>ERZ1673699.2595-NODE-2595-length-11707-cov-11.091401_pt1 | contig 11707 bp, 9 predicted proteins | sample MGYA00580229_ERZ1673699 | MGnify/ENA primary metagenome ERZ1673699 (study PRJEB41218, sample SAMN15661785) | gut metagenome | host: Homo sapiens | place: Canada: London | collected 2015-08-20/2019-03-30 | study: EMG produced TPA metagenomics assembly of... | reverse complement strand
GAGAGCCTGTTCCTTCTTGTGGTCTTTTACCTGCTGATCCTGCTCCCGGTTTCGCTGCTGGGGTCTCTGCTGGAAAGGAGGCTGCGCTATGCCGGATTTGGGGCTTAATGTACTGCTCAAGGGCAAAAACATGGCCCGCCTGCTGGGCGGCCTGTGGGTGGCCCTGCGCATCAGCCTGCTTTCCGTCGCCATCAGTCTCCCGCTGGGCATCCTGCTGGGCGTGCTGATGAGCGGCAAAAATCCCGTTGTAAAAGCCATCCTGCGGGTTTATCTCGAAATCATCCGCATTATGCCGCAGATGGTGCTGCTGTTCCTTGTGTTTTTCGGCACGACCCGCGCGTGGGGCTGGGACCTCTCGGGCGAGACGGCATCCGTCATCGTGTTTGTGCTGTGGGGCACGGCAGAGATGAGCGACCTTGTGAGAGGCGCGCTGATCTCCATCCCGAAGCACCAGTATGAGAGCAGCGAGGCGCTGGGCCTGACGAAGGCGCAGACTTATTGGTACATCATCATTCCGCAGACGGTGCGCCGCCTGATCCCGTTGAGCATCAACCTGATCACCCGCATGATCAAGACCACCAGCCTTGTGCTGATGATCGGTGTGGTGGAAGTGATCAAGGTAGCACAGCAGATCATCGAGGCCAACCGCACCGCCAGCCCCAACGCAGCGTTTGGCATTTATCTCACGGTTTTCGTGTTATATTTCTTCGTATGCTGGCCCATCAGTCTGCTGGCATCCTATCTCGAAAAGAAATGGAAGTGACCGTACATGGCAGAACCTATTTTGACTGTTGAACATCTGATCAAGGCCTATGGCGAGACCCCCGTGCTGGATGATATCAGCTTTGCTGTCAAGCCCGGCGAGGTCATCGTGGTGGTCGGCCCTTCGGGCTGCGGCAAAAGCACCCTGCTGCGCTGTCTGAATGGTCTGGAGCCCACCCAGAGCGGCCGGGTGCGGCTGGGCAATGAGACCGTTGCCTACGGCGGTAAAAATCTGACCCAGCTGCGCCAGCGCATCGGCATGGTGTTCCAGAGCTACGAGCTGTTCCCGCACATGACGGTGCTGGACAATGTGCTTCTGGCACCCACCAAGGTGCAGAAGCGCCCCAAAGCGGAAGTGCAGCAGGAGGCCGAAGCTCTGCTGGACCGTGTGGGCCTGCTTGCCAAGAAAAACAGCTACCCGCGGGAGCTTTCCGGCGGCCAGAAGCAGCGCGTTGCCATCGTGCGCGCACTGTGTATGCACCCGGAGATCCTTCTGTTTGACGAAGTGACTGCTGCCCTTGATCCGGAAATGGTGCGCGAGGTGCTGGACGTTATGCTGGACCTTGCCAAGCAGGGCAAGACCATGATCATTGTCACCCACGAAATGCAGTTTGCCCGCGCCATTGCCAACCGCGTCATCTTTCTGGATGGCGGCAAGATCGTGGAAGAAGCTGCACCGGCCGAGTTCTTTGACCAGCCCAAGACCGAGCGCGCGCAACGCTTCCTGCGCACCTTCACGTTTGATGCTGTGAAATGAGTCACAGATCAAGATAAAGGCTGCGGGTGTTCCGCAGCCAAATGGGAAAGATTTTGTAAAGGAGTAATCATTATGAAACAGTCTAAGATCTCTCGTCGTTCCTTCCTGCTGGGTCTGGGTGCAGTTTCCGCTGCCGCTGTTCTGACCGCATGCGGCGGCTCTTCTTCTGCTTCCACTGCAGCATCCGGCAGCGCAGCATCCGGCAGCAGCGTGGTCTACCGCACTCTGGATCAGATCAAGGAGTCCGGCACCATCAACATCGGCGTGTTCTCCGATAAGAACCCGTTCGGCTATGTGGACGAGAACGGCGAATATCAGGGCTATGATGTCTACTTTGCACGCCGTCTGGGCGAGGATCTGGGCGTGGAGATCAACTTCGTTTCCACCGAGGCTGCAAACCGCATCGAGTACCTGCAGACCGGCAAGGCGGATGTGATCCTGGCAAACTTCACCGTGACCCCGGAGCGCGCAGAGGAAGTGGACTTTGCTCTGCCTTATATGAACGTGGCTCTGGGTGTCATTTCTCCGGACAGCAATGTTATCACCACTCTGGACAACTGGAACGCTGACGACCAGATGATCGTCATTTCCGGCACCACGGCCGAGACCTACCTGACCAAGGAGTACCCCGACATTCCGCTGCAGAAGTACGATTCCTATGCAACGGCTAAGAATGCACTGGAGAATGGCAACGGCGTGGCATGGGCCAACGATAACACCGAGGTCATTGCATTTGCAAAGCAGAACACCGGCTACACGGTCGGGATTCCCTCTCTGGGCAGTCAGGACACCATTGCTCCCGCTGTGAGTCAGGGCAACACCACCGTTCTGGATTGGCTGAACGAGGAGATCAAGGCTCTGGGCGAGGAGAACTTCTTCCACAAGGACTATGAGGAGACTCTGGTGGATACCTACGGCCTTGACTATGAGGATGAGCTGGTCGTTGAGGGCGGCGTGACCGGCGGCGCAGATGCCGCATCCAGCGAAGCTGCTTCTTCGGAAGCCGCATCTTCTGAGGCTGCTGCTTCCGAAGCAGCTTCCAGCGCAGCCGCACAGTAAATAAAAACACCGAGCGGGCAGGAGAGGGCTGAACCTTTCCTGCCCGTTTTTGCATTGCACCATCTGTCGGAACGTGTTATACTGAAATAAAACAACTCCTGTCCGAAAAGACCTGAAAAAGAGAGGATGTTCCCAATGAAACGTGCCTATACGAACGGGCTCCTGCTGGATGGCACCGAGCAGATGCAGCCGGCAGCGCACAAGATCCTGCTGACCGAGGATGATAAGATCATTGCCATTGTCGATGAGGGCGTGGATCTGGACGGTTATGAGGTGATTGATCTGCACGGAGGCTATCTGTGCCCGGGCCTGATCAACCTGCATGTGCATCTGGCAGGCAACGGCAAGCCCAGCGCAAAGCCGCGGGATAATGCTGCGCTGGTGCGCAAAATTCTGAGCAATGGCCTGACCCGTGCGGTGGCCTACAGGCTGGTATGCAGCTACGCGAAGCTGGAACTGCTGGGTGGCGTGACTACCATCCGCACCGTGGGCGGCATTGCAGATTTTGACACCCGCTGCCGTGATGATGCCGCTGCAGGCAGACTGCTGGCACCGCGCATCCTTGCTGCCAACGAAGGCATTTCGGTGCCGGGCGGACATATGGCAGGCTCGGTGGCAGTTGCGGCCCATAACAATGCCGAAGCACTTGCTCAGCTCAAAAAGGCCAGCGGACAGAAGGTGGATCTGATCAAACTGATGATCACCGGCGGCGTGCTGGATGCCACCGAAAAGGGAACCCCCGGCGAGCTGAAAATGAAGCCGGAAATGGTCAAAGCCGTCTGTGACGAGGCCCACAAGCTGGGCTATACCGTGGCGGCACACACCGAGTCGCCAGCGGGCGTAAAGGTGGCGCTGGAAAATGGGGTGGATTCCATTGAGCACGGAGCAAAGATGGACGATGAGACCATCCGGCTTTACAAGGAGCGGGGAGCCTTTGTGTGCACCACCATCTCCCCGGCGCTGCCCTACGCACTGTTTGATACGGCGGTTTCCGGCGCTTCGGAAAAGGACCAGTATAACGGCAAGATCGTGTTTGACGGCGTGGTGGAAAGCGCAAAGACCGCCCTTGCCAACGGCATCCCGGTGGCCTTGGGCAACGATGTAGGCTGCCCATACATCACCCAGTACGATTTCTGGCGGGAGCTGTGCTACTTCCACAAATACTGCGGTGTAAGCAACCAGTTCGCCCTGTACACGGCCACCCTACGCAATGCTCAGCTGGCCGGAGTAGGAGACGTGACCGGTTCCATTGAGCCGGGCAAGAGCGCAGATTTTATTGTGACAAAGCACAACCCGCTGGAAGACCTGCGTGCGCTGCAGCATCTGGAACTGGTGGTCTGCCGCGGCCATGTGATCAAAAAGCCGAACCCCAAGCGGAACAAAACGGTGGATGCCCTGCTGGACCCGTACCTCGAATAATACTGAAAAAGCAAGGAGAGACGATCGGTCTTTCCTTGCTTTTTCGTTCACATGCCTGCCATCACGGCCATGATGCTTTGCCAGCTCTTGTTGCGGGCAGCGGGCACAGTGGTGCGGCGGCGTGCGGGTGCAGAGCCGGAAGAGACCGTATTCATGGCGGTCATCGGCACCGACGGATGGAAGAACACGGCTGTATCACCGGCCAGCCACTGGGCGGCAAGGCGGGCTGCCTGCGGGTCGGCCTGCAGGGTGCGGCGCTCGGCACCGGCCAGATGATCCGCCAGCCAGTAGAGGATGGCACCCAGCGGCAGGTTGGGCAAAACATCCTGACTCCAGTAGGTCCAGCGGGCACCGGCCCCTACAAAACTCTCCACGGTAATAACGGCACCGGTGCGGGCGTTCTGCGGGATGCTGCCCTGATAATTGATACCGGCGCACTGGCGAAGCTCGGCGGTGATGCGCTGGGTGCGGGCCAGATCCAGCCTGTCCTCACGGCAGTAGGCGCGGAAATCGGTTTCGTCGATCAGGCCGTCGGCGCTGGAAGGAAAGCGGCCCACCAGCTGGCCATCGGCGTTGTGGCACAGCTGCCAGCCCTTGCGGAACAGCTGAAAGTTCAGGTAGCGGCGACCCATGGTGGAGTAGCACAGAATGGAAGTGCTCTCACCGGGCAGCTGCTTCAGCTCCAGGCAGGCATCGTTGCCGCAGGTGTCCTGCAGCTTTACCGTTAAAAGCAGCTGCGCACCGGGGTGCTGAGCTGACATAGCGTTGTGCATGGCATCAAAATAACGGTTGGCATCCATGATCGGTTCCCTCCTGAAACTATAACACAGCAGTTCGTTGTATAACGGATGGGCACTGCGCCAAACGACCCGGTGCACAGCAGGCGGCTTACGCAGGAATGTTTTATTGACTGAACATAGTATAGCATACTTCACAACAAAAAACAACTATAAGTTTGCAGAAAAACAAAATATTTCCGCGCATCCTGCAACAGTGACCCGAAACATGGTTGTTGCAAGAGTGAATCAGTTGTGTTCTGTATCAAAAACAGCCCACAGACGGCAAGGCCAAAGCCTCCCATCTGTGGGCTGTTCTGGTAAAATATGGTTCAATCGCCCAGTTCACGGATCTCGTTCTGGATCAGCCGCCCGGCCGCGCGGGCCAGTTGGTCCATGCCGCGGATACGGGCCATGTTTTTGCCGTAGATCTGTGCAGCGGCACCGGCAGAGCTGTCCTCACCCATGAACACAGCCGACACCCGGATGCCCATGCGCTGCAGCGCACGCACCTGCGCGGCAGTGTCAGCCACACCGGCAGCGTCCTCGTAACCGCAGCCCAGCGGGTTTTCTGCACTGGGCGGGATGCGGCGGCTGTCGTTGGGCGAAGCGTCCGTCAGCACGATGAGCAGATGCCGCGGTGCAGGACCGGGCGCAAACCGCAAAAGGTCGCCTGCTGCCCGCAGGGCAAGGCCGTCACGGTTCCAGCCGGAAGCAAAATATCGGTTGATGTTTTGCAGGTTTTTGTCTGCAAAGCCTTTGAGCACACGCAGTACGGTGTAGCCCCGCAGGCTGCTGAAGCTGGACACCCGCACCGGGATACCGCAGGCCGCAAGGCTCTGGGCCAAAATGGATCCTTGAGCCGCGATCACTTCCTGACAGTGCAGGCGGGAAGCGGATGCGTCCAATAAAAGGTCTACCGTAAAAGAGGGCTGGTTCTCTTCCTCGGCACACAAAAACACCCGGTCATCGTTCAAAAGTGGTGCGCGCCAGATGCGCCCAGCGTTCAGGTTGCCACTGCGGGCAACACGGGCGTTGGGCTGCTGGTGCACAAGGATGCAGTTGCGGATCTGCTCGGTAAGCCGCAGCACCACACTGCGGTGCAGTTCCCGATTTTTGGCGTAATAAGCGCGGTTGCGGTCGGCCTGCAGCTCAGCCTGTTCAGCCAGATGCTTTGCTTCCGGGGTGGGAGCCTGCTCCGGGCTGGGCACACCGGCACTGAACCACAAATGGCACCCCAGATGGTCGCCCACGCAAAGCTCCTGCTCAGCCTTGCGCAGCCGTTTCGGTGGGTAGAGAGAGCGGCCGAAGCAGCTTTCGATGTAGGCTCTGTCCTGCGAGGCATTCTGCTTCAGGGTGATGTGGGCCCGGCGCTTGTCCACCGCCAGCCCGCCGCCCACAGCATCCACGGAGCTTGAGTGTTCCACGGTCACGCGGTCCGTTTTGATCATTTGGGTGGGCATGGCTTTGGTGGCAAGCTTTGCCAGCAGGCCGTCCAGATGCAGATGCAAAGCTGCTCTCTGGTGCACAGTGCCGTCGAACAGGTTGAATTTTGCGTAGATCGATAAAATTTCGGCTTTCAGCTGTTCCGCTGCCGGCGCTTTTTCCGGGGAAAGAGCCGCAGCAAGGCCGGACTCATAAGGGGTCATCACCGGGTCGGCACGGCCCAGCACACGCCGCCAGCGTGCAGCCTGCATGGTGTAGACCAGCTGATTTTTTGCCATCCACTCCTGACGGGAGAGCTTGTATTGAATCGCAAAAAAGTAATCTGCATGGGCATGGCGCAGCGCTTCCAGAACCGGGCGGCGGGGCAGCTCCAGCCGATAGGCGGCGTTTTCCAGATACAGCCATGTCATGTCGTCCAGCATGGTCTGCCGCAGATCACCGTCCCATGCGTCAAAGACGCTGCGGATCAGCGCGTCACCGTAATATTTGTGGATGAGGCCCACGACAGTGTTCATGTAAAAATCGGTGGTGCCGTCGGTATAGCGGGCCAGAAACAGCGGCTCAAAGCCATAGGCTCCTGCAGCAGCCCAGACCTGATTGGCCGCACGCCGCTCCTGCGCGGTGTAACTCTGGGCGTCCATCAGCCAAAGAGCTTGGCGGCATCCAGCTTGGCCGGAATGCGCGCTGCGATCACATCACGGATCAGGCCCTGCTCGTAGGAGTCAAAGGCCTTGTTGGTGATGCCCATATCCAGTGCCGCGCCTGCCGGGATGCCGCGCCGGATCAGCCGCAGGGCATCCAGCATGCCGCGCAGGTCCAGTGCCTTGGTGGAAATTTCCGCACTGTCGCACTTTTTCTGCAGGTCAAGGAACAACAGTGCAAACTGGCGCACATACTTGGAAGCAAGATCGGGGAACTGCGTCCGCAGCAGCTTTTCCAGATCGTCCTGCGTAATGGTGGGCATCTGGATGACCACGAAACGGGAGGTGAGGGCCTCGTTCAGCTCACGAGTGCCGGCATAACCGTAGTTCATGGTGGCAATAAAGCGGGTCTCCTCCGCCAGCGGGATGCGGTCGTAACCGGGCACATCGATGGCGCGGCGGAAGTCCAGCACCGCGTGCAGCACGGCCAGCGCTTCGTTTTTGGCCATGTTGATCTCATCCAGCACACCAAAGCCGCCGCACTGGGCGCAGCGGTATACCGGGCCGGGCCGGAACACCACCTGACCGTCCGCAAAAGTGTCCATGCCAATGAGGGATGCTGCGTCCATGTTCACATGGAAGGAGATGTCCCATGCGGGACGGCCAAAGGCGGCGGCAAGGTTCTCGGCCAGCACGTTTTTGCCGGTGGCTTTTCCGCCTGCCAGCAGCAGGTTTTCGCCGCAGAGCAGCGCCGCCAGCGCCTGCTCCCACACCTGTTTGCCATAGTAGGTAAAGGCAGGGGAAGGGATGCGCGGGCGCAGTGCGTCCGGCAGGGCATGGGCAGCGCGGTACTGTTGGACTGCTTCCAGCAGAGCGGGGTCTACCCCTTCCTGCTGCAGAGTTTCAAGGAGATCAGACATTTGTACAAACACCTCGATTTTGCCGGTTGTCTGGCACAAACCGGCTGTTCAGCTTTATCATAGCACAATCGTGGGGATTTGTGTAGGGGGCACGTGGCGAAAAAATGGCAAAGAGAGGCGGCCCCAAACAGGGACCGCCTCTCTTTATGAAGAAAGAAGAAATGGAAAAACGCTTAAGTTGTGCCGGAAAACCGCGCTGGATCAGGCGTTATCCAGACCAGCCATCTGCTTGACGGCCTTCATGGCGAAGGTCAGGGTGCGGCCCATGGCTACACCGGCCATCAGGCAGGGGTAGTTGTTGGCAAAGAAGCTGCCGGACATATCACCGGTGATATACAGGCCCTCCATGGGCTGGTTGTTGTTGTCCAGCGCCTGACCCTTTTCGTTGATGGCAATGCCCTGCTCGGTGGTCAGCAGAGAGGCACCCAGCCAGCAGCCATAGAAGGGCGCAGTGCGGATGGCACTCAGGCGGTAAGCGGGCTTGCCGAAATCCTCATCGTTCTGCTTGTCGTACAGCTCATTGTAGCGCTCCACGGTAGCAAGGAAGGTGTCCTTGGCAGCACCGGTAAAGCCCATCTTGTCGGCCAGCTCGTCCAGCGTATCGCACTTGAACAATGCCCCGGCCTCAATAGCCTCGTCCATCTTGCCCTGAATGTACTTCTCGCCGCCGTTGCGGGTCTGGGCAGAGCAGCCGATGGTGTGGAAACGCTTTGCGTCCTCCAAAATGTTGGCATCGCAGATCTGTGCGTAGACGCGGCCCGGCTGGTGGGCGGCAGCGTAGACGATATCGTTGTAGGGGCAGCTCTCGTTGGCAAAACGCTCGCCGTTGCGGTTCACCTTCAGGAAGGGCTGAGTACCGGGGTTGTACTGGCGGATCTTACCGGGGAAAGCCTTGCCGCCAAAGGCGGAGTCGCTGTCCACATAACCGGCATCCACACCGGGGGCAACAATGCCGCGGTCAAACAGCATGGGAGCGGCTTCCTTGTCCAGATTAGCACCTGCCCACACTGCGGCGCGGATACCGTAGCCCTTGTCGGCGGGGGAGTAGGAGCAGGCGGTGGTCACGCTGGTGCCCAGCGGGTCCAGCTGCTCCATCATGTAGGGGTTGCCGGGGAAGCCGCCGCAGGCCAGCAGCACGCCCTGATTGGCGTTGTAACGGATGAAATGGTCATCCTCGGTGCTTTGGGCGATGATACCGGTAATGCGGCCATCGCTGTTCTTTTCCAGCTTTGCCAGACTGGTCTTGAAGTCCACATCGTAGCCCAGCTCCTGAATGTACTGCAGCAGCAGCTCATTGCGGGGTGTGCCGGAAGCACTCTCGCTGGCCATGTAGTTGTGCTCCTGCACAGGGTAGAGGTAGTCGGTGTTGTGCTCGGCATTCTCTGCGGGCCATGCAGCCTCGCTGCCGGAGGTGAAATCGCACACCCAGCCGTACTTATCCTCCAGAATGCTGCGCATGAAGTCGTGCATGGCGGCAGACTCGTTGATCCAGGTCTTGACCACGCGCTGGTCGCACTTGCCGGAGGCATAGCGGGAGATCTCGCTCAGCAGCTTTGCCTTATCGGTGGCGGGTTCGCCAGCCTCCTTAGCGGCAGCAGAATCAACAGCGCCGTACCAGTGACGGGTGTCCTGCACGTTGGCGTTCTGCTCGATAACACGGAAGTTCAGGCCGTTGGCAGCAGCATAGGCGGCGGCGAACATACCGCCGTTGCCAGCGCCCACGATCAGGATGTCGGTGTCCACGGTCTCGGTGATGGCAGCCTCGTCGATGTCGGGCTCTTTGCCCAGCCAGTCGTTCTCGTCACCGGTGGGCAGCTGCACGCTGGAGACCACGGCCTCGCCCTTAGCCTGTGCGTAACAGCTCTTGGCAGCCTTCATCACGGCGTCGGAGGTGATGGTAGAACCGGAAACACCGTCGATCTCGGCAGAACCAGCAGCCATCAGCTGCTCGCGCAGCTCATCGGCAGCGGCAGCGCCGAAGGAAGCGGTCTCACCGGAGGTGTCCACCACCACGTCGGTGACAGCGCTGTCGGAGAAGGTCATGGTGACCTTGACGGTGGAGGAGATGCCCTCGGCAGTGCCCTCGTAGGTGCCGGGAATGTACTGACCGGCGGCACCGGAGGCAGTGGAGCTGGAGGCAGAATTGCAAGCAGCCAGTGCGCCGGCGGTCACACCGCTCATGGCGGCGGCAGCGGCGATTTTCAGAAAGCCCTTGCGGGAGATCTTGTTCATAGGTACGCTCTCTTTCTCTTTTCTCTTCTTGTTTTTCTTCTCATCGCGCAGCAAGGTAAAAACCACTTTGCTGAATCTTTAACAATTGTAGCGTAGAGTGACGCACTTTACAATTCAATTATGTTATATTATAATTTAGGAAATGCTAATATAAGAAAGCAAGGATGCGCAGATGAACCAGAGTGCACTGGAAGGATTTGTGAAGATCGTAGAGATGGACAGTTTTTCGGCAGCAGCAGAGGCACTGTATCTTTCGCAGTCAGCGCTTTCGCAGCAGATCCGCACGCTGGAGGGGCAGCTGCAGTTTGAACTGTTTCAGCATGTACCGCGCCGGGTGATCCTGACCCCGGCAGGCCGGGACTTTTACCCCAAGGCAAAGCAGCTGACGGCCTTGTATCAGGAGGCAGTGCGCCATGCCCGTGCGGTACAGCAGCAGGAAAATCCGCCGGAACGGCATCTGGTCATTGCATGGAGCCATGAGGCGATGCGGATGTTCGGGTACGACCTGTTTTCTCTGACGAACGAGCTGTGTCTGCAATACACGTCTATTATGATGCAGTGCGCCAGTCGCAGCGAGGTCTGGCGCAGTCTGAAAAAAGGGGACGCGGACCTTTCTTTCCAGCTGGAAAGTGCGGAATTTTACGCGCAGGGGTTCACTTTCATCCCGCTGCTTTATGTGCCGGAGCTGTGCATTCCCATCCACCCGCCCGCCGATATGCCGGTGGGCAGGCTGAGTCTGGAGCAGGCGCTGCAATACCGCTGGCTGCCCGTCAAAGAGATGTACCAGACCGTCTACGAGACCAGCCTGCTGCAGGAGGGGCTGGAGTGCGGAGTGAACTTTACGCCGGTGGGCGGCATCCGCAGCGCATCCTATGGGGATCCTGCGCTCAAGATGGTTCCTGCAGTCTATTACCGCAGACCGGATCTCAGCTTTGCGCGGGTACTGGACTGGGGCAGGGGACACCGGTTCGGCATCGTGCTGGGACAAAAGCGCGGGGACCCGTTGGTGATGGCCTATGTCCGCGCTTTGCAGCAGCTGCTGCCGTCCCTCTCGGAAAAGCTGTTCGGCCTGAAGCTGGAAGCGGTGGAAGAATAAAGAAAAAAGAAAACCCTCTCAGGCGCATTCGCGCCAGCTCTCCCGAAGGGAGAGCTCTATTGCAGCTGACCGGTAACTGCTGAAAAGCTCCCCCTCTCGGGGGAGCTGGCATCGCGTAGCGATGACTGAGAGGGTAAACAAATAGCACCTGCTGCCTTCCTTTCCGAAGGCAGCAGGTGCTATTTTTGTGCTTATACTGCGATGACGGGCAGCTTACTCCACCACGTCCTCGAACTGGCTGTTGTACAGGTCGGCGTAGAAGCCGCCTGCTTCGATCAGCTGGTCGTGGGTGCCCTGCTCCACAATGTCGCCATCTCGCATCACAAGGATGAGGTCGGCATCCCGGATGGTGGAAAGACGGTGTGCGATCACAAAGCTGGTGCGGCCCTCCATCAGGCGGTCCATGGCGGTTTGGATGCGCTGCTCGGTGCGGGTATCCACACTGCTGGTGGCCTCGTCCAAAATCAGGATGCGGTTATCTGCCAGAATGGTGCGGGCGATGGTGAGCAGCTGCTTCTGGCCCTGACTCACGTTGGAAGCGTCTTCGTTCAGCTCCATCTGGTAGCCGCCGGGCAGGGTGCGGATGAAGTGGTCGGCGT
>ERZ1673699.2591-NODE-2591-length-11724-cov-4.777873_pt1 | contig 11724 bp, 9 predicted proteins | sample MGYA00580229_ERZ1673699 | MGnify/ENA primary metagenome ERZ1673699 (study PRJEB41218, sample SAMN15661785) | gut metagenome | host: Homo sapiens | place: Canada: London | collected 2015-08-20/2019-03-30 | study: EMG produced TPA metagenomics assembly of... | reverse complement strand
TAAAAAACAGGGAACAGTTGCTAAGACAGAACATATCACGGTTACAATTGACAAATCGCAGTTAAAGGGAAAAGAGACAGGCAAATTTTTTGTGAAAAATGTCGGGTATGGCGAGGCAGAAATCCATATTGAGGCAGAAGAAGAAAAGAAGTATCCATCCGGATATTTTCTTTGGGATAATGGACGTGTGGCAATGGATGCCGGTCACTACACAGCGAAAAAAGATGTAAAAAATACTGGATTTATAACACTTTCTCCGTATGGCAGAACGGACACGGCGGTAAAAGTATATCCTGTGACAAAGGATTTTTACGGGGAAAATGACCGCCCATGGATTGCCTATGATTTTTATGTGCCGGAAGGCGGCGAGTACAACCTGCGTTTTTATCTGGCACCAACAACTCCGGTGACAAATGAGAGCAGGCAGTATCTTGGATATTCATTGAACGAGGGAAATGTGAAAATAATCAATACGGTGAAAGAAGAGGATAAGCCTTTTTTTACCAGTGCTCAGTGGCAGAAAGAAGCGTATGAGCAGATTAAAATTACGGAAACGGAAGCGATATGTAAAAAGGGATGCAACCGCCTTTATTTTTACGGCATGAGCCCGGCAATTGTTCTGGAACGGATTGTGTTATGGGAAAAAGACAAGGAACTTCCGGAATCCTATTTGGGTCCAACTGAAAGTTTTTTTGAAAAATAAGAAAAAAACTCGACGCAAATCCATTGCCAATTGTATATTAAGTGAAAGGAGGGATGAAAGTGGAACATTCTTTATACGACGTCGATAAGGAAGCGAGATTTCAAAAGGTATACGATGCTTATATGCAGGATGTGTACCGGCTTTGCTTTTCGTATATGAAAAATAAGATGGACACGGAGGATGCCGTGCAGGAAACTTTTTGCCGCTTTTATCAGGCAATGGAGCGCGTGAAAGAAAAAGAACATGTAAAAGGGTGGCTTCTTGTCACAGCGGGAAATGTCTGCAAAAATATTTTGAAACATTGGTGGCGGAAAAATCGAAGCTGGCAGGAAAATGAGGAGACAAAAGGGCGTTATGATGAATATGAAATTGAAATGCTTGAACTTGTGTTAAATCTCCCGGTGAAGTACAAAACCGTTGTGTATCTTTATTATTACGAGGGCTATAATAGTGTGCAGATTGCAAAATTATTGAAAAAGCCGGAATCTACGATACGAACGTATTTGCAGAAAGCAAAGAAATTATTGAAACAGGAATTGAATGAAGGAAATGCTGTCGGAGTTAATCGAGGCAGTGTATATCAGACCAGGGAGGAATAGAAATGGAGATTAAAGATATTTATCAGAAAATGGAGTGCTCAAAGGAGGATAAAGAAAAGATTTATCAAGCAATTTTACAGAAACGCCGGAGAAATTTTGCCGGCAGTCATTTTATGAAAGCAGCGGTCATTGCGTTGTGCCTGCTTGTTGGTGGAACGACGGCCTATGCAGCGGTTCATTTGCTCGCGGCAAATGAGGCAGCAGAGCAGATGGGAAATGATAGGCTGGCAAAAGAATTTGCGGGATTATCGGAACAGGTCGTAACGAAAAAGTCAGGTGACTATAAAATTAGTTATCTCGGAAAAGTGAGCGGAAAGAAATTGCTTGACGAGGAGATTAATTCCGGTGTGTCGAAGGAAAAATCGTATTATGTTGTGGCAGTAGAAAATACAAAGGAAAAGGATGAACGGATGATTGCATCGCCTTTTGTAAAGGGAAAGGCACCGTGGCAGTATAATCTTTTTGTCATGGGCGGAAGTTCGGAAAGCCAGTTAATTGATGGTATCCGCTATTATATTTATGAGTGTGATAATCTCGATATTTTTGCAAATCATGGTGTTTATTTAGGTGTGAGTGACCAGACACCGGGTGCTGAAAATTTCTGTTACGATAAAAAGACAGGAGAGATTTCGGTAAATCCGAAGTACAAAGGTGTCAGTGTTTTATTTGAAGTGTCATTGGATAAGACAAAGGCAAATGAAGATAAAGCACAGGAAGTATTCAAAATGGCGCAGGGGGAAACGCAGAGCGAGGACACGCGTGATACGCAGGTTACACAAATGCATAAAATCATGAAAAAATGGAATGAACTGCCGGAGCAAAAACGGATTCAATTTGCCAAAGAAAACGGAGTGAAGACAAAAGAAGAAACCGTTTATAATGAAAATTATGCAGAAAAGATAGGCAAAGAATTTATACCGAGCAATTCCTACACGGAGAAATACTTAGACATAAAAGTTGCTGTCCTTGTAAAGAAGAAAACAGCAAAGATTACACATTATCAGGTTTCACTGGATGAAATAAAGCATTGTCTAAAGTAATAATTCTTTTTTCCTCAATGTTCTTTTCCGTGTTTGCAAAACAAGCCGGATATGTTACAATAAAAACCACAAGTAAGATGAAGGAAATAAGGAGGATAAACCATGTTTTGTGGAAATTGTGGGAAACCATTAAATGAGGGGGCTTTATTTTGTCCGGAATGTGGCACGCCTGTAAAGAAAATTGAAACTGAGAATGTGAATGTGGAGGAAACGACAGCATCACAGGCGCAGCCAAATAACATTCCGATACGGAATTACGACCCGCGGTTTGATTACACACCGCTTGGCGCATGGAGTTATTTCTTATATACATTACTGTTCAGCATTCCGATTATTGGATTTATTTTTGCAATTGTATTTGCCGTGGGTGGTACAAACCGTATTAATTTGAGAAACTACGCAAGGTCCTATTTTTGCTGGCTTTTAATTACGGTAGTTCTTGTGATAATCCTTTTAATTGTCGGATTTGCGATAGCAGGAAGCGTGTATAATATTTTTGGACATTCGGGATATTATCACTATTACATGTAAGAAAATACAACCAGAATCTAAGAAAATAAAAATGACCCGGGGGTATCTTAAGATGCCGCCGGGCGTTACGTGTTGGTAACGGAAAGGATGAGGAAAATGTTTTTAATTGTTGGACTTGGAAATCCGGGAACGGAATATGCAGCGACGAGGCATAATATTGGTTTTGATATGGTGACTTATCTGAGTGATAAATATGGAATTGCACTTCGGAGTAAAGAAGGAAAAGCGATTGTTGGAAAAGGTGTGATTGAGGGGCAGAAGGTCATGCTTGTGCAGCCGCAGACGTATATGAATCTGAGTGGAGAGAGTGTGCGTGCGCTCATGGATTATTACAAGCTGACAACGGATGAAATCGTGATTATTTACGATGATATCAGCATGCCGGTTGGACAGGTGAGGATTCGCCCAAAAGGAAGTGCGGGCGGGCACAATGGAATCAAAAGTATTATTGCACATCTGGGAACGCAGGAATTTCCGAGAATTAAAATTGGCGTGGGGGCAAAACCGGAAAATGGAGATTTGGTAAAACATGTGTTGGGACGTTTTAGCAAAGAAGATGATGCAAAAATCCGCGATGTGTTTGCATTGGCAGAAGAGGGACTTCTGGCCATTTTGCAGGAAGATGTAAAGACGGCAATGAATGCGGTAAATGGAAAGAAAGTAGGAGAGTAAACGGTGGAGACATTATTAGCACCCCTCCGTGAAATGGAGGAATATACCCAATTAAGGCTTGCGGTTGATAAGGGGGAGACTCCGGTTACCGTAGTGGGCGGTATGGAAGCACAGAAGTGTCATATGATTTACGGCATGGAAGATTTGGCTGACGTCCGCCTAATTGTCACGTACAACGAAATCCGTGCCAGAGAGCTTTTAGAGGATTATCGTTTGTATGATAAAAATGTGATGTATTATCCGGCGAAGGATTTGATTTTCTATAGCGCAGACGTCCACGGAAGTGCTATTGTAGCAGAGCGGCTAAAGGCAATTCAGGCGCTTGCCGGAGACAAACCTGTGACTATTATCACGACGATTGATGCGGGTATGGATGCCTGTGTACCTTATGAAAAATATGAAAGCCAGCGGATTCGGATTGAACCGGGTGATTTGCTTGATTTAGAAGAGATGCAGCATAAACTTTCCGCAATGGGATATGCAAATGTTTCCCAGGTGGAAAGTGAAGGCGAATTTTCGGTAAGGGGCGGGATTATAGATATTTATCCGTTGACTGAGGAGTGCCCGTGCCGAATTGATTTGTGGGATGATGAAGTTGATACGATTCGCCGGATTGATGTGGAGAGCCAGCGTTCCGTGGAAGACCTTTCGGAAATCGAGATTTACCCGGCGGCAGAAGTGTTTATGACCGAAGATACCGCGGTGAGAGGCCTTAGGGAAATACGGCTTGATATGGAAAAGACCGTAAAAGAGTTAAAAGAGCAGGGGAAAAATGAAGAAGCAGCAAGACTTCGCCAGAACATTGAGAGTTTTGAGGAAACATTTCATGCTTATCACGGCATGGTAAATCTTGAAAGTTATATTTTGTATTTTGAAAAGCACGTCGTTTCCTTTTTTGATTATTTTGCGCATCGAAAAACACTTGTTTTTCTTGATGAGCCGGCGCGTTTAATAGAGCGTGCGGAGACGGTGGAATATGAGTTTCGAGAGAGCATGAGTACGAGGTTGGAAAAGGGATATATTCTGCCCCGACAGATGGACATTTTGTATTCTTTACCGGAAGTGATGAAACGGCTGCAGGACAATCCGCTTGTTTTGCTGACGACCCTTGATACGCCGATTTCCGATTTGACCGTGAAGCACAAATTTTTCATTTCTGTGCAGGCGGCACCTTCCTATAACAATAATTTTTCGATGCTGGCAAAGGATTTACAGCGGTTTAAGAAAAACGGATACCGTGTGCTTTTGCTGTCCGGGTCGGAGACAAGAGGGCGCAGACTGTGTGAGGACTTGCAGGATTTTGATTTGACGGCATCTTATGAAGGAAATTTTGAGCGTGAAATCATGCCGGGAGAAATCATGGTGGCAAGAGGAAATCTGCGAAGAGGATTTGAGTATCCCACGCTTCGTTTTGTCGTTGTCACAGAAGGTGATATTTTCGGCGCAAAGAAAAAGAAAAAACGAAAAGTAAAGCAGTATAATGGTGCTGCGATTCACAGTTTTAACGACTTAAAAATCGGTGATTATGTAGTTCATGAAAATCATGGCCTTGGCATTTATCAGGGAATTGAAAAAATTGAAAAAGACCATGTGACAAAAGATTATCTCAAGGTGGCGTATGCGGCAGGAAGTAATTTGGAAGTGCTGCAGAAATATGCGGGAAGTGATGCCAAAGTTCCAAAGCTGAACCGCTTGAATTCGCCGGAATGGAAAAAGACCAAAACGAGGGTGAAAGGTGCGGTTAAGGAGATTGCCGGAGAGCTTGTCGAATTGTATGCCAAAAGGCAGGCAAAAAAAGGACATTGTTTTGAAAAAGACACGGTCTGGCAGAAAGAATTTGAAGAACTTTTCCCATATGAGGAGACGGAAGACCAGTTAAAGGCAATTGAGGTGACAAAGGCAGATATGGAAAGCAGCCGCATTATGGACCGTTTGATTTGCGGCGATGTTGGCTATGGCAAGACAGAGATTGCGATTCGTGCCGCGTTTAAGGCGGTGATGGATGGCTGCCAGGTTGCTTTTTTAGTGCCGACAACGATTCTCGCGGCACAGCATTACAATACTTTTTCACAGCGCATGAGAGATTACGGAATTAACGTGGAATTATTATGCCGTCTGCGAACACCGTCGGAGCAGAAAAAAACGATTGAGGGTTTGAAAAAGGGCAGTGTTGATATTGTCATTGGAACTCACAGGCTTCTAAGCAAAAGTGTTTCTTATAAGAATCTGGGACTTTTGATGATTGACGAGGAACAGCGGTTTGGTGTGACGCACAAAGAAAAATTAAAGCAGATGAAAAATGATATTGATGTGCTGACGCTGACGGCGACACCAATTCCGAGAACCCTTCATATGAGTTTGGTTGGAATCCGCGATATGAGTGTTTTGGAGGAGCCGCCGGTAGACCGTATGCCGATTCAGACATTTGTTATGGAAAAAAGTGAGCCGATTGTAAGAGAAGCCATTTTGCGTGAAGTCGGAAGAGGCGGTCAGGTGTACTATGTATACAATCGTGTTGGCAATATGGATATTGTAGCAAATGAAATTGCGAAACTTGTGCCGGAAGCGGTGGTTGCCTTTGCCCATGGACAGATGAATGAACGCGAACTTGAGCGGACAATGTTTCGGTTTGTCCAGGGTGAGATTGATGTTTTGGTAGCGACTACGATTGTGGAAACCGGGCTTGATATTCCGAATGTAAATACGATTATTATTGAGGATGCTGACAGGCTTGGGCTGTCCCAGCTTTACCAGTTACGCGGACGTGTGGGAAGAAGTAACCGAACGGCTTATGCATTTCTCCTTTATAAACGGGACAAATTGCTAAAAGAAGTGGCAGAAAAACGTCTGGCGGCGATTAAGGAGTTTACGGAACTTGGTTCGGGATTCCGCATTTCCATGAGAGATTTGGAAATACGAGGGGCTGGTAATCTTTTGGGCGCAAGCCAGCATGGACACATGGAAGCAGTCGGGTATGATTTGTACTGTAAAATGCTCAATGAAGCGGTGAAAAAGTGCAAAGGAGAAGAAGTGCCGGAGGAAGAATATGAAACGAGTGTCGAAATAAAGGTTGACGCATTTATTCCGGTCAGTTATATTAAAAATGAATTCCAAAAACTGGACATTTATAAAAGAATTGCGGAACTTGAGACGGAAGACGAAAAAACGGACATGATTGATGAGTTGGTTGACCGTTTTGGTGAGCCGCCAAAGAGTGTAATGAATCTTTTGAATATTGCCATTTTGAAAGCGAAGGCGCATGAAGCGTTTATTATGGAGGTGGCAAGTAAAAAAGAGCAGCTTCAGTTTGCGATGTATCCACAGGCGAAAATTGATGTGGAAGGAATTCCTAAACTCATCGCATCGATGGGGAGAAAACTTCGTTTTGTGCCGGGGGCAAAACCATATTTTGTTTATCAATATACGGGCAATGTGCTTTCGGAGGCGGAGAAAATAGTAGATGAAATTCGTGCACTTAGCATATCAAATAAAGAATGAGGAGGAACGATATGAAACAATTTATTTTGGCAATACTAGTATGTGTCGGCATGTGTATTGGTGTTGTTGGATGCGGCAGCGAGGCGGTGGAGGAAACAAGATCTTCCGAGCGTGCGGCATCGGTATCAAACAGTAACTTAAAAGAGGATTCTTCCGTTATTGCAGTAGGAAAGACGACAGTTTCTTATAAGGAATACAAGACCTACTATTATTTTATGAAGAATCAGTATGAGAGTATTTTGGGAACCGATATCTGGAAGTACAATAAAGCGGTAAAAGATAAGTCTGTCGGACAGGAAGCGATTGAATCGGTGCTTCGCCAGATTATTCAGGTAAAGGTAATTGGCAAAGAGGCGGCTATCGAGAAGGTGCAGCTTGAAACGGATGAAAAGGAAGAGGCAGACTACCGGGCAAAGACGGTGTTTGATTCGATTTCGGCGAAGGACAAGCAGACGCAGGGAATTGAATTAAAGGTACTTTCTAAAATTTTCGAGGAAAACAAACTGGCGCAGAAAATGTACAATGTACAGATGGGAAAACTCAAAATTGATTATGCGGCCAATACACTTTCGGCAGCTAAGGTGGAATTGATTTATCAGGCAGCGAACGCGAAAAATAAGGAAACCGTGAAAAATACGATGTCGCAGATTTTGAGTGAAGTGACAAGCTCACAGAATAGTTTTTACACGGTGGCAAAAAACAAAACACAGGCAGATGCGATTGAGTATGTAATTGGAAATCAGGACAGCCGTACTAATCTTGCAAAAGCTGTTGTCAGCCTGAAAAAGAATCAGACATCCGCACTTATTGAGGAAAAAGATGGTTTTTATATTGCGCATTGTATTCAGACCAATTCAGCGGCGTTGCAGCAGCAGTACCGGAATCAGCTTGTGTCTGAAAAACAGACGGAAAGTTTTCAAAAGACATACAAGATATGGTCGGATAAATTTGATGTGAAAGTAAGTAAAGCGTTATTAGCAGCAAATTAAGTGCTGCCACAGATAGAAGGAGCATAGGTTATGAAAAGAAGCAGTGGTGTTTTGCTCCCGGTTGCCAGCCTCCCCTCCAAGTATGGGATTGGCTGTTTTGACCGGTGTGCTTATGATTTTGTAGACCAGTTGGTGAAGGCGGGTCAAAGTTACTGGCAGATTCTGCCGATGGGACCGACCGGCTATGGAGATTCGCCATATCAGGCATTTTCCACTTTCGCCGGAAATCCGTATTTTATTTCACCGGATGACCTTGTGAAAAAAGGATACTTAACCGAGAATGACTGCATTCGCGCCGCCGAAGGAACGAGTGGTAAAGAAGTACACTATGATGTGTTGTTTCAGAAGCGGCTTGGTCTGTTACGGAAGGCATATGCAAACAGTAGTATTGAAGCGGATGTTTCTTATCAGGCGTTTGTGCAGAAAAATTCCGAGTGGCTTGCTGATTATGCCTTGTTTATGGCAATTAAAGATAATAAGTCCGGAAAAAGTTATTTGGAGTGGGAGGACGCTATTAGGCTTCGTTCGCCGGAGGCAATGGTGTCTTATCGAAACCGTTTGCTGGAAGATGTTAATTTCTACCAATTTGTTCAGTATGAATTTTATACTCAATGGGCGGCGTTGAAAAAATATGCCAATGACAAGGGGATTTCAATTATTGGTGATATTCCGATTTATGTTGCCTTAGACAGTGCGGATACCTGGGCACATCCGGAATTGTTCCAATTTGATGAAAATGGACTGCCGACGGCAGTTGCGGGATGTCCGCCGGATGCTTTTTCTGCAACCGGGCAGCTCTGGGGAAATCCATTGTACCGCTGGGATGTTCACAAGAATCAGGGGTATTCGTGGTGGATTTCAAGAATTAAAACGTGTTACGAGTTGTATGATATGCTCCGCATTGACCATTTCCGCGGCTTTGATGAATATTATGCGATTCCGTATGGAGATGCAACCGCAGAATTTGGTGAGTGGGAAAAAGGTCCGGGCATTGAGTTGTTTGAGACTTTGGAGAATCAAATGGGAAAACTTCCGATTCTTGCTGAGGATTTGGGATTTTTAACTGATTCGGTCCGCAAACTTTTGGCGGATTCCGGTTTCCCTGGGATGAAAGTGTTACAGTTTGCATTTGATTCCAGAGAGGACAGCGATTATCTGCCGTATCATTATGACAGAAATTCGGTCGTTTATACCGGAACGCATGATAATGCGACAACGTATAGTTTTTTTGATGAGTTAAAAAAAGAGGATAAGGATGTGGCACTTCGCTATATGAACCGCAGCCGGTTTACCTCGAAGAAAAAATTGACATGGGATTTGATTGCGCTGGCGATGGGAAGTGTTTCGGATCTTTGCATTATTCCTGCACAGGATTATCTGTGTCTGCCAAATTCGGCAAGAATAAATACACCATCGACACTTGGCGGCAACTGGAAATGGCGGATGGCCGGTGGCGTGTTTGATGATAAACTTTGTGAAAAAATCAGAAAAATGACGAAATTATATGGCAGACTCAAAGGACAATCGGCGAGTGCTGATATTCATTAGGCAGTGTCTGATTGTATTTATGACAAAAGACTTGCCGGTATAAATCGGAAGCGAGTAAGTCCTTTGCGAAGAGTTTTTTTGCAGTGTCGCCCATTTTTGGCACATCAAAGGCAAGTTTTGTGAGAATCTGACAAGAAGCATTTTCTTTTTGTGAAAGCAGGGAAGATGCTTCTTTTTTCATGCCTAAAACACGCAGATACGGCATAACCGGTTCTTCTTTTTCGATGTCAAACAGGCACTGAAAGAAGCTGCGCTTGATTCGTCCGGTTGTGAGGGACGGATTTTTAATTGTCTTTACGAATTCATTTATCTCCCGGTATTTTGGCAATTCATTTCGGATGCGGTCAGACAAATCCGGCGTAATATCTTTTATCCGGCACAAATCTTTTGTGGTTAAAAGAGAGTAGCCAATCAGGGATGAAAAATCGCTTAGCGAAAGGTTTTCCTTTTCCCCGGCTTTGCGAATTTTTTTGCGCAGAAAAGTAGCAGAAGGAAAATCGGAGAGTGCCGGTGTGTCATTGTCATGGTATCCCTGCCCCTCGCGCCGTATGGTAAAAGGTTTAATTTTAGAATGAAGCTTTTGCAGGGCGACGCAGTATTCTAAGCCAAGAATGTTGTTTGGCGAGTCCCAGGTTTCTGTTGGCAGCCCGGATTCAGCAGCCAAGGCAAGTGAGCGGGCTTTGGGATAGAGAATACCCTGTTTCACAAAGTGTTTCACGCGCGTGCGGTAGGAATCGGGTTCATCGCAAAGAAAGGTGGCGGCCTGCAAAAGAGGGGTGAGGTCGCCGGTTTCCGTGCCAAAACATAAATGTGTGACAAATGGAAGAGCGTTCAATGCGAGAACGCCGCCCATGGCAAAATCACCGGCGCTTGATAGACCGAACCGGACCGGCAGTTCAAAAATGAGGTCGGCACCGCCCAAAAGTGCTTCTTTTGTGCGGGTATATTTATCAAAAATGGCAGGTTCGCCACGCTGGACAAAATCACCGTTCATTACGACAACGGCGAATTCTGCACCACATTGTTCCTTTGCTTTTTGAATCTGATAGGCATGTCCTTCGTGAAAGGGATTGTATTCTGCTATAATTCCTACTACATTCATATGATCGCCTCGCTTATTCTAAGATTTCTTTTACTTTTTTGGCAAGTGCTTTGGCAAGTGCCAGATGTCCTTCTTTTGTTAAGTGAAGACTGTCTTCTTTTGATGGCAGGGTGACTTTTGCGGCATCTAAAAATGGAATGTCCAGTTGTCTTGCAACTTCTTCAAGTGCACCGCCAAGTTCATGCGAAATTGCAATGGAAGATGGCGGAAAACTTGCTGCAAAGTCGGAATCTGCCATGTTATCGCCCAGATAAATCGGGCTTACTAACAGAACCGGTGCCTCGCTTACCATTAGGATTGTCTGGCATACTTTGGCGAGACTTCCTGCAATTTTTTCGACGGAAGGCGAGAAATAAACTTTCATGTCGTTGCTTCCTAACATAAGAATGGTTAAATCCAATGGCTTATGCGAGTCTAAGCAGGGAACCAGACAGTCCATTCCGTTTTTGTATGGCTCAAAAGGGTCATCAAAGGAAGAGGTTCTGCTGTTTAGTCCTTCCTCGATAATCCGGTAGTCGCTGCCGAGTAATTTGGCGAGAATACCGGTATAGCGTGTATCGTCATCATAGCGTCCGCCACTGGGAATGTATCCGTGTGTGTTCGAATCGCCATAGCATAAAATGTGTTTCATAACGGTCTCCTTTTTGTGTGGTTGAGTTTATTTTACAATGAAAGGGGGGATGGTTTCAAGCGGAGATTTTATATCTTTTTGGTATTCCTGCGCCGCTCCCGCTGATAAACGCGCAGGGGTATCGGCATGCAAGCATGCCAGATACCCGCGTGTTTATACGCAGGATACCAAAAAGATATAAAATCTCTACTGTATGAGGGAAGATGGGGTGGTTTAGCCGGGGGATTTTGGATGGGGTGTCTAAAACAACGCTTTTGTCTTGATATGAGGTAAAGGGTTGCATATTTTTCTTGTTTTGCGACGTTTTTAGGCGAATCACGACACAAAAACAACTCTTTTTTGCTGATTTGAGAGATTGCGTTGCATTGGGAATGGAAGATTTTTCTGCGTATGCAACGCTTTTGGACTTTG
>ERZ1673699.2585-NODE-2585-length-11763-cov-6.008883_pt1 | contig 11763 bp, 4 predicted proteins | sample MGYA00580229_ERZ1673699 | MGnify/ENA primary metagenome ERZ1673699 (study PRJEB41218, sample SAMN15661785) | gut metagenome | host: Homo sapiens | place: Canada: London | collected 2015-08-20/2019-03-30 | study: EMG produced TPA metagenomics assembly of... | reverse complement strand
GTTTGAAAACTCTTCAGGTGGCATACAATTTTCACTTCCCATTGATGAAGAAACTTGGACTGAATACATGCCAGTTGGCTTTTGCAGGATATAATTTGTGGACTATTACACCTTATTTGTGGGGTGATCCGGAGGCAAGAGCTACTAATGCACCTTCTTATCCATTGTCCAAGACTTATACGTTGAGCTTGAAATTAGGATTCTAAAATAGATAAAGGAAAGATACAATGAAATTACAAAATAAATGGTTCATCGGTGCGATGTTGGGAGCGGCGGTTTGTTTGGTTTCCACTTCATGTGTGGACGAAATTAAATTCGGAAACTCTTTTTTGGATAAGGCACCGGGCGGAAATGCTACTATTGACACAGTGTTCAATAGTGCGGAATATACGCGCCAATTTTTGAATACCTGTTACAGTAGACAGTATTACGGATTACCTTATAATACGGACAGTAACGGTAATATTCCTGATTCTTCCAGTCCTTATTTAGGAAAGAAGGATGCGCTAACAGACTGCTGGTCACTTTATTTTAGTGACGCAACTGTATATCAGCAGTATTATTTGGGTTCTCTCAATGCCAACTATGGCACGCGTGGTAATATTTTCCCATATACACGGGAAATGGTATGGGAAGTAGTGCGCTGGTGCTGGTTGTTAATGGAAAATATAGATAGAGTGCCGGGCATGGATAGCACTGAAAAAACTCAGTTGGTGGCAGAAGCTAAATGCCTGATTGCGGCACGCTATTTTGATATGTTCCGTCATTATGGAGGTCTTCCATTGTTATATGCTTCATTCACCGGTACGGAGTCAGGTTATGAAATCCCCCGTGCTACGGTAGAGGAGACTGTTAACTACATGATAAAGATGTTGGATGATGCTATCAATTCCGGTGGATTGGTGTGGGCTTATGCTGATGCCGATCTTGCCAGCAAGGCCGGACACTGGACAAAGGCCGGTGCGATGGCATTGAAATGCAAAATCTGGCAATTTGCCGCTTCTCCGTTGTTTAACGATGTCAACGGATATGCAGGAGGAAACTCAGAGGCTGAACAGCAGCATCTGGTATGGTACGGCGGCTACCATGCGGAACTTTGGGATAACTGTTTGAAGGCTTGTGAAGCATTCTTTAAAGAGCTGGAGAGTCAAGGCGGATATAGCCTGAATAAGGCTTCGGAAGAAACACCGGAACAGTATCGGCAGGCATATCGTATGGGATATATTCGTCAGAACAGCAAGGAGGTCTTGCATTCTGTCCGCACGAATATGTCGGACGCTTTCAACTCAAGTTCTTATATGTGGCATTCCTGGGCTGTTCCGTCACTTTGTCGTACCGAATATCCGCCTACACAGGAATATGTGGAGATGTTCCCATGGGCCGACGGTACTCCGTTTGACTGGAAAAAGGCGGAAACAGAAGGTAAGTTGGATGCAATGTTCCTGACCGGAACATTCAAAAATGGAGAACAACTATTGTCGGAAATCGTATTAACCCGTGATCCTCGTCTGTATGAGCATTGCATGGTAAACGGATTGCCGAAGATGTTAGACTGGAGTGCAGGAACAATGTCCGGTTTACCTTATGAACTGTGGGTCGGAGGATACGATGAAGGACAAAATGCAGCGCTTGAATCAGGTAACTATGCGACTGGTTATAAAAATATGAAATATTATTTGGGAACAGAGTACCAACGTCAGTATACGCATTGGGTATATCTTCGTTTATCTGACATTTATTTAACTTATGCAGAGGCCTTGCTTCAAGCCAAGAATGATCACCGGGGCGCTATTAACCAAATGAATATAGTACGTGCCCGTGTAGGATTGAAGAAAGATTTGGCGGAGTGTGTTACAGATAAGAATTTACTTTCTGACAAAGCAGCCTTATTGGAAGAATTGCTGTGCGAGCGTGTTCGGGAATTGGGGCTTGAAGATAGCCGTTACTTTGATCTTATCCGTTACAAACGTGCCGATCGTTTCGAGAAGCGCCTGCACGGGTTGCTCACCTATCGTTTGGATGATACCGGTAATCGTATAACGGGAAATGCTAAATGGAATGAAGGAGATAAGAACAAGGGAGCATTGCAGCCTACTCGTTTTGAATATGAAAGGTTTGAGTTATCCAAACCGGTCCGTCGTTGGTGGACATACGGATTTGATCCCAAATGGTATCTTTCTCCATTCCCGCAAACGGAAATTAACAAAGGATATGGATTGATTCAGAATCCGGGTTGGTAATGTGAGACAGCGAAATAGATTAAAACAATATTGAATATTGATTTATATGAGAAAAAATAAGATTCTGATACTGGCTTTACTGGTTTGTTTGAGCATTCCGGTCAGAGCGCAGAATACAGACAACAACATTATAGGTATTGTTGTTGATAAATCGGGAAACCCAGTCTATGGAGCGTCCGTTAATGTGGAAGGTGGCGCAGTGGAGACCCGGGTTGAAACTGATAAAGATGGTAAATTCGAGATTGCGGTCGAGAAAGGACAACGCTTGAGTGTCGTTTCTGTCGACAAAGGCTCTACCACAGTTGTGGCAAAGACTGATGGTCCGATGACCATTGTGATGGGATATGCAGCTCAGACTATTGATGTGGGAGCTAACCGGACATTCAATCGTCATGAATCAACGGCAGCAGTTTCTACCACCTATAATGAAGAGTTTAATAAGCGGTCTTCCCGGAATATATCCAATTCTTTATATGGATATGGATTGGGCCTTACTACTTTGCAGAATGCGGCCAGTACCGGGTTAATGGCAGATCCTACCTTTTATGTACGTGGTTTGCAGAGCTTGTCAAGTAGTACACCGCTTGTGCTGGTTGACGGTTTGGAACGAGACATGAGCTTGGTGAGTCCGGAAGAAGTAGAATCCGTTTCCATCCTGAAAGATGCCGCGGCTGTGGCATTGTACGGATACAAAGGAGTGAACGGTGCGATCTTGATTACGACGAAGCGTGGTAAGTACAAAACAAAAGAGATAACCTTTACGTATGATCATATCATTAACACACAGTCTCGACGTCCGGAATTTGTGGATGCGGCTACGTATGCTTCTGCAGTGAATGAAGCGCGTGGATATGAAGGTTTGGGAGCTCGGTATACTCCGGAAGAAGTCGATGCTTTCCGTAATGGAGTAGGTAGTGGAGGGGCTTCCCGTATGTACCCTTATCTCTATCCTAATGTGAACTGGATTGATGAAACCTTTAAAGACAGAGGAGTGTCTAATAAATATACGATCGAATTCCGTGGAGGAGGAGCAAAGTTCCGCTACTATACTATGGCGAATTTATTAACAGACAAAGGGTTTATCAAAACCCCGAATGCAAATGACGGATATTCTACACAAAATATGTATTCACGTGCTAATTTGCGTACAAATCTGGATATTGATTTAACCGCCACTACCAAATTGAAGTTGAATCTTCTCGGTACCTTGTCCGAATCTCGGATTCCGGGGGCTTCGGTTAACCTATGGGATATGATTTATTCGATTCCTTCTGCAGCTTTTCCGGTTCGTACGGAAGATGGCAGTTGGGGAGGAAGTACTACTTGGGCGGGGACGTCGAATCCTGTCGCACAATCGCAGGGAGCTGCTTATTCTAAAGGACACTCTCGTAGTTTGTTTGCCGACCTTACCTTGTCACAAGATTTGTCTGGTTTGCTGAAAGGATTGGGAGCTAACTTTCGTTTAGCTTATGACAACTATTCCAATATTCTGGAAGATCATAGCAAGACTTATACGTATGCCGGTTATGCAACAAGCTGGACAACTAACGGTCCGTTTTATACTGCCATTTCAGGTGGCGAATCCAGTGAAATGGGTTCGGGTGCAGGTATTGACAACTGGGCGCGCCAATTTAACTTTGCAGGTAGTGTCGATTACAATCGCTCGTTTCGGAAGTGGGATGTGTATTCTCAATTCAAATGGGATTATGAGTATCGTGATTCATACGGATTGAACACTACTATTTATCGGCAAAATGTATCCTGGTATAATCATGTAGGTTTCTCTAATCGCTATTATTTGGATCTGGCATTGGTTGGCTCGGCCTCCAGTTTATTGGCACCGGGGCATAAATGGGCTTTCTCGCCTACCATTTCTGCTGCTTGGGTGCTTTCGGAAGAAAAATGGTTGAAAGATGTGTCTTGGGTGAACTTCCTGAAATTGCGCGCTTCGTTTGGAGTGATCAATGTTGATTATCTGCCTAAAGACGGAAGTACTACCGTATATGACTATTGGGATCAGATTTATACGACTACCGGTACGCAATATAAGTTTAACAGTAGTTACGACTCTGAATTCGGAAGTACTATTATCGGGCGCCTGGCAACTGCTAATTCGACACATGAGAAAGCGTATAAATACAATGTTGGTGTTGATGCCGTGTTGTTCAATGGACTGGACGTGACGGCAGAAGGCTATTACCAACGGAGAAAAGATATTTGGGTCTCTTCCGAAGGAAAATATACCGATGTGTTGGGCGTAGATGCTCCGTTCGAGAATGCCGGAATCGTTGATAGCTATGGCGTGGAACTAGGACTTAACTATACGAAACGGTTAGGAGATGTAGTGTTCAACCTTGGCGGTAATTTTGCTTGGAATAAGAATGAAATTAAGGAACAACTGGAAGAACCGCGTTTGTATAAGAATCTTGTGCAAACAGGAAATCGGTTGGGACAAGTATATGGAATGGTAGCTGAAGGTTTCTTCAAAGATAAAGAAGATATAGCAAACAGCCTTCCGCAAAACTTTAGTACGGTAGTGCCGGGAGACATAAAATATAAAGATGTGAATGGAGACGGAATCATTGATGCCAATGATAAAACAGCTATCGGTTATAGTACGACGGCTCCGGAAATTTATTATTCTTTCCATTTGGGAGCCGAATGGAAAGGGATTGGAGTAGATGTAATGTTTCAGGGAACAGGTAACTATTCTGCTGTCTTGAATACGAAGAGTATGTTTTGGCCGTTGATAAATAATACGACACTTTCTACTCATTATTATGAGAATCGTTGGACACCGGAAAATCAAAATGCCAAATATCCTCGTTTGAGTTCACAGAGTAATGCCAATAACTATCAGGCTAATACAGTTTGGTTGGCGGACCGGTCATTCTTGAAGTTACGTAACGCGGAGGTGTATTACAGATTTCCGGAAGAATGGATGAAGAAGACTAAGATATTGGGGAGTGCCAAGTTATATGTCAGAGGAACAGACTTGTTCTGTTCAGATCATATTGATGTGACAGATCCGGAATGTTATGGTGTAGCGACTCCGCTGAATAAGAGTGTAGTAGTCGGTGTTACGATTGGTTTTTAATCATAAAAACAAAGCGAAAGAATGAAACTGAAAAACATTATCTACGGAATGATGTGTGTAGCCGCACTCGGTTCCTGCTCAGATAAGATGGAATATCATGAGTACAATAATTATGATGAGGATTTTGTGAAGCTCAACTTCGGTAATGTAGGAGGGCTGATAACAAATATCTATTTGTCCATGGATGTGGACTTTGGAAACTATAGCGGGGCAATTCTTGGTTCTGCTACCGATGAGTCCGAATATGCTTATTCGGGAAATCAGATTGAAGACTTTTACAATGGTTCTTGGAGTCCGTCGAATGCTAAAAGTAGCATGTGGACGTCCTGTTATGAAGGGATAGCCAATTGTAATTTATATCTGGAGAAGTTTACCGGACTGACATTTCCCGAGTTGGCTTTGAACAGTGATTATGCACAACAGATGTTCCGCTATACCAATTACCAGTATGAGGTACGTTTCCTTCGTGCATATTTCTACTTTAACTTGGTACGGCAATATGGAGATGTGCCGTTTAGCGACCATATATTAACAGCCGAAGAATCGAATACGTTATCGCGCAGACCGGCACAGGAGATTTTTGATTATATCATAGCCGAATGTGATGATATTAAAGATAAGATTATCGTCGATTACAGTAAACTGGGAGATATGGCATTGCCTAGTAGTCCGGCGGAAACAGGACGTGCCAACCGTAAAACGGTATTGGCCTTGAAAGCTCGTGCAGCATTGTATGCGGCAAGTCCTTTATTTAATCCGACTGATAATAGAGAACTGTGGTATCGTGCAGCTAAAGCCAATAAGGAAATTTTAGATGACAGTAATGGGTTTGCTGAAAAGGCAAAACTCTTAGTGGAGGATTATTCATCACTTTGGAGCAAGGACAATTACAATGACGCTACTAATGAATTGATTTTTCTCCGTCGTGCCACTACTACCACTAATTCTTTTGAGGGATATAACTTCCCGGTAGGGTTGGAAAATTGTAAAGGTGGAAACTGTCCCACACAGACACTGGTGGATGCGTATGAGATGAAGGATACAGGGTTGCGTCCGGACGAGTTGGATAACTATGATCCTGCTAATCCTTATTATACCAACCGCGACCCTCGTTTCTATCTGACTATTGCCAAGAATGGGGACGAAAAGTGGCCTAACTGGAATACTGTTCCTCTGCAAACCTATCAGGGCGGACTAAATGCGGAGCCTTTGAGTGGCGGAACTCCGACTGGCTATTATCTGAAGAAGTATTGTCAGACGGCAGTAGACTTACGTGCCGGTACAGCTTCAAAGACCTATCATTCATGGATTACATTCCGTTTTGGAGAGTTCTATTTGAATTATGCGGAAGCTGTATATAAGTATCTGGGTAGTCCGTATGCAACGGATAATGAATTTACAACTTCGGCTGTGGATGCTATCAAAGTAGTTCGTACGCGTGCCGAGATGCCCGGATTCCCTCAAGGGATGACCAATGATGCTTTCTGGAAGAAATATCAGAATGAACGTATGGTAGAATTGGCCTTTGAAGGACATCGTTTTTGGGATGTACGTCGTTGGAAGGAGGGTGACAAACATTTCAAGAACATTGTTGAAATGAAGATTACGAAGAATGGGGATGATACTTATACGTATGAACGTAAGGTAAAAGAAAGAAGTTGGGATGATAAGATGTATTTCTTCCCGATTCCGCAGAGTGAAAAATCTAAGAATCCTAATTTGGAGCAGAATCCGGGGTGGTAACCCACAACCGGAATGCTGATGAATAGTGATAGGATATTCTTGCATAGAACGGATGTTTATAGAATAAAAAAACGAAAGAAATGAAGAAACATTATATAATACTGGGGCTGTTTTGTCTGCTGGCCATAGTTGCCTGCTCGGATAATGACCCCGTCGTTGAAGTGAACAATGGCAATCAGACGGAAGAGGAGTTGCCGCCTCTGCCTACTGAAGTTATAACGGGTAGCCGTGCAATGTGGGTTAGTTACGACCCGGCACCAAATGTTGACGCCAATAACTCTTCCGGCATATCATCCGCATTGATTAGCTGGAGATTACTGAAGACCGATCCGTCTAATGTTGCTTTTGATATTTATAAGTCGGTAGACGGCGAGACGGAAGTGAAATTGAATGAGAAACCTATTTCGAATACTACTTCTTGGGTGGATGCGGATATTGATGTATCAAAAACGAATGTATACCGGGTCACTCTTGCCAATCAGGCTGAAACGCTTTGCGATTATACCTTTACCTCTGAAATGGCAGAAAAGTTTTATCATGAGATTAGATTAAACATGAATGTACCCGATGCGTCGATTACATATTCTCCTGATGATATTCAGCTAGGTAACTTGGACGGTGACGGTGAATTGGAGATTGTGGTGAAGAGAGAACCGTATGATGGTGCCAACCAGGGGGGATGGAATAATGGTTCGACTTTGTTGGAAGCTTATAAGATGGATGGTACTTTTTTGTGGCAAATTGATTTGGGAATCAATATTCGTTCCGGTTCACATTATACTTCATATATTTTATACGATTTTGATGGAGATGGTTTATGTGAAATAGCTTTCCGCTCTTCAGAAGGTACAAAGTTTGGGGATGGTAAGGTCATTACCGATGCTTATGGTAATGTGAACGATTATCGAATTCGTCAGACTGACGCTGTGGGCTGGTATTCGGGAGCAAGTATTAATACAATTTGCGGTTTGATAATGGAAGGTCCCGAATATATCTCTATTTGCCGTGGATATGATGGACGTGAAATTACCCGGGTGGATAATATTCCTCGTGGTGGAAGTGGTTCAAAAGCGTCGCGTGCTAAATATTGGAGTGAATATTGGGGAGATGATTACGGAAACCGCATGGACCGTTTCTTTATCGGGGTGGCTTATCTGGATGGTATACCTGACGAAGCGACCGGAGTGAGAACAAGCAACCCCAGTCTGATCATCAGTAGAGGTATTTATCATAATTGGCAAGTATGGGCACTCGATTTGAAAGGGAATAAACTGGAAACCCGTTGGAAGTTTGATACAGCCGAACATTCTTCAAAATGGTTGTCCATGTGTTCGCATAGTTTTCGTGTAGCGGACTTGGACGATGATGGAAAAGATGAAATCTTGTATGGTTCTGCGGCTATAGATGATGATGGAAGCGAATTGTGGTGTACCGGAAACGGTCATGGTGACTGTTTATGTGTTGGCAAATTTATAAAAGACCGTTCAGGATTGCAAATTGTTGCTTCATTTGAAGAACCGGGCAATTATAATGGACAAGGACACGGTTATGGATGTCAAGTGATTGATGCAAGAGATGGTGGCTTGATTACCGGCCATGGAGCGGGTTCGACTACTGATGTCGGTCGTTGTATTGTGGCAGATATCGATCCGGATAGCCCGAATTTTGAGTACTGGTCTTCTTTGCAGGAAGGGGTATTCAGTTGTAGTGGCAGTGGATTGGTATCCAGTACATATCCTACAGGTATTGGTGGTGGAGTTTTGTATAATGTAGCCATTTATTGGAGCGGGCAGCCGACAAGAGAAATGCTGGACCGTGCTTGTGTCGTGAGCTATAAAGAGAACCCTGATGTAAACAAGACGAATAAGACTCGTTTGGTATATTTTGGAACTTACGGTAGCAATGACGGTAACCATAGCACCAAATACAATCCTTGTTACTATGGTGATTTTCTCGGTGACTATCGTGAAGAAGTAATAATGGGTTCAAGTGACATGAAATCTATTTATATATTCTCCACGAATCATCCTACCGAATTCCGTCTTCCTCACTTGATGACCGATCATAATTATGATATGTCTCAAGCGATGCAGAATATGGGATATAACCAGGGAACTAACTTAGGTTACTATGTAGGTGCTGAAACTTTGAAAAAAGCAGAATAAAAAGGTTTTTGAATAAGAAATCTCTTATTTGATATGAGTTTGTTGAAAAAGAACAATCCGGCTAACTGTCGGGTTGTTCTTTTTTTCATAGTTGAACGAATCGCCATATATATGGATAATATTCTATTTCTTAATTGATCGGCTCTCCCTACCTTTGTAAGGTGAGATAGCAAATATACATATGAAAAAACTCTTTATCCTTTTGTTCCTCTTCATCACTTTAGGAACAAACGCACAAAACAATAAAGTTTCCGGCCTCAACGCCCGCCAGTTTCATAAATATTGGAAGGTAGAGTCGGAATCTCCGGATTATAAAGTGACATTTCAGGGTGATACCGCTGAAATACTGTCTCCTAAAGGCCTTACCTTATGGAGGAAAGAAAAGATGAGCGGACGGGTAACCATTGAATATGATGCATGTGTAGTTGTAGAAAAAGAAGGAGACCGTTTGAGTGACCTGAATTGCTTTTGGATGGCTTCGGACCCCAAACATCCTGATAATATATGGAAACGTGAGAAGTGGCGTAGCGGAATCTTTCTGAATTGTTATTCTTTGCAACTCTATTACATGGGATATGGTGGAAATTATAACTCTACTACACGCTTCCGTCGTTATGACGGCAATGAAGCAGGAATCACAGATCCCAAAGTACGTCCTGCCATATTGAAAGAATATACAGATACCGAACATTTGCTAAAAGCGAATCACTGGTATCACATTAAGATAACAAATGAAAATAATAGGGTTAGTTATTACATAGACGGCAAGCGACTGGTGGACTTCCGCGATGCCGAACCTCTGACAGAAGGATGGTTCGGCTTTCGTACCACCTTATCCCGTACCCGCATTACAAACTTCCGCTATGAATGTTTGCCACCCCAAACGTCTACTGTTCCTTTACATTGGATCGGCAATACTCCTGAACAAGACAAAGCTGTAAGCTTCGGAGTTCCTTTTGATGAAGGCTACCTATTTCCAGAAACTTCATTGCGGTTAAAAACAGATAGAAATCAAGAGATTCCGGTAGATACTTGGCCATTGGCTTACTGGCCGGATGGTTCCGTGAAATGGAGCGGAGTTGCCGGAGTCATTCCTGCCGGAACAGAAAGACTGACATTAGAAAAAGCCCCCCGGAAAGCAAAAACTATCAATAAACAGCCTAATACTTCTATTGCAATCACTGAAACGCCTGAAGATATTCAAATTGAAACAGGGCTAATTTCCGTATTTATTCCCCGACGCGGAGATTTCCTGATTGATAGCCTATTATATAAGGGAACTAAAGTAGGAGAGAAAGCGCGTCTGATTTGTAATACGCAAAACGAGCCGATTCAAGAAAATACATCTCAAATATCTTTTACTCATTACATAGGAGAAATAAAATCAGTAACCATAGAACGTCTGGGCTCTGTACGGGCACTTGTAAAGTTGGAAGGGATACATCGGAACAGGAATAAGGAGATTGATACGAATCACTCTGAAGGGAAAGGGAATTATGCGAATAACTCTGATATGAACAAACTGAATAACCGTGAGTGGCTTCCTTTTGTGGTACGTCTCTACTTTTATGGTGGTAGTGAACAGATCAAAATGGTACATAGCTTCATCTATGACGGAGATCAGAAGAAAGATTTCATTCGTAGTTTAGGTATCCGTTTCGACGTTCCTATGCGTGAAGCTCTGTATAATCGTCATATTGCTTTCTCGTGTGCAGATGGAGGAGTGTGGAGCGAGCCGGTACAACCATTGGTAGGGCGTCGCATACTCACTTTAAATAAGGCAGATAATAAGAAAAATAGTAATGAAAAGAAGGACGCACAACAGAAGCCAACAGATGAACCCTCCCTGCAACAGCAGCAAATGGAAGGCAAACGTATTCCGCCTTATGAATCTTTCGATGAAAAGAACCGCTCTCTGCTCGATAACTGGGCTTCATGGAATGACTACCGTCTGTCTCAACTCACTGCCGATGCTTTCTCCATTCGTAAACGTGCCAATAACGATAATCCCTGGATAGGAACCTTTTCCGGCACACGTAGCGATGGATATATTTTTGTCGGAGATATTACCGGAGGATTAGGACTTTGTATGCATGACTTTTGGCAGTCTTATCCCTCTTCTATTGAAATTTCAGACGCACGAACCCCGGTAGCTACCCTTACCGCCTGGTTGTGGAGTCCGGAGTCCGAGCCTATGGATTTACGGCATTATGATCGTATAGCTCATGACCTGAATGCCAGCTATGAAGATGTCCAGGAAGGTATGAGCACGCCATACGGCATTGCCCGTACAACTACGTTGACACTGATCCCACAAAGTGGCTATGCCGGAAAAAAGGCTTTTGCTGATTATGCCAAACAATTTTCTAGCCCTAGTCTGTTAATGCCAACCCCGAATTATCTTCATGCCCGCCAGGCTTTCGGGATATGGAGTCTCCCCGACCGTACTACTCCATTCCGTACTCGTGTAGAAGACCGCTTGGATGCTTACATTGACTTCTATCAGAAAGCAATCGAA
>ERZ1673699.2582-NODE-2582-length-11775-cov-7.043003_pt1 | contig 11775 bp, 9 predicted proteins | sample MGYA00580229_ERZ1673699 | MGnify/ENA primary metagenome ERZ1673699 (study PRJEB41218, sample SAMN15661785) | gut metagenome | host: Homo sapiens | place: Canada: London | collected 2015-08-20/2019-03-30 | study: EMG produced TPA metagenomics assembly of... | reverse complement strand
CGTGCCCCTGGTCTCAGGTGGAGAAGCGCAAGTTCCTCTGCCCGGTGCCCGGCTACGACCGTCACTTTGCCATCACTGAGGAGTTCGGCTTTGAGCTGGTCAGCGTGCCGATGACCCCCAATGGCCCGGATATGGACATGGTGGAAAAACTGGTGGCCGAGGATGACACCATCAAGGGCATCTGGTGCGTGCCGCAGTATTCCAACCCCGACGGCTACACCTACAGCGATGAGACCATCGAGCGCTTCGCCAAGATGAAGACCGCTGCGCCCGACTTCAAGATCTTCTGGGATGAGGCCTACATCGTGCACCACCTCACCGATGAGATCATCGAGACTCCGGTGCTGCTGAACGAGAGCAAGAAGTACGGCAATGAGGACCGTGTGTTCATGTTCACGTCCACCAGCAAGATCACCTTCCCGGGTGCAGGCGTTTCTGCCATTGCCTGCAGCGAGAACAGCATGAAGTATATGTGCAAGCGCTTCTCGGTGATGATCATCAGCTACGATAAGATGAACCAGCTGCGCCACGTCCGCTTCCTGAAGAACAAGGAAGGCGTTCTGGCCCACATGGCAAAGCATCGCCGTCGTCTGGTGCCCTGCTTCGATGCCGTCAAGACGGCATTCCGCAACAACCTGACCCCCTGCGGCGACATTGCCCACTGGACCGATCCCAAGGGCGGCTACTTCATCAGCCTGTACGTCATGCCCGGCTGTGCCAAGCGTGTGGCAAACCTGTGCAAGGAAGCCGGCCTAACCCTGACCGGTGCCGGTTCGGCATACCCCTACCACAAGGACCCGCAGGATTCTCACCTGCGCATTGCACCCACCTACCCCAGCCTGGACGAGGTGGAGACCGCCTCTGAGCTGCTGTGCGTCTGTGTGCGTCTGGCCGTTGTGGAAAAGCTGCTGGCAGAGCAGGCATAACATTTCTTTGTAAAAACCTCCTCCGTGCGGTCCGCCGGGCCTGCCGGGGGAGGTTTCAATAACGGGTCCCGCAGCAAACGGGACGTTTGGAGGTATTCCTGAAACATATGAAGACAAAAGGCAAAGCATGGCACCTGGTCGTCACAGTGCTTCTGATCCTTGCGTTTGTGTACACGGCGTTTTTCGGCGTGTCGGCAAAGTACGGCGATGTGACCACCACCTACATCAAGGGTGCAAAGGACATCCGGTTCGGTGTGGACATCAAAGGCGGCGTCAACGTCACCTTTGTGCCCTCGGAGGACTACGATGCCACCGAAGAGCAGCTGGAAGCGGCGCAGCTCGTCATCGAGAACCGTCTGGTCGCACTGAATGTGACCGACTACGAGCTGTATGTGGACCCCAGCTCTGACAGCCTGATCCTGGAGTTCCCGTGGCAGTCCGGCGAAACAGACTTCGACCCGGAATCTGCCATTCAGGAGATCGGCACCACGGCCTATCTGACCTTCCGCGAGGGCAGCAGCGCCGACGGTGACCTGATCCTGGACGGCTCCATGATTGAGAGTGCTGCGGCCCAGTACGGCCCGGTGACCAGCGGCGGTGCTTCGGAGTACTATGTGTCCCTGAAGTTCACCGACGAGGGTGCCAAGGCCTTTGGTGAGGCCACCACCCGTCTGGCTGCTTCCAACGGCACCATCAGCATCTGGCTGGATGACGAGAATGTGAGCACGGCCACCGTCAACGCGGCCATCACCGATGGCGAGGCCATCATCACCAGTTCGGCTTCCAACCCCTTCACGCAGGATGCCGTGGTCAAGATGGCCCGCCAGATCAACTCCGGCGCACTGCCCTTTGCCCTCAAGGTGGACAGCTACTCCACCGTCAGCCCCAGCCTGGGCGAGAACAGCCTGAGCGCCATGGTGCTGGCCGGTGTCATCGCCTTTGCACTGATCGTGGTGTTCATGACGGTGCTGTACCGTCTGCCGGGCTTTCTGGCCTGCATTGCACTGGCCGGTCAGGTGGCCGCTACGCTGGCCTTTGTTTCCGGCTACTTCCCGGTGTTTGAGAGCTTTACCCTGACGCTGCCCGGCATCGCCGGTATCATTCTGGCCATTGGCATGGGCGTGGACGCCAACGTCATTACGGCCGAGCGCATCAAGGAAGAGCTGAAGAATGGCAAGTCCCTGGACGGCGCACTGAAGAGCGGCTTTGCCCGCGGCCTGACCCCCATCATTGACGGCAACGTGACCATCGTCATCGTGGCCATCGTGCTGATGGGTGCCTTCGGCCCCTCGGACGGCCTGTTTGCCAAGGCACTGCACTTTGTGTTCTTTGCCTTTGGCCCCTCCACCGCCGGTACCATTTACGCTTTTGGCTATACGCTGCTGACCGGCGTGCTGCTCAACTTCGTGTTTGGCGTGTTTGCCACCCGCGTCATGATCCGCGGTGCGGCCTCCATCAAGGCTCTGCGCAACCCCTGGCTGTACGGTGCTGCCAAGCTGGGCAAGGATGAGACCGAGAAAAAGCAGGTCAATTTTGTGGGTCTGCGCAAAAAGTTCCTGGTCTTTTCCTCCTGCCTGATGGCAGCCATCGTGCTGTGTGCTGTGGTGTTCGGTGTCCATCTGGACACCGAGTTCACCGGCGGTGCCATGATCACCCTGAGCTACGACGGCAGCTTTGAGATGGCACAGGTGCAGCAGACCGCCTCCGATGCACTGGAGAACACCGGCCTGACCCTGCAGACCGGCGAGAACGTGGCCACCGGTGACCAGACCCTGAAGATCTCCATGCCCGGCACCGAGACCGTGACCACCGATCAGGTGGAGGCTCTGCTGGACTCTTTGAACGAGACTTACCCGGACAACAACTTCGCGCAGCTGTCCCTGAGCAACGTCAGCGCTGCCATGGGCACCAAGTTCCTGCAGAAGAGCTTGGTAGCCGTGGCGTTTGCGCTGGTGCTCATCCTGCTGTACATTGCCCTGCGCTTCAAGAACATCGGCGGCCTGACCGGCGGCATGATGGCTGTGCTGGCACTGGTGAACGACCTGATGGTGGTGCTTGGCACCTTTGTGCTGCTGCGCACTCCGCTGGACGGCAACTTCATCGCGGCCATGCTGACCATTCTGGGTTACTCCATCAACGATACCGTCGTGGTGTACGACCGCATCCGCGAGAACCGCGCCCTGATGGGCAAGAAGGCCAGCTTTGAAGAGCTGGTCAACCGTTCGGTCAACCAGTCTGCCCGCCGTACCCTCATCACCACCATCACCACCGTGATGGCACTGGGTGTGCTGTGCATCGTGGCAAAGCTCTACGGTCTGGACAGCATCTTTACCTTTGCGTTCCCGCTGATGATGGGCATGATCAGCGGCGTGTACACTTCGCTGTGCGTCTCCACCTCGGCATGGATGCTGTGGAGCGAGCGCAGCCCCAAGTCCGGCAAAAAGGCCTGACGCAAAATTCCCGCAGAGGTTCAGGAGGAACAGAACATGAAATGTCCCTATTGCGGTGCTGAGGAATCCAAGGTGATCGACTCGCGCCCTACCGAAGACAGTGAGCGCATCCGCCGCCGCCGGGAATGTCTGAGCTGCCATATGCGGTTCACGACCTACGAGGTGGTGGAAACAGTCCCGCTCGTGGTCATCAAAAAGGACAACTCCCGAGAGCCGTTTGACCGGCAGAAGCTGCTGAATGCCATGCTGCGGGCCTGCGCCAAGCGCCCCGTGAGCTACGAGGCCATTGAGCGCGCGGTCACCAGCATCGAGCAGACCCTGCTCAGTTCCTACGACCGCGAGATCCCCAGCGTGCGCATCGGGGAGCTGACCATGCAGGAACTGAAAAAGATCGACGAGGTGGCCTATGTCCGCTTTGCCTCGGTCTACCGGCAGTTTGCCGACGTGGAGAGCTTTTTCAATGAACTGAAAAAGCTCATGGGCGACCGAAAGGACGCACAGTAACCCATAATTTGCAAAGCACCGCTTTCTCTGTACAGCAGCAGGGAAGCGGTGCTTTTTGTGTTTACACAAACCGCCGGGCCAGCCATTGCAGTGTTTCCACCCGTACCTGTGCCCGGCGCAGTTCCCCAAAGGCTTCTTCGGGGGCGTTCTGCTCCAGGTGCCCGTCGGCGGTGCGCAGGGCTGCTTCCAGCTCGGTAAAATCCTCCGTGCGCAGCAGGTGGTTCATCTTTTCCCGCATCCGGTCACACCGGTCGGCCCCGCGGGCCAGTGCCTGCCGGGCGGTGGGCAGGTCGCTGGTGCGGATGGCCTCAATGGCACAGTCCAGGTCGGCGGAGATGTCATCGGCAAAGCGCTGTACCTGAAAGCTGCTGTAAAAGGCAGTGGCCAGCAAAGCGGCCACGATGGCAAAGCAGGCGTAGATCCGTTTCATTTCCGGCCCTCATGCACCGTAGCGCGGCGCTCCTTTTTCAAAAGAAAATAGTCCTCGGTCTCATTGCCGACAAGAAGCAGGATTTCCTGCGGCAGCAGGGTATTGGCCTGTGCCGTGCGTTCCAGCCAGGCACGGTCTTTGCCGCACCAGTGCAGGTTGTCCTCGAGCACCTGCCCATCCAGCACAAAGGGGATGGTTGCGTGGCAGTGCTCCACCCGCAGCTGCAGGTCAGCCAGCCGTGCGGGTTCCTTTTCCGGCCGCAATGCTACCGAGAGAGTCCCGTTCGTCTCAATGACCGCGTAGGACACATCCCGCGGATCAAAGACGTCCTTGCCGCGCAGCGCTTCCATCAGGTCGGCCACCGTCAGGCGCAGGGTGCGCAGAGCGTTCTGGTCGATCTCTCCGTTCAGGATCACGGTTTTGGGCCGCCCGGACAACAGATTGAAAAACTTCTGGCTGCGGAAGCTCAGCGCGGAGCCCAGCAGTTCCAGCGCAGCAATGAGAAACAGTGGGATCAGGCTGGCCGTCACCGGAACATCCTCCGATTCAATGGAGATGGACGCCAGATTGGAGATCAGGATGGTGGACACCAGCTCTTCGGGCTGCAGTTCCCCCAGCTGACGCTTGCCCATCAGCCGCATGGCAAACAGCACGCACAGGTAGATCAAAATCGTGCGGAAGATCAACAACTTCATCGTGGAAACCTCCTGTCGGCACCCGCCGGTATGGAACCGGCTCCGGGCGGGCATACTGCTGTGCAAAGGAGTGGATGTTGTGTGCAGCAGTTGTCGTTGCATCTGGTCGAAAATCTGGCAGAGCTGGACGCCCGGTTCGGTGCCTCTGCGGATTATTATGCCAAGGAAATCATGATTTATCATTGCCGGGGCTGCATTGTGCTGTTTGACGGCATGGCCAGCCTGGATTCACTGTGGGAGCTGCTGTTGGACGCGGCCAGTCGGCAGGCGCTGCAGCGGCCCTGCCCATGCACCGGGCAGGAAGTGTATGAGCACATCCTGCATGGTTCCGCTTCCCCGGCCGAGAGCACCCCGGTGGAGGATCTGTCGGATCTTGTCAAGCGGTTAACGGCAGGCATGGCAGTGCTGCTATTGGATGGCTGCGCGAAAGGCATTGCTTTTTCGGTGCAGGCCCTCAAGTACCGCTCGGTGGACGAGCCGGAAGGAGAGGGCAACCTGCGCGGCTCGCGGGAGGGTTTTGCCGACCTGCTGCGGGTGAATCTGAGCCTGCTGCGCCGTCTGGTCCGTACCGATGATCTGGTGTTGGAGGTGGCGCAGGCCGACACCGCCGCAGGGACAGAGTACGCTATTTGCTACTGCAGGGGCAAAGCAGACCCTGCCATGGTGCGCCAGGTACGGCAGACCCTTGCCGCTGCAAAGCCGGAGCTGCTGTTGGACAGCAGCTATTTTGTACCGTGGCTTCTGCCCAGCCGGGCACGGCTGTTCACTCCGGTCAGCTACACCCAGCGCCCGGCGGCGGCTTCGGCCAAACTGTGCGAGGGCCGCATTGTAGTGCTGGTCAACGGCAGCCCGTCGGCCATGGTGCTGCCGGCACTTTTCTGTGAAAACTTTGAATGCTTGGACGACTACGCGTCCACTGCTGTGTTCGCCTCCTTCTTGCGGGTGCTGAACTATGCTTCCTTTTACCTCACGGTCTTTCTGCCGGGGGCGTTCGTTTGTCTGGCGGTCTATCTGCCAGAGCTGATCCCGCCCCAATTGCTGTATAAGATCGAAGCCGCCGAAAAGGCTACGCCGCTGCCCTTGTTTGCAGAAATGCTGCTGGTCATCCTGCTGCTGGAAGTTATCCGGGAGGCCGGGCTGCGGATGCCGCAGTCGCTGGGGCATTCGGTCAGTCTGGTGGCCGCCCTCATTCTGGGCGATGCCGCCATTGCCACCGGCCTGATGAGCACCCCGGTCATCTTTGTGGCCAGCATTACGTCCATTGCGGTGTTCGTCACGCCCGCTTTGTACGAACCGGCCACCCTGCTGCGCATCGGCGTAGTGGTGGCTGCGGGGCTTGCCGGGCCGGTGGGACTGGCCGGGGCTTTTTTTGTGCTGCTGCTCAGCCTGTCCGGCACCGGGATGCTGGGGGTACCGTATCTTGCACAGCATCCGTTCCCGCAAAGCCCGCTGGCCGAGGACGGCGTCATCCGGCGCAACTATCGGCACCTGTCCCGCAAGGGGTTCAACATTTGGCAGAAACGGAGGCCCCGCGCATGAATAAAACGCAGGACAAATTTTCATTGCCGGCAGTGACCCTCAGCATCTTTGCCGCGGTGGCGGCAGAGCGTCTGCCGGTATGCAGTTCGTCCCGGGCACTCCTCTGGCAGGAGGTGCTGGCTGCAGTACTGCTGATGATACTTTCTGCTTTGGCCAGTCGGTTCTGGCAGTCCGGTCCGCCAAAGTCTGCCGCCTGGGCAGCTGCATTTTGCCTGCAGGTCTGGCTGGCGGTGGAACTGGCCGGAACATTCTGGAAGGCTCTGCAAGTCTGCCGGGAAGAGTTTTCTTCGCTGGCATTGCTGGGGTTTTTGCCGCTGCTGCTCTGGGCGGGCTGGCAGATGCCTGCCCGCGCATGGGGTGCCCCGGCGCAGGTGTTGTGGTGGTTTGTGGCGGTGGGAAGCGCGGTGTGTCTGATGGGGCTGTCCCGGCAGATGCACTGGGCCGGGCTGTTTGCGCAGGCTGCGCCGCAGAGCACGGCATTCACCGTTCCGGTCTATGCGGAATACTTTGCGGTACCGCTGCTCTGCGGCCGGGAGGAGCGGCGTGGTGTCTGCCTGCCCATTCTCACAGCCCTTGTACAAACGGCGGCAACGCTTGGCATGGCACTGGTGTTCGGTCGGACATACCCGGCGCGGGAATTGCTGTGTGCATGGAGCACCGGGACATTTTCCCGGCTGGACGCGGCGCTGCTGCTGGTCTGGCTGACCTGCGCGATTTTTCGCATCGGGGTGCTGTGCACGGCCGTCCGGATGCTGGGGCAGGAGTACGCCATACAAAAGCGAAAGGAAGTGCGGCAATGAAGCAGCGGTGGGCCCGAATTCTGCTTTATGCGGTGCTTGTCGGCTGGTGCCTGCTGTTCCTGCGCTGTGAGACCACCGAAAAAAGTATGATACGGGTGGCTTATCTGGAACAGAAGGAACAGACCTGGTCGGTGGGGCTTTTGTATCAGTCACCGGAAGCGGCAGCCGACGCAGCCGATGCCTCAGCCGCACTGCGCATCGCCGATGGCCGAGGGCAGACATTGGAAACAGCCCTTGCCGCTGCCGAAGCAGCCCTGCCGCAGACGGCCGATTACCGCCTGTGTGACTATTTGCTTTTCCCGGTGCAGACGGACGACGGTGTGCTCTCTGCATACGAAGCACTTGTGCTGGAACGCGGCTGCGGGCGCACAGCGGCCCGACTTTCCTGCACGGAATTTGATCTGGAAATACTCTTGCAGTCGTGCGGAAAAACGGAGACTCTGCCCGACAAACTGCTGGACAAACTCAAAGCGGGCTCGGCGGCAATGCCCCGGCTGTATGCACACGAGGAAAGCATGTTGCTTCCTGTGCTTTGCTTGCCCGAAGCACAGGAAGGGAAAGTGATGGTTTCTGGCAGCGGGGCCTTCCGCACCGGGAGCGGTGCGGTGCAGCGCCTGACAGAAAACGAGACAGAGGCGTTTCTTCTGCTGACGGGCACACCGGGCAAACGAACCTTCTGGCTGCAAGGAAAACGTGTGACCATCCGGCGGTGCACCGTCTCAGTTGCTCTCCGGAAGCAGACGGCCACCCTGCGTCTGGACTGCCAGACGGCCTACGGCACGCCGCAGCCGGATGCGGCACAGTGTCAACAGTTGGAAGAGCTTTGCCTTGGGGTGGTACGTTCCTGCTGGCAGCAGGGGACAGACCTGCTGCATCTGCAGGAGCACAGTCTGCTGCGCACAGGCTCTCCCGACGGGTTTGACCCAACAAAAAACGCCTGCCCGCAGCTGCAGGCAGACGTTGTATTTCTGGGTGCTTGAAAAATCAGGATGCCGTGGGGAAGGTGACCGTGATGGTCGTGCCGACGTCCACCTGACTTTCCAGCTTGATGCGGGCCCCGTGGATGAGAGCAATGTGCTTGACGATGGCCAGCCCCAGACCGGTGCCGCCGGTAGCCTTGCTGCGGCTCTTGTCCACCCGGTAGAAGCGCTCGAACACACTGCTCTGCGACTCGCGCGGGATGCCGATGCCGTTGTCGGTCACGGTCAGGCTGCAATGGCCGTCCCGGGTGCATGCTGTCACGATCTGCACCTTGCCGCCGGGGCGGTTGTAGCGGATGGCGTTGTCACACAGGTTCTGGCACAATTCATCCAACAGATTGCGGTTGCCCCGCACCGGTGCGCTCTCGCCCAGATAGGTCAGGGTGATGTAGGCGTGGCGGGCGTTCAGCTTCTGACGCTCCACACACTCCTTGACCACGTCCAGCAGGTCCACGACCTCCATTTCCGGCATGGAGGAGGTCTCGGAGGCGTTGTCCAGGCTGGACAGCTGCAGGATATCGTTCACCAGCTGGATCATCCGGCTGGCTTCGCCATGGATCTTCTGGGCAAAACCGGGCACATCCTCCGGCTTGGCGATGCCGGTCTCGATCAGTTCCGCATACCCGGAAATGCTGGTCAGCGGGGTCTTGAGCTCGTGGCTCACATTGGCGGTGAAATCCTGCCGCATCTTCTCGTTGTTTTCCCGCAGGATGCGGTCGGCATGGATGCTCTCGGCAAAGGGGATCAGTTCCTTGTACGGGACCTTATCCTGAATGTGGTCCAGATCCTCGGTCATGTTCAGCACCGGCTGCACAAGGGCGCGGGTGAGCAGGGTGGATAGGATCGCGGCAGCCAACATCAGGGCAACGCAGCTCAGCACGATGGCCGGCAGGGCTCCGTCGTAGACCGACCACACTGTTTCGGCGTCCTGCGCCACGCGCAGGATGTTGCCGCCGGGCAGCTGCACGGCATAATAATAGGTCTCATATCCCATGGTCTGGGAATCACGGATGTCCTTGCCGATGCTACCCTGCAGCGCCTGCACGATCTCCGGACGGGTAAGATGGTTCTCCATGGGCTGATCGGTGGCAGACTCAAAGATCACGTCGCCGTCCGGGGAGATCAGCGTAATGCGCAGGTCGCCGGTCACAAAGAAAGAAAGCTGCTGCGGCTCGCTGGTCAGGTCATACCCGGCACGGATGAGATCGCTCTCTTTTTCCAGGTCATCCCAGGCCTGGGCGGTAAAAGCCCGGTGAAAGACAAAGATGCACAGTGCTGCGGTGAACAGCAGCCCCAGAAAGCCCATGAGGAACAGCCGGTAGCTGATTTTTTCTTCCATGCTGTGCGGCTTCATTCGTCTCCAGCCTCCTCGTCATCGGCCAGCTTGTAGCCCACCTTGCGGATGGTGCAGATGTAGCGTCCGGCATCGCCCAGCTTTTTGCGCAGGGTGCGGATGTGCATGTCCACGGTGCGGCTTTCCACCGAAATGTCGGTGCCCCACACCACCTGCAAAATCGTCTCGCGGGTCACCACAAGGTTGGTGTTCTCCAGCAGAAGGCGCAGCAGGCTGTATTCTTTGTAGGTCAGTTCGACGGGCTGGTTGTTCACCGTCACGCTGTGACGTGCATTGTCCAGCAGGATCTCATGGAAGCTGAGCACATTGGGCCGTTCCTCCGGAGCCGCCCGGCGCAGAGAAGCACGCACCCGGCTGAGGAACTCCATGATGCCGAACGGCTTGGAAATGTAGTCGTCGGCACCGCAGTCCAGCCCGCGCACGGTGTCCAGCTCGCTGGATTTGGCCGTGACCATGATGATGGGCAGCCGGTGCAGGGAAGGGGTGTTGCGCAGCTTTTTCAGGATGGAGAACCCATCCTCGCCGGGCAGCATCACGTCCAGGATCACAAGCTCCGGGGCTTCGGTGCGCATGGCCTGCCAGAACGGTTCGGAACTGGCAAAGCTGGCCACTTCATAACCGTTGGACTGCAGGGCATACTGCTCCAGCTCACGGATGGCGTCATCATCTTCTACGATATAGATCATTTGTCAAATTCCTCCGCAGATTGATTGTCCGGGAAGAGATACCGCTCCCGGTATTTGTCCAGTCGACGATGAAATTCTTCGCTCTCCTTGGTATCTTTGCCATGACGCAGATCGTTGAGGTAAGCGTGGGTGTCAAAACTGTCCTGTGCTACCTCGATCTGGGCAACAGCTACATTGCTGCAGTGGTCGCACACACGCTCGTAGTTGGTCAGCAGATCGTCCAGCACAAAGCCGTACTCAATGGAGCAGCTGCCGGTCTGCAGGCGGGCGATGTGGTGTGCCTTGATGGCACGCACCAGCTCATTGACCACAGCTTCCAGCGGCTCTACCTTGCTGGCCAGGTGCAGGTCTCCCTTGCGGAAGGCGTCGGTGGTGCGGCTCAGGATATCCTGCACGGCATCTTCCAGCACCTGCAGCTCCTCTTGTGCGTCCTTGGAAAATTCAATGTTCTTCTGGTGCATTTCCTCCGCGGATTCCAGCAGGTTGACCGAGTGGTCACTGATGCGCTCGAAATCGCTGATGGTGTGCAGCAGGGTATTCACGCTCTGGCTGTCGGCGTGGCTCAGCTCGCGGCCGGACAGCTTGACAAGGTAGGTGCCCAGAGCGTCCTCATAACGGTCCACGGTGCTTTCCTCGTCACGCACCTTCTGGGCCAGCTCGTCGTTCCACTGGTGGGTCAGACTCATGGCCTGCACCACGCCCACGCGGGCCAGCTCTGCCATGTCAGCGGTGGCGCTGCGGGCGCGCTCCACGGCCACAGCCGGGGTGTTCAGCAGACGCTCATCCAGCAGGGCAAAGCTCTCTTTTTCCGGGGAGTCCGGGATGGTGAGGATGGCCAGCTTTTCCAGCCCGTTGGCAAAAGGCAGCAGGATGAGGGTGGCCAGGATGTTGAAGGCGGAGTGCACCACGGCGATGCCCCAGGCTTCAATGGTGGAATCCACAAAGGCAAAGTGGCACACGGCGTTCAGACCGTAGAAACCAAACAGGAAGATGGTCACGCCGATGATGTTGAAGTACAGGTGCACCATGGCGGCCCGGCGGGCATTCTTGGTGGCACCCACCGAGGAGATCAGCGCCGTGACACAGGTGCCGATGTTCTGGCCCATGATGATTGGGATGGCACTGCCGTAGGTGATCACGCCGGTGGCGCTCAGTGCCTGCAGAATGCCCACACTAGCGCTGGAACTCTGGATGATGCCGGTGACCAGTGCGCCCACCAGCACACCAAGGATGGGGTTGGAGAAGCGGACGAACAGGCTGGTGAACCACTCTTCGCCCTGCAGCGGCAGCACTGCGTTGGACATGGTGGTCATGCCGGTCATCAGCACGGCAAAGCCGATGAGGATGGTGCCCACACCTTTTTTCTTCTCACTCTTACACATATACAGCAAAATGCCGATAAATGCAAGCA
>ERZ1673699.2570-NODE-2570-length-11806-cov-3.596119_pt1 | contig 11806 bp, 15 predicted proteins | sample MGYA00580229_ERZ1673699 | MGnify/ENA primary metagenome ERZ1673699 (study PRJEB41218, sample SAMN15661785) | gut metagenome | host: Homo sapiens | place: Canada: London | collected 2015-08-20/2019-03-30 | study: EMG produced TPA metagenomics assembly of... | reverse complement strand
GGGCCCAGCCGCCAAACTTCAGCATACAGCAGACGCCGGGATTGACCGGTGGACGTTGTTTCATACAAGCTCCCTCCTTCCACACCCGCATTCTATCAAAAAATAGTGTCCATGTCAACGAGGAGGTGCGATGATGCCAGAGGCGTCCCTTGTCATTAAAGCAGAAGACAGATATTCCGAAGCAGTCCGAAAGATGGCGCAGACCACAAAGACATTCAACAAGGACGTTGACGCGCTGGAGGAGCAGCTGCACCAGCTGAGTACACAGAAGGTTTCTCTGAAGGTGGACCTGGACAAAGCCCAGAAAGCGCTGAAGGATGCCCAAAAACAGTTCGCCGCCACCGGAGATGAGGCGGACGGGCTGAAAATGCAGCTTCAGCAGGCCAACTATGACAACATCAGAAGAAATTTTGACCTGGTGACCCGTGCGGCCCGGGATACCCAGCGGCAGCTGGACAAGACGGGAACGGCGGGCAAAAACGCCGGCAGCGCAGTTCAGTCTGGCGTGAGTGCTATGGTGGGCGCACTGGCCACCAGCGGAATCGGGAATATGGTCGGCCAGCTGCTTGAGGAGAGCGCCGGGATTGCAGCTACCAGCCTGCTGGGAAGCGGAGGCGGAACGGTCGTGTCAAACGCACTGTCTTCCGCCGCCAGCGGCGCGGCTATCGGAACCATGATCGCGCCGGGGGTTGGGACCGCCATAGGTGCGCTGGCCGGCGGCGCGGTCGGAGTGCTGACCGGGGCCAGCCAGGTGGAAGAAAACCGAGACGAGAGCTTCAAGAGCTATGTCCAGGAGAGCGTGGAGGGCCAGCTGAGCGAGATGGACAGCATCCGCGCCTCCGGCTCGTCCACGGCGGGGCAGCGGGAGCAGGATCAGATCGCCTTTGCCCAGCGCTTCGGCAGCGAGGAGGCCGCACAGTCCTACCTGGGGCAGGTGAGGGCTATGGCGGTCAACACCAACTACACCTACGACGAGATCACCGGGTATTCCAAGAGCCTGCTGAACAGCTACAGCGCGGAGGAAACGCTGGGCGTACTCCAAAAGCTCAGCGACGCCACGGCAGGGCTGAATCTGGACAGCAGTGGAGTGTCCATGTTCATCGCAGGCCTGTCCCGCATGAGGACCACCAACAAGGTGACCCAGGAGTATCTGAACTACTTCAGCGAGCGGGGACTGGACGTTTACGACGCCCTGGCCCGGGGGACCGGTGCAGACAAGAGCCAGATCGCCGGCATGGTGACGGACGGGGACATTGGAGGTACTGAGGCTGCCCAGTACATTCTGGACTATATCCAGGAGGAGTTCGGGGGACTGAGCGAGAAGCTGGCCTCCACTTATGACGCCATGGTGGACAACCTGGGGGATGCTGAGGCCAACCTGAACGCCCGGATGGGCGAGGGGTACAACGAGGCCCGGAAGTCGGGCATCCAGGCCCAGATGGACTGGCTGGAGAGCGACCAGCTGGGAGAGGCGTATGAGGCTATCGGGGCCTGGAAGGCAGAAATGGAGAATGCCAAGGAGCAGTATATCCGGGACGCTGTGAACGAGGCTATGGACTCAGAGGACTATCAGACCGCCCAGGCGGAGGGGGACGCCGCCGAGATGGGACGGATCATCATGCAGGCCAAGATCCAGGGAATGAACGAGTACAACGCCAACGAGGGCAAGGATGAGGTGCTGGCCCAGGAGCTGGCCCTGATTGAAGGAGTCAGGTCGGACACTTCAGTGAATGACGGCTACTGGGACGCGGGCTATACCCTGGGACAGGAATTTTCCAAGGGTCGTTTGGCCGGAATGCGGGGAAATACGGGCGCCGGATCGGGACGCTATGACGCCAGAATGGACCCCAGCTCCTCGGAGTATGACCCGGCATATGCCTTCACAGGCTATGCCACGGGCTTGGAACGGGTGCCCTACAACAACTTTCCCGCCCTGCTCCATGAGGGGGAGCGGGTGCTGACGGCCCGGGAGGCCCGGAACTATGCCAGAGGCGGCGGCTCCGGCGGCATCCAGATCACCATGAACGGCACCGTGATCCGGGAGGAGGCCGACATCGACCGGGTGGCCCAGCGCCTTCTGGATCGTATCCTGGCGGCAAAGACGGCGGGGGTGTACGGAGAATGAGCCTGAATTTTTCCTTTCTGGCGGACGGCGAGGAGCTGATGCTCCCTGTGCCGCCCCTGCCCTTTGGCTGGGGCGTGGCCCAGAACGTCCGTGAGGTGACGGTAAACGGCACCGGGACCGTCTACCTGCCCGGTGACCCGGCGGCCTTCTCCGGCCCGCTGGAGGCCCTGCTGCCGGCCCGGGAATATCCCTTCAACGCCCCGGGGGCGGTGCTGGACCCCTACTACTACATCCAGAAGCTGTCCAAGTGGGTGACCGGCAAGAAGATCGTCCGGTATGTGGTGCCCGGCGTGGTCAATGAGCGGGTGGTCATCGAAGAGCTCTCCTATGAGGAACGGGACGGCACCGGGGACGTCTACGCGAAGATCTACCTGAAGGCATCCCCGCCCCTGGAGGCTGTGACCACCGAGAGCAGCGCCGGGACGGACAGCGGCGGCCGGAGTGAGCCGGAGACGGACCAGGGCCTGCAGACCTACACGGTCGTGACGGGGGACTGCCTGTCGGTGATCTGCCGGCGCTTTTATGGAAATGGCACCGCCAAATATTACAATGCCCTGGCCGCCTACAACGGCATCAAGAATCCGCACCTGATCCATCCGGGGACCGTGCTGACCATCCCCCCGAAGGCGCAGCTGGGGGTGAGCTGACATGATTCTGAAGCTGACCCACGGGAAGACCACAGTGGAGAACGCCTGGGGACTGGTGGGGAGTGTGACCTGGAGCGGAGACAAGCAGCGGGCGGCCAGGACGCTGACCTTTGAACTGGCCGCCAGCCAGGAGGACCCCAACCTGCCGGCGGTGGAGTGTCCGGTGGGGACCATCGCCAGCCTGTGGGGAGATGGCGGGGCCCCGCTGTTCCAGGGCCAGGTGGTGCGCCGGTCCCTGTCTGACGCGGAGGCGTCCATCCCAGTGACCGTCCACGACCGCGGGATGTTCCTGGCCAACAATGACGGTACTGAGAAGATCCGCGACGAGACCCCGGAGACGGCGGTGCGGCGGATCTGCCAGAAGTACGGCATCCCGGTGGGCAGTCTGGCCTCCACCGGGGTGAAGGTCCGGAGGAAGTTTACAAAAACCTCGCTTTGGAACATCGTGGTGACACTCTACACCCTGGCCTCCCGGCAGACGGGCAAGCAGTACATGGTCCGGTTTGAGTGGGACAAGCTGGTGGTGTCTGTACGGAGCGAGGCGGCGGAGAATCTGGTCATCCGGCCCAAGTCCAACCTGCTCAGCTCCGAAACCACGGAATCCATTGAGAACATGAGAAACAGTGTGGGGATCTATGACCGGGACGGCAATCGGCTAGCCACCGTCCGGGACGAGGAGGCGGTACGCCTCTACGGGCTGATGGAGACCCACATCACCCAGCAGGACGGCGAGGACGCCCAGGCAGAGGCCCGCCAGGTGCTGGAGGAAAAGGGCCTGAGCCGGACTATCACCGTCAGCTGTATCGGGGACACGCGGCTGACCACTGGGAAAACCGTAGTGGTGCGGCAGCCGGCCACCGGGCTGTCCGGCGTGTTCTGGATCGAGAGCGACCAGCACAGCTGGAGCGGCGGCAGTTACATGACCACGCTGGAGCTGGAGCTGAGAAACATGATGTATCAGTCTGAGTCTGGGGGTGATCTGGAATGAGCGGACAAGGAGATCCCTATGCCGGCTTCCTGCTGGAGATGCGGGACCAGGCCCGCCAGATCCTGCCCCCAGGCTGGGTCCTGGGGACGGTGGTGGACGTGGGCGATGGCCGGCTGAAGATCCGGGCGGCGGACGGCCAGGAGCTGGACGAGGAGGACCTGTGGGTAGATCCACGGCTTCTGGGCGGCCACGAAGGCCCGTTTCAGGTCGAGCTGTCCTCAGTGGAGGACACAAAGGCCACGCTGGACATCGGCGGGGCTTATGTGCGGACTTACATACCGGTTGGAATGAGCGCGATTGAATCAATCCCCCTGTGGGAGCTGCCGGGCGTTCTCTCCGGCAAGGTGACGATGAAGGTGACCAGCGACCGGCTGAAGGTGGGAGACAGGGTGGCCATGCTGCCCACCGCCGACGGCCAATCCTACTATGTGTTGACAAAGGTGGTGAGACCCGGTGACATTGTTCCCTCTGATTGAGGCCCCCGCGGAGGAGGCCGGCCAGTCCTCGGCGGTCCTGCCGCTGTACCGGGAGATCGCCTGGGACTTTGAGCAGGACCGGCCCATCTGGAAGAACGGCGCCCCCCAGTGGGTCACCGGGGCGCAGGCGGTGGCCACGTGGGTGTGGAACACCCTGCACTACGTCCGGGCGTCCCTGGACCTGTTCAGCTGGAGCTGGGGCAATGAGCTCCAGGCACTGACCGGCCGGCCCTTCTCCCAGGCGGTGAAGGAGTCGGAGGCGGCCCGCTATATCCGGGACTGCCTGGTGGTCAACCCTTATATCACAGATGTGCAGCAGGTGTCGGTGGGCTTTTCCGGCTCCACCCTGTCCATCCGCTGTGCGGTACAAACCATCTATGGGGAGGTGAGTGTGGATGTCCCTGAAATTTGATGAACTGTCTCAGGAGGTCACACCTGAGAGTATCAAGGCGGAAATGGTCCAGCGGCTGAAGGAAAAAGGGCTGGATGTGGACACCCGGGAGGGGTCCTACACCGATCTGCTGTTTTCTGAGGCCGCCTACCAGATCTACAAGGGGCTGAGCTACCACCCGACTCTGCTGGCCGCGGCAGTGCCCAGCGAGGAGTCCGGCCCATACCTGGACAAGTTCGGCGGGATGTTCGGCCTGAGCCGGACGCCGACGGCCACGGCCCACGTGCTGCTGACCTTCAGCGGTGAAGATGGGGCGGAGATCCCCCAGGGGACGGTGGCCGTGTCCACCGGCGGGCTGCGCTTCACCACGATCCAGAAAGCGGTGATCTCTGAGGGAGAGGGCCAGGCCACCGCCACGGCGGAGCAGCCCGGAGAGGCATATAACGTAGCCGCCGGCACCGTGACACGGCTGGCCACCAATCTGTACGGCGTCACCGGCGTCACCAACGAGGCGCCGGGTGAGGGCGGAGCTGATCAGGAAAGCGACGCCTCTTTTTACAACCGGGTCCATACCTTCCTGGCCGAGCCCGTGGCATCGGGCAACGCCAACCACTACAAGCAGTGGGCCCGGTCGGTGGCCGGCGTGGGCAGTGCCGCGGTGATCCCCCTGTGGAACGGCAATGGGACGGTGAAGGTGATCGTGGCCAGCGAGGATAAGGAACCCCTGGACGAGACCATTGTGGAGCAGGCGGCCCAGTACATCGAGTCTCAGCGCCCCATCGGCGCCTCAGTGACGGTGGTATCCGCCCAGGCCCTGGCCATTGATGTGGAGGCCGCCTGCACGCTGGAGGGGGGCGTACTGCCCTCCGCGGTCCAGGAGGAGCTGTCCCAGCAGATCACAGAGATGTTCCACGGGATGGAGATGGGCGCCGGCACGCCGGTGCGCTACAACCGGATCATGGCCATGCTGCTGTCCTGCAGCGGGGTGGTGGACTGCTCCTCCATGACGGTCAACGACGGGGCGGCGAACATCACGGTGACCACAGAGCAGGTCCCGGTCCTGGGGACTGTGACCATCACCGCCGGCTGAGAGGGGGCGCGCCATGGAACTGAATCGACTGGAGCGCCTGCCAAACCGCCTGCGGGCCAGCCCCTACACCGTGGGGGTGGCGGAGCCTATGACGGAGCTGGCGCTGGAGTACTGGGAGGCCACCATCGACCTAGCAGACCAGTTCTTTGTCCCCACGGCCACCTGGGGCCTGAAGGAGTGGGAACGGCTGGTGGGGATCTCACCGGGCAGTGGGCAGACGCTGGAGCAGCGCCGCAGCGAGGTGATCGCCAAGCTATGCTCCACCGGCACCACCACCGCGGAGATGATCCGGGCCATGGCGGAGGCACTGACCGGCTACAGCGCCGGCGTGACCGAGAATTTCGGTGAATACTCCTTCTCCCTGCGCTTCTATGGGGAGCAGGCCGGCTTCATCAACATCGACGCCGATCTGCTCATGCGGACGGTGGAGGAGATCAAGCCGGCCCACCTGCGTTTCGTGATCGAGCCGATCACGTGGGGCGACCTGGAGGACGCGGAGCTGACCTGGGAGCAGCTGGAGGCACAATTTGAGAGCTGGGCGGCGCTGGAGTCCGCTTTTTACTGCCACCAGGAGGACAGCACATGACGCCGGCGGAGGAGTGCCGGGCCCAGCTGGACAGGCTGAAGGCCCGGGTGAAGGAATACCGGGAAGCCCTGGCCCGGGCGACCACCGCCCAGGAGCGAGGGACCATCCGGGGGAAGATCGCCACCTGCAGGGCGGCCATTCGGGATGTGCAGGTGCAGCTGGACCACCTGGACCCGCCGGAGCAGCGGAAGGCCAGGAAGGCCCAGCGGAAAAAGCTGGACATCGGCGCCATGTCCTTCGATTTCTTCGAGCGGAACAATGTGGTGTGGTCTGAGCTGGACGGGCACACCTGGAACCAGGTGGAGGCCGGCGATGTCGTGGAGGTGGGCGCCAGCATGGAACAGCTGCAGAGCTGGATGGCCGAGGGCTCCCAGCGTCTCACAGAACGCCAGAGGCTCTATCTGGACGCCTATTACAACGACGGCCTGTCCCTGGAGGCCATCGGGCAGCTGTACGGCGTGAACAAGTCCACCGTGTCCAGGGTCGTCAAGAACGGCATGACGCGGATGCAGGAATGGGTAGACGCCAAGAAGCTGATCCGTTCCTGCGCGGCGCCGTCGGGCCGCTTTGACTGGAAGCGGTATCTGGAACAGGTCCAGGTGCTGACGATCCGGCAGAAGCAGCTGCTCCTGCTGGTGCTCACCAGGCTCCCCAGGAGCCAGCGGGAGCTGGCGGAGAAGCTGGAGCTGCAGAACTGCACTGTGAGCCGCACCCTCGCCCGGGCGGGCCGCACGGTCCGGAAGCTGGATGTGAGAGGCGGCGAGCCCACCTCGGTGCCACAGATCCGGGACTGGGAACGGGCGGACAAGTTCTCCCTGGCCATCCAGACCGGGATGCCCCTGCATTTCTACTATCGCTACTGCTTCCGGGGGCAGAGGGTGGCCGGTCTGAGCCGGTATATGTATGAGATCTCACGCCGGCGGGAGGCCGGGGAGACACCGGAGGCCGTGGCGGAGGAGCTGGGTCTGAAGGTCAGGACCGTCCGGACGGCATACTACAGGCTGAAACACGACGGTGTCCAAGTTGGACACATCCCTCATCCGGAGCCCAACAGCATCGCCGCCCACCTGTCCCCGGAAACCTATGTTGAGCTTCAAAGGATGGTGACGACCCGTGCTGGTCCATAAGAAGACGATGGGGGTGCTGGACTGTCTGTGGTCCGGTGAGTACAGGACCGGCCCGGGGGGTGTGCGCGTGCCCCTGGAGCGCCCCGCCAGGCTGAAGGATCTCCCGGAGCTGGATCCGGCGGACTGGTGGGAGGTCCCCGCGGGCAGTCCCATGGCCAGAACGATACGGCTGTACTACCCCTGGATCGAGGCGGATGTGGGCCCATCGGGAGAGCTTCTGGGCGTCCGGGTGCTGAAGGAGCTCACAGAGGAGGAAAAGGAGCTGGAGCGGCTTCGTGCGCAGGCCAGAGAGCGGCAGATGGCGGACGCGGTCTCCAGAGGGTACAGTGCCCGCCGGCGGCTGAGGCCCAAGCAGCTGATGCCCTTTCTCCAGCAATCGCAGGAAAAACAAAACGGAGGGATGAGTACATGAGTTTGTACGGGAACAAGATCAAGATCGGCGGCGTGACCTGCGGCCTGGTCATGCGGGGCGGCTCCAACGGCCAGTACCTGGCTGTGTTTGAACGGGAGTTCGCCTCCCTGGAGCAGATCGAGGCCATCAACTGGGACCAGCCCACGGTGGAGGGAGACACCATCCTGCCGGCCGGCTATGGCTTCGAGGTGAAGCGGATCGAGTATGACATGGGCACCAGGAGCTACACCGTCCACCTGCAGGTGGCGGAGCAGTACCTGGGCGATGTGGCGGGCGACCAGTCCCAGGTGGCGGAGCTTCAGCAGACCGTGACCGGCCTGGAAGGGACGGTGGCGGAGAAAGAGGCCGCCCTCCAGGAGAAGGACGCCGCCCTTCAGGAGAAAACGGCGGCGCTGGAAGAGACGGAGACCGCCCTTCAGGAGAAGCAGGCCACCATTGATCAGCAGACCGCTGAAATGCAGGAACAGGAGCAGACCATCTCGGAGCTGGATTCCACGGTACAGAGCCAGGAGCAGACGATCGCGGAGCTGGAGGCCGCCGGCAGCGCCGCCGACCTGAAGGCGGAGATGGAGATCGCCTATGAGGAAGGAGTGGAGAGCAATGGCTGATATTGTAGCGCTGGCCAAGGAGGAGCTGGAGGCCAGAGGCGCCGCGGACGCCGCCGCGCTGGCCGCCCGGTCTGTCGCCGGTGAAGCGGACGGCACGGAGCTGATCGACAAGGCGGAGCAGATCCCCACCTGGCGCCAGCGGGATTTCTCCGGCGTCAAGATCGGGACCCCCTACAAGTGGCAGGGGCTGGTCTATAAGCTGTGGCAGCAGCACAACGCCACGGAGCAGCCGGACTGGTCCCCGGACAAGGCGGTGAGCCTGTGGGATATCTGCCATACCAAGGACCCGCTGAAGGCCACCCCCTACACAGAGCCCCAGGGCACCAGGGGGCTGTGGCAGCCGGATGAGTGCTGTCTGGAGGATGGCCATGTGTGGCGCTGTACTCAAGCAGACACCGCGTATCCGCCCTCTCAGCTGCCCGGCTCCTGGGAGGACCTGGGGACCGTGGAAGAGGTCGGGGAGGTCTGAGCGTGTCGTGGGGAGATGTCTTGGAGACCATCCAAAAATACTGGCTCCAGTTCCTGCTGGGGCTGTCCGCCGGCGCGCTGGGCACCGCCCTGGCCCGGCTGAAGAAGTCCCTGCGGTGGCGGAAGTCGGTCAACGACGCCATCCTGGCGGTGCTCCACGACCGGCTCTTCGCCGAGTGCCAGCGCGTCCTGAGCCGGGACCCCTGCGTGGTCACCGAGGAGGAACTGGAGAACCTGGAGCTTATGTTCAAAAGCTATGAGGAGCTGGGCGGCAACGGGACCATCAAGAAGCTGATGGAGCGCATCCGTCAGTATGCGAAGATCGTGCCCTCTGTGCCGGCTGGACAGGAGGTCGGAGAATGAGCGTAAACATCATTCTGGCCGCTGTAGCGGCCTTTGGGGCGGGGTGCGTGTTCTGCCTTGGCCTGTGGTGGCTGAGTGCCCACAGAAGCCGTCAGGGGCGCATGGAGACCATGAAGGCCATCGTCTGGCTGTGCCTGTGCAATGGCTGTGCCTGGGTATGGTGTTCTTACCTGCTGGCCTATCTGGGGCGGACAGAGATCGCTCAGGACCTGTCCAAGGTAGCCCTCACAGAAATCATTGCCGTGATCCTGGCTTATGCCATCAAATCCATACTGGAGAACCTGAGCAAACATAACAACTGGCCCGACAAGGACCAAGGAGACAAAGGAGGAGCAGCATGAATGAACGGATTATGAAGCGGGTGGCCGCACTGATGTCGGTCAAGAGCATCGTTACTCTGGCGTTGACAGGGGTGTTCGCTTTTATGGCGTGTACCAATCAGATCAGCCAGGATTTCATGACTATCTATGCGGTGATCATCGCCTTCTACTTCGGTACCCAGAGCCAGAAGGTCCAGGATAAGCTGGACGGCGAGGAATAAAAAAGCCGCCCGTGTGGGCGGCAGGAATTGACAGGATGCGGCGTGTCTGGTAAGATGAAAATGCCCTGCAAGGGGCCGGAGGGACGCTGCGCAACGGCAGGCGGTTGGCCACACCACCCGAAAGGGGGTGAGGCTATGCCTATCACGATCACACTACATATCCTCGGATATACGGTGACGATACGGATAAAAGGCAGAAACCGCCACTCTGCCAAGTGACGGTTTCTTTTGAGTGACGGTTTCGTTGCTCTACTAACCTAATCATCTGGGCTAACCGCTTGTCGCAGTCGTCCCTTCGTCATTATTATATCAGACCAGGCCGCTTTGTCAAGTACGACAGGGCGGCTTTTTGCCGCCCAGAACAGCCGCCCGTGTGGGCGGCAGGAATTGACAGGATGCGGCGTGTCTGGTAAGATGAAAATGCCCTGCAAGGGGCCGGAGGGACGCTGCGCAACGGCAGGCGGTTGGCCACACCACCCGAAAGGGGGTGAGGCTATGCCTATCACGATCACACTACATATCCTCGGATATACGGTGACGATACGGATAAAAGGCAGAAACCGCCACCCCGGCAGGTGACGGTTTCCATTTTGGTAAACTTGTAAACCCGTTGGGCTAACCGCTTGTCGCAGTCGTCCCTTCGTCATTATTATATCAGACCGGGCCGCTTTGTCAAGTACGACAGGGCGGCAAAAGGCCGCCCGGAAAGGAACAGTATGAACAAACGTCCCGTTTCCTATCTCCAGACGGACCCCCGGTGGAAAAACAAGCCATACCGGGTGAAGGGGGAAAACGCCACCATTGGCGGCTCTGGTTGCGGGCCTACAGCGGCGGCCATGCTCATCGAGACCATCACCGGCAAGACCTTCACCCCGGAGGACGCCTGCAACTGGAGCATGGCCCATGGGTATAAGGCGCTCAACCAGGGTACCTACTACGCCTACTTTACCCCGCAGTTTGCCGAGTTCGGCATCGACTGCCAGATGCTCAACTGGACGAACACCTACGGGAAGCCGGATCACGCCAACCACGAGAAGGTGGTGGAGAAGCTGAAGGAGGGCTACTATGCCATCGCCCTGATGAACAAGGGCCTTTGGACCAGCTCCGGCCATTTCGTAGTCCTGTGGTGGCAGGATGACAAGGTCCGGATCAATGACCCGGCCAGTACCAAGGACGCCCGTGTAAACGGCGACATCCGCACCTTCAGATCCCAAGCCAAATACTACTGGCTGATCGACGCCAGAAAATACAACAATGCCAACGATGATAAGGAGGAAGAAGAAATGCCTGTTTACGAGAAACTGAATGATGTACCGGCCGCCTACCGGCCTGCCGTCCAAAAAATCATGGAAAAGGGAGCTTTGTCCGGGTACAGCGATCCGGACCCGAGCCGCCTCGATGATAACGTGCTGAAGGTTTCTGAGGACTTCTGCCGTATCGCGGTGGTGCTGAATAACCTCGGTCTGCTGGATTAAAGATAAGCGCCGCCGGAAATGATCTCAGCTGTACGGCCCAGATTTTTACTGTCGTTTTCCCTTTGCTTTGCCCTTTGCACAGTAAAATATCATACTCCGCTTAGACACAAAGCACCACGATAAAGTTCACGAAATGACCAGTTTAAGCTGAAATTCTATACGTTAAAAAACTGCGACTTGGTCAGAGAATAATTTAAAAAAGAACACATGAAATGAAGATTCGCTTTACCAGAGAAGAGCTTGACACTCTGAACGGAAAAGCACGGAGAGCCGGTCTTTCCCGTGAGAGCTATTGCCGTCATATCCTGAACGGTGCGGAGGTCAAGGAGGCCCCTCCTGCCGATGTGCCCACGCTGATCCGCGAGGTCCGGCGTGTGGGTTGCAACATCGACCAGCTTTTGGTGATTGCCCGCGCAAAGAATTGGATGATTGCGAAGGATCTGGAAAAAGCGCTGGAACGCAGTCGGGCGGTCGAGAAGCTGATCATGGACACTTACACCACCCCCGCT
>ERZ1673699.2569-NODE-2569-length-11806-cov-5.533657_pt1 | contig 11806 bp, 10 predicted proteins | sample MGYA00580229_ERZ1673699 | MGnify/ENA primary metagenome ERZ1673699 (study PRJEB41218, sample SAMN15661785) | gut metagenome | host: Homo sapiens | place: Canada: London | collected 2015-08-20/2019-03-30 | study: EMG produced TPA metagenomics assembly of... | reverse complement strand
ATCAGAGTTCCTCTGATACTACTGCAGCAGTAGCAAATGGCGAAGTATGGAAATGTACACAGAAACTGAAGACGCCTATCGGATATAATGGAGGTCTGATCAGACTGGAGCTTGTTCAGAATGTAGGCGGCGCTCCAAAAGCAAGCTCTGTGGTAGAAGGACAGCAGCTTACTTTCCCATATCAGCTGGATATTACAGGTGCACCAGGAGTTGCTGAGGGTACTTTATATCTGTCTGAGCAGCAATCTGATGGAAGCTATCAGGAACTTGGCCATTATCCTCTTACTTTTGAGAAGGTTGAGTAATCCATGCAGGGAAAGATCATTAAAGGAATTGCAGGTTTCTATTATATCTATGCGGAAGACGGCAATATTTACGAATGTAAGGCAAAAGGAATTTTTCGAAAGGATAATTTCAAGCCTCTGGTAGGTGATAATGTGGAGATTACCGTTTTGAATGAGGAGGAGAAGGAAGGCAGTGTAACTTCCATTCTTCCCCGCCGCAATTCGCTTATCCGTCCTGCTGTAGCCAATGTAGATCAGGCGTTTTTGATTTTTGCCATGGAGAATCCAAAGCCTAATTTCCTTCTTCTGGACCGCTTTCTGATCATGATGGAGCAGCAGAAAATTCCCGTGGTTATCTGCTTCAATAAGAAAGATGTGGGAGAGAAGAAAGAAATGGAAAAGCTTTACGAAATCTACACTGGATGTGGATATCGTGTAGTGCTTTCCAGTACCTATGAGGGAGAGGGAATGGACGAGATCCATGAGATACTGAAGAGAAAAACAACAGTAGTTGCAGGACCTTCCGGTGTGGGGAAATCTTCCATTACCAACTGTATGCAGGGTGAAGTGCAGATGGAGACTGGTGAGATCAGCAAAAAACTGAAGCGCGGCAAGCATACCACCAGACATTCCCAGGTAATCCCGGTGGAGAAGAATACTTTCCTGGTGGATACTCCGGGATTTTCTTCTTTGTATCTTACCGATATGAAGGAAGAGGAGCTTCGGGATTACTTCCCGGAATTTGTAATGTATGAGCCGCAATGCCGGTTTCAGGGGTGTATGCACATTCATGAACCGGGCTGTGCAGTGAAGAAAGCTCTGTCTGAAGGTAAAATTAGTCAGCAGCGGTATGACAACTATCTGGCTTTATATGAGGAATTAAAAGAGAAAAGGAGATACTAAAACTATGTATCAGCTATGCCCTTCCATTTTATCAGCGGATTTTAACCGTCTGGGCGAACAGATTAAAATTCTTGAAAACGAAGGAGTTGAATGGCTCCATATTGATGTTATGGATGGAGATTTTGTACCGAGCATTTCCTTTGGTATGCCGGTGATCAAATCCATCCGTAAAGAATCCAAGATGTTTTTTGATGTTCATCTTATGGTGACAGAGCCGGAAAGATACATTCAGGATTTTGTAAATTGTGGTGCGGATTCCATCACCGTTCATGCTGAGGCATGTGAGGATCTGGAACGTACTATAGAGCGTATCAAGGATGCAGGAGTGAAAGTTGGTGTTTCCATCAAGCCTGCAACTCCGGTAAATGATATCAGCCATATGCTTGAGGATGTGGATATGGTTTTGGTAATGACTGTTCAGCCTGGCTTTGGCGGACAGAAATATATGGACGAGTGTACAGAGAAGATTCAGGAACTGAGAGAACTGATCGACAAAGAGAATCTGAATGTGGATATTGAGGTTGACGGTGGGATCAATGAAGGTACCATAGAGACTGTTATGAAAGCTGGTGCCAATATCTTTGTTGCCGGATCCTGGGTATTCGGCGGTGATATTGCCCAGAATGTCCGCCATATTCAGAAACAGATCGAAGAGATTGGTGACAGGATTGAGTGAGAGATAGAATGATAGATACAGTAATCGTAAGCGGGGGCATGATCCAGAAAGATTTTGCCCTCGATTTTATAAGAAAAATAGAAGAAGAGCGAAAAGGAAAGAAGCTGCTTTTGCTGGCGGCTGACAGAGGACTGGATTTCTTTCTGGAAACAGGTCTTGTCCCGGATATTGTGGACGGTGATTTTGACAGTTTATCAGGTGCTGGAAAGGCATATCTGGAGAGTCTTGACCATACAGAAATTGTCAGACTGAATCCTGAAAAGGATGATACAGATACCCAGTCTACTTTAAATCTGGCAATAAGAAGAGGGGCAAAGAATATTCTTATTCTTGGCGCAACTGGTGGAAGACTGGATCATTTTATTGGAAACATGGGACTTTTGGGATATGGCAGACAAAAGGGTGTCAATGTGATCCTGGCAGATGCTCAGAATTACATCTGTCTTGTGGAAAATGGCTATATTATTCGAAAAGACAGTCAGTTCGGAAAATATATTTCTTTTTTCGCAGCTGGTGAAACGGTTGAAGGTCTTACTTTGAAGGGGTTTAAATACCCATTGGATCATTACCGCCTTACTACAGATAACTGCGGCCGCACCGTTAGCAACGAGATCCAGGAAGAAAAGGCCAAGGTACTCTACGAAAAAGGCAGTCTTCTTATGATCATGTCCAGAGATTTGAAATAAATGATGTATTACAAAAGAGAAACACTTCATATTCAATTGGAAATATGAGGTGTTTTTTCAAATTTATCAGATTGTCCAGAGCTTTTGTCTTGATGGAAAGAGTTGGGTATGCTAAAATAAAAAGATGTATAGAGAAGACAATATGGGGCCGGAAATATATCATATTTTTATTGTTTGTGGTATAATAGCAAAAGAATGGCGTAAAGAAATGTCAAACGCCTCTAAAAATAAGGAGAAATAGGATAAAATGAAATTAGGTATCGTTGGACTTCCAAATGTAGGAAAAAGTACACTTTTTAATTCCCTGACAAAGGCTGGTGCAGAATCTGCGAACTATCCCTTCTGTACCATTGACCCGAATGTGGGAGTTGTTACTGTGCCGGATGAAAGACTTGCACTGCTTGGTGATTTTTATCATTCCAAGAAAGTGACACCGGCCGTTATAGAATTTGTTGACATTGCAGGACTTGTAAAGGGCGCTTCTAAGGGAGAAGGTCTTGGAAACCAGTTCCTTGCAAACATCCGTGAAGTTGATGCAATCGTTCATGTAGTACGCTGTTTTGAGGATACCAATGTAATTCACGTAGATGGAAGCATCGACCCGATCCGTGATATTGAGACTATCAACCTGGAGCTCATTTTCTCTGATCTTGAGATCCTGGAGAGAAGAATTGCAAAGGTTACCAAGACTGCCCGTATGGACAAAGAAGCTGCAAAAGAGCTTGATTTCCTTCAGAAGATCAAGAAATGGCTGGAAGACGGCAAAATGGCCATCACTATGGAACTGGAGAATGAGGATGAGGAAGCATGGATGGGAACATACAATCTGCTCACTCAGAAACCGGTTATTTACGCTGCAAATGTTGCAGAAGACGATCTTGCAAATGATGGTGCTGACAATGCGCATGTACAGGCTGTAAGAAAATATGCTGCAGAGCAGAACAGTGAGATTTTCGTAATCTGTGCTCAGATCGAGGAAGAGATTTCCGAACTGGATGAGGATGAGAGAAAAATGTTCCTGGAGGATCTTGGACTCAAGGAATCAGGACTTGAGAAGCTGGTTAAGGCAAGTTATCATCTCCTTGGACTTATGAGCTTCCTGACCTCCGGAGAAGATGAGACCAGAGCATGGACCATCAAGATTGGAACCAAGGCTCCGCAGGCAGCAGGTAAGATTCATTCTGATTTTGAGCGTGGATTCATTAAGGCTGAGGTGGTAAACTATCAGGATCTTCTTGACTGTGGCTCCTATGCAGGCGCAAGAGAAAAAGGTCTTGTAAGAATGGAAGGTAAGGATTACGTAGTACAGGATGGCGATGTGATCTTATTCCGTTTCAATGTCTGATAAGTAATAGAAACAGAGGGATAGCATAAATGTCAATTCAGTTTCCGAATCTAGGAATAAACCTGGGTTATGTGGGGAAATCCATTCAAATATTTGGATTTGAGATTACATTTTTTGGCCTTGTAATAGCTCTGGGAATGCTTCTAGGAATGGGATTTGTGATTCTGGAAGCGAAGCGCTGCGGCGAGAATAAAGACGATTATCTGGAAATGATGATCATGTCCCTGCTTCTGGGTGTGGTCGGATCCAGAATGCTTTATGTTTTATGTTCCTGGAATCTTTATAAGGGCAATATTATTGAGATCTTTAATGTGAGAAATGGCGGACTTACATTCTACGGCGGTCTGTTTGGAGGAATGCTGGGAGCAGCCATTTACTGCGGCGTGCGCAGAAAATCTTTTATGCAGATGGCAGATACTGCCAGCATGGGAATCGTTATTGCGCAGATAATAGGAAGGTGGGGAGATTTCTTTAACAGGGAATCTTTCGGTGAGTATACCAACAGCATATTTGCAATGCAGCTCCCTTTATCTGCTGTGCGTTCCAGCGAAGTGACATCTGCAATGAGGGAAAACCTGGAGACAATAGGTGGAACTTCTTATATTCAAGTACATCCGGTTTTCTTATACGAGAGTCTTTGGTGTCTGCTTTTGTTTCTCCTGATGCTTGTGTGGAAGCGCAAAAAACATTTCCACGGAGAAGTATTTCTGAAATATCTGGCAGGATATGGTCTCGGACGATTTTGCATAGAACTTCTTCGAACAGACAAGCTTATGATTCCGGGAACTTCTGTTGGAATTTCCCAGCTGATCTCAGCAGCACTGTTTGTAATCTGTGCTATGATCGCAGTTGTGGAAGAAACCATGGCGAAAAAGAGGGCGGCAAGGCGCAGACGCAGGAGAGAACAGGACTATGAAGCGCAGGAAAGAGCAGCCAGAGAAGCTGAAGCAGAAGAATACAGAGACCGGCTCAGACTGGAGAGAGCTTTTGCAGATGGAGATGCCGCAGGTGTTCCGGAAGTCTATAACGGAACAGCATCTGCTTATGAACCTGATTCCGAAGAATCAGAAGACACGTCGTCTGTGGAAGAAGAGCATCCGGAAGAAGATCCTCAGGATGAAAAGAACACAGAGAAAATCGTGGAAGAGGAAAATTCAGCTGCTGAGGATTTCTATGAGGAGGACTCAGAGAAAGATACAGAAGAAATTTCTGAGGAGGAAGCTTTGCCAGAAGCTTCCGGTACAGAAAATTATGTGGAAGAAAATGCCGGGATTTCTGAAGAAGAAACTGTTGCTGCGAAGGGTCCGACAGCTTCAGAAGAAGATGAATGGTTGTATAGCCAGCCGCGCAGATTTGCGAAAAAACCTGCCCATGAGCAGGAAGATTGATCATATGATTGTCAGATATCTGAATCTGGTCTGAACAAAACGTCATTTTGGTGGGGGCGAATCCCACTGAAGTGGCGTTTTTTTGTGTGTAACCGGAAATTCCGCTGGAATTTCCGGTGATATAAAAAGTCCTGCAGGGCAGGATTTATTTGTATATAAAAATTTTTTGACTGCATTTTCGCTGTTTGTAAGGACTTTGTAACAGAATTATGTAATAGATTTCATAATTTCCCACTTGTAATTTAGGGGCAAATGGGTTAGAATGGGTTCATAAGTGGTAGGAAGTGGAGAAAAGTGGTGACAAATGGGGACGAAGTGGCAGAACTTCCATTTGTTTCCCGTCATGAGATACGAGGGGGAGACTCGTATTTCACGAGAGTAGGTGAGTTTTTATGTTCATGGGCGAGTACAATCACACAATCGACGCGAAGGGGCGTTTGATCATCCCGGCGAAATTTCGGGAACCTTTAGGTGAGGAATTTGTTCTTACCAGAGGACTTGATGGTTGTCTTTATATTTATCCTATGGATGAATGGGAAGCCTTTGAAGAGAAACTCCGTGCATTACCACTTACAAATAAAGACGCTAGAGCCTTTTCGCGCTTCTTTGTTGCAGGTGCAACAACATGTGAACTGGACAAGCAGGGGAGAATTCTCGTACCACAGACGTTACGTGAGTTCGCTGGTCTGGAGAAAGATGTTATTCTGGCTGGAAACTTAAGCAGAGTAGAAGTCTGGAGCAAGGAGAAATGGAGCGAGAATTGCAATTATGACGATATGGACAGCATTGCTGCCGACATGGAGAACATGGGAATCGTCATCTGAGCATAAAATAAGCGAGAAATCCAACAGGAGACGGAAATGGAATTTAAACACAAATCTGTATTACTGGACGAGACCGTTGGCGGGCTGAATATTAAGCCGGATGGAATCTATGTGGATGGCACTTTGGGCGGCGCAGGACATGCCATTGAGGTATGCAGGAAACTTTCTGCCAAGGGGAGATTTATTGGTATAGATCAAGACCAGGATGCGATAATTGCTGCGAGTGAACGGCTTGCCGCCTTTGACCAGGTGACAATCATTCGCAGCAATTATTGTTACATGGTACAGGAGCTTGCCGCAAGGGGAATTCACAAGGTTGATGGTATTGTTCTGGATTTGGGAGTATCCTCCTATCAGCTGGACAATGAGGAACGTGGATTTACCTATCGGGTAGATGCACCTCTTGACATGCGCATGGATCAGAGACAGACACAGACTGCCAGTGACATTGTTAACGGTTATGAAGAAAGAGAACTGTATCGCATTATCCGCGATTACGGTGAAGATAAATTTGCGAAAAATATCGCGAAACATATAGTAGCAGCAAGACAGCAGAGCCCCATTATGACAACGGGCCAGCTTACACAGATCATCCGGGAATCCATACCTATGAAGATACAGGCAGCAGGAGGTCATCCGGCTAAGCGTACGTTCCAGGCAATCAGAATTGAGCTGAATAAGGAACTGGATGTTCTTCGTGATTCACTTGATGGGATGATCGATCTTCTGGATGATGGCGGAAGGCTTTGCATTATTACGTTCCATTCACTGGAAGACAGAATTGTAAAAACAATTTTTCGAAAAAATGAGAACCCGTGTACCTGTCCACCGGATTTTCCGGTATGTGTGTGCGGAAAGAAATCCAAGGGGAGAGTTATCACAAGGAAGCCAATTCTTCCAAGTGATGAAGAAATGGAAGAAAACCCGCGTTCTAAGAGTGCTAAGCTTAGAATTTTTGAAAAAAAAGTTTAAAAGAAGGGTAAAAAATGGCGGAGACAGGCAGACATACAAATACTGTGTCAGGTAAAAGACGTCCACAAAATGTGTATGTTGATGGCAACACTGTCCGAAAAGTCCAGGAAGTTCCTGAGCGGAGAGAGTACCGTCAGCCAGAGCATTCTGTTCGTAAAAATAAGGCAAAACCAGAGCAGACCACACCAGAGCAGCAGGTCCGGGGGAACAAGCCGCTTAGTAAGGCAGCCAGGAGAAACCGTGCGAAAGCCAATAATATGAACCGTAATTTTGCCATATTTCTGGCAGCACTTGGTATCCTTATTGTGTTTTGCAGTATTAATTATCTGAAACTGAAAACAGAATGCACCAGTAAAAGAAGCCAGCTGGCCACGCTCGAATCCCAACTGGCCGAGCTGAAAGAAGACAACGATGCATATGAGAGCCAGGTGACTTCAAGTGTTGACCTTGAAAGAATCCGGAAAATCGCCATCGGACGTCTGGGCATGAAATATCCAAGCAACCAGCAGACAGAAACCTATGCGACTGAAGGCGGCAGCTACGTAAGACAGTATCAGGACGTGACCGGGAAGTAATGGGAATGAAGGCAGGTGTTTGATTGACTACTCTGAGAAGAAAAACAAAAAGAAAACCTATAAAAAAAATAAATCACAGTATGAAAAAAAAGCTGTCAATACTGCTCTTTTGCGTATTGGGAGCTTTAATCGTTTTATTGGGAGTTATCACTTATATTAATTTTCAAAGTGGTGACAAGTATAAGAAACAGGTGCTGAGTCAGGCTCAGCAAAAATACCAGAATCGCACAATGCCAGCGAAACGAGGGACAATCTATGATCGAAATGGCAACATTCTGGCAACGAGCAACAAGGTGTATAATGTTGTACTGGACTGTAAAGCTGTAAATTCAGATGAGGATTATCTGGATCCTACGGTGAATGCTCTGGTTACCATATTTGGCCTTGATGAAGGAGAACTCCGTACCAGGCTTACTTCTGATAAGACCAGGGAGAGTCAGTATCAGATCGTGAAAAAGCAGGTATCCATGGATGATAAGAAAGCATTCGAGGATTACTGCAGCATACCAGATGATACGGAAATGACCAGGGAAGAAATTCAGGAGAAAAACAATATCCAGGGTGTATGGTTTGAAGAAGATTATCTGAGAGTCTATCCATATAATGAGCTGGCCTGTGATACGCTGGGATTTACTTTTTCCCGAGATACTGCGGACTATGGAATTGAGGGCTACTACAATAGCAGCCTGACAGGAATTGATGGCCGACAGTACGGATATTTCAGTGATGATTCTAACGTGGAGCAAACCATTATCGAAGCTTCTGACGGAAACAGTCTGGAGCTTAGCCTCGATCTTGGAACACAGCAGATTGTGGAAAAATGGGTAAATGCCTTTAAGGAATCTACTGGCGCCAAAAATATAGGAGTGATCGTGGAAGACCCTTCAAGTGGTGAAATCCTTGCCATGGATGGGGGCGACCGATATGATCTTAATGATCCACGTAATCTGTCTTCCTTATATTCAGCAGATGAGATTGCTGCTATGAACGACAGTGAGACCATGGATGCTCTAAGCGCCATGTGGAATAACTTTTGTGTAACCGACATTTACGAACCTGGTTCTGTTGTGAAGCCCATTGTTATGGCAGCTGCTCTGGAACAGGGAAAAATATCCACCAGTGATACCTTCTATTGTGATGGTTACCAGAATTTTGGTGTGCCAGGAAATATGACCACCATCAAATGTGCAAATATTTACGGACACGGAATGGAAACCCTTGCGGAAGTAATCGCAAATTCCTGTAACGATGCCATGATGCAGATTGGTGCAAAGATGGGAGTTGAAAATTTTCTGAAAGCACAGAGTACTTTCAATTTCGGAAGCCGGACAGGAATCGATCTTCCAAATGAGGGATATGGTATTATGCATACTGTTGATACCATGCATGAGACAGAGCTTGCGTGTTCTGCATTTGGTCAGGGATTCAGCTGTACTATGATCCAGGAAATCAATGCAATGTGTTCGGTTATCAATGGCGGCTACTATTATCAGCCACATCTTGTGACAAAAGTCAAAGATGCCAGCGGTGCAACTGTGAAGACAATCAGCCCGCTTCTTCAGAAGCAGACCATTTCTTCCAGCATTTCCGCTGATATCAGAAGCTATATGCAGGCCAGTGTAGAGCAGGGTACCAGTATGACGTCAAAGGTACAGGGTTACAGCTCAGGCGGTAAAACAGGAACTGCGGAGAAATTCCCCCGTGGAAACGGTAAATACGTGGTTTCCTTTATCGGATTTGCCCCGGTTGATGACCCGCAGGTTCTGATCTATGTGGTAATTGACGAGCCAAATGTAGAGGATCAGGCCAGCAGTATTTATCCACAGTATGTGGCACAGGCAATTCTTTCCGAGCTTCTGCCATACATGAATATTCAGCCCGATCAGTCTACAGACGGAACTGTTCCGGAGACAGAGCTTTGGGAGAAATTTAATGGTCATGTAAATACTATATCTGACAGTCAGATTGATGAAAATGGAAATCTGGTGGATGAAGAGGGCAACCTCATTGACTGGGATGGCAATCGGATTGACGAAAATGGTTACCTGCTGAATAGTGACGGAAGTTATCAGATCAATGCAAACGGAGAGTATATAAAATCTGCTAACCTTGATGGAATCAGCGATTCCTACACTGGTTCAGCCGGGGAAACTCTGCCGGAGGCTGTTTCTGATACCAATGTTCCGGGACCTCCGGAAGATAACACGGATCCCATTGAGGATAACAATATGGAGAGTGAAGGCCTGACTAACGAGGAAGCCGGACTGGATTAGAAATACTGTCCATAGGTGGCATAGTATTGGCAGGAAATAAAAAAACAGACTGTTCACCATAATACAACACATACCTCCATCTGAAATTATCATATATTAGTTATGATGATTTCAGATGGGGATTTTTTTATGAAAAAAACTATGACCTTTCACAGGAAAAAAATATGGATGGTTTTTCTTGTATGTGCACTTATGCTTCTGGGACTTGTGGGAAGGCTTGTTTACCTGATGGGGGTTCGGTCGGATTACTATTACCAGAAAGCAGAAGAACTTCATGAAAGAGAACGAGTCATTAAGGCTGCAAGAGGACAGATACTGGATGCAAAAGGGAGGATTCTGGCAGATAATAAAACTGTATGTACTATTTCCGTTATTCACAGTCAGATTAAGGAACCACAGAAGGTTATTGAGGTCTTGTCAAAAGAGTTGGAAATAGATACTGACACAGTGCGTAAAAAAGTTGAAAAAATATCTTCAATTGAACGAATTAAGACAAATGTGGAAAAATCTGTGGGAGATGTGATACGTGGGTATGAACTGGATGGTGTGAAAGTGGATGAGGATTATAAGCGGTATTATCCTTACGGATCTCTGGCTTCCAAGGTTCTGGGATTTACAGGCGGTGACAATCAGGGGATAATTGGCCTGGAAGTGAAATATGAGGAAATTTTAAAGGGACAGGCGGGAAAAATCCTGACCACAACAGATGCCAGAGGCGTGGAAATCGACCAGATCGGAGAAAGCAGGGAAGATCCGGTGGCAGGGGAAAACCTGAAAATCAGTCTGGATGTGGATCTGCAGCAGTATGCGCAGCAGGCGGCCCTGAAAGTAATGGAAGAAAAACAGGCTGCGCGTGTTTCCATACTTCTTATGAATCCGCAGAACGGAGAAATTTATGTATGTGTTAATGTGCCGGAATTTGATCTGAACGATCCTTTTACATTGAATACGGACGTGGACACTTCAGGACTGAATGAACAGGAAAAACAGGATCTTCTGAACCAGATGTGGAGAAATCCCTGCCTGAACGATACATATGAGCCCGGTTCTACCTTTAAGATCATTACCATGTCTGCAGGTCTGGAGGCTGGCGTGGTTTCCGTAAATGACAGATTTTTCTGTCCGGGGTATAAGCTGGTGGATGACAGGCGGATTCACTGTGCAAGGAGAACCGGACACGGTTCCCAGAGCTTTGTGGAAGGTGCCCAGAATTCCTGCAATCCGGTTTTTATTGAAGTGGGTCTGAGACTTGGGGTGGAAAACTATTATCATTATTTCAAGGAGTTTGGACTTTTGAAGAAGACAGGTGTAGATCTGCCGGGAGAGGCTGGAACGATCATGCATAAAATGGAAAATATGGGGAATGTGGAGCTGGCAACAGTTGCTTTTGGCCAGTCTTTTCAGATTACGCCAATTCAGCTGGCGACCACAGTCAGTTCTCTGATCAATGGGGGGAGGCGGATCACACCTCATTTTGGGGTATCCGTTCTGAGCTCAGATGGCACCAGCGGAAGAAAGCTGGAATATCCGGTGGAAACGGGGATTATTTCGGAAAAAACATCAGAGACAGTAAGAGGAATTCTGGAGAAAGTAGTGTCAGAAGGTTCCGGAAGAAATGCCCGGATCGAGGGATGCACAGTAGGGGGCAAGACGGCTACTTCCCAGACTTTGCCAAGAAGTGCCAACCGGTATATTTCTTCCTTTCTTGGTTTTATGCCTGCGGAAGATCCACAGATCCTGGGGCTTTGCATTATACATGACCCGCAGGGCGTGTATTACGGAGGAACCATTGCGGCACCTGTGATAAAGAATATTTTTGAGGCGGTGCTAGTATAGTATCCATCTAGTAATAATAGTTTACAGTTACTTGCTTTTTTGCT
>ERZ1673699.2554-NODE-2554-length-11859-cov-4.608607_pt1 | contig 11859 bp, 10 predicted proteins | sample MGYA00580229_ERZ1673699 | MGnify/ENA primary metagenome ERZ1673699 (study PRJEB41218, sample SAMN15661785) | gut metagenome | host: Homo sapiens | place: Canada: London | collected 2015-08-20/2019-03-30 | study: EMG produced TPA metagenomics assembly of... | reverse complement strand
CGCGGAAGCGCATGCCCTTCACGCCGGCGGTGGCGCGGCCCATCGGGCGCAGCTGGTCATCGTCAGCGGTGAAGCGGATGGCCTGGCCCTGCTCAGAGGTCAGCAGGATGTCATCGCCTTCGTCGACGAGGGACGCGCCGATGAGCGCATCACCCTCGTTGAGGTTGATGGCGATTAGACCGGCAGAACGTGCGGACTCGTAGTCGGTGAGACGGGACTTCTTGACGCGGCCCTGCTTGGTGGCCAGGACGAGGTAAGGAGCGTCCTCGTAGGACTGAATCTGAATGACCTGTGCGATCTTCTCCTCCGGCTGGAACTCCAGCAGGTTAGCCACGTGCTGGCCACGTGCGGTGCGGCCTGCCTCCGGCAGCTCATAAGCCTTGAGGCGGTAAACACGGCCAAAGTTGGTGAAGAAGAGGATCCAGTCGTGCGTGGAGCAGACAAAGAAGTTCTTGACGATGTCGTCCTGCTTGAGCTCCGCACCGCGCACGCCCTTGCCGCCGCGCTTCTGCGCCTTGTAGGCATCAACCTTGGTGCGCTTTGCGTAGCCAGTGGAGGTGATCGTGACGACCACGTTCTCGCGGGCGATAAGATCCTCGTCGGTGACGTCGCCAGAAGCGGCCACGATCTGGGTACGGCGCTCATCGCCGTACTTTTCAACGATCTCAGCGAGCTCGTCGTGGACGATCTGACGCTGGCGTTCCTCGCGGGCGAGGATGTCCTTGAGGTCAGCGATGATCTCTTCGATCTCAGCCAACTCGTCAATGATCTTCTGGCGCTCTAGGGCTGCCAGGCGGCGCAGCTGCATCGCGAGGATGGCGTCGGCCTGGATATCGTCGACATCGAGAAGCTCCTTCAACCCTTCTCGCGCTTCGTCGACCGTTGGGGAACGGCGGATAAGCGCGATGACCTCGTCGAGCATATCGAGGGCCTTGACCAAACCACGCAGGATGTGGGCACGCTTTTCGGCCTCATCCAGGCGGTACTGGGTACGGCGAACGATGACCTCGATCTGGTGCGCAACGTAGTAGCGCAGCATCTGGTCCAGGCGCAGGGTGCGCGGCACGCCATCGACGATGGAGAGCATGTTTGCGCCGAAGGAGGTCTGCAGCTGGGAGTGCTTGTAGAGGTTGTTGAGCACGACGCGAGCGACGGCATCGCGCTTCAGGGTGACCACGATGCGCATGCCGACGCGGTCGGAGGACTCGTCCTCAATCTTGGAGATGCCAGCGATCTTGCCATTGGCAACAGACTCCGCGATGTTGGAGATCATGTTATCCGGGTTGACCTGGTACGGCAGCTCGGTGATGACGATGGTCTGGCGGGAGCCAGACTCCTCGATGGAGGTCACACCGCGCATACGGATAGAGCCGCGGCCGGTGGTGTAGGCATCCTTGATGCCTTGGTCACCAACGATAAGGCCGGCGGTTGGGAAGTCCGGACCCTTCACGCGTTCCATGCAGGCTGCCAGCGCCTCTTCGTCGGAGGCCTCTGGGTTATCCAGCAACCAGAAGATAGCCTCAGCCAGCTCGTTGAGGTTGTGCGGCGGGATGTTGGTGGCCATACCAACGGCGATGCCGCCGGAGCCGTTCATCAGCAGGTTCGGAACGCGGGAAGGCAGGATGTCCGGTTCCTGGGTCTTGCCGTCGTAGTTCGGGGAGAAGTCGACGGTGTTTTCGCGAATGTCACGGACCATTTCCATGGCCAGCGGGGTCATGCGGCACTCGGTGTAACGCATTGCCGCTGGGCCGTCGTTGCCGCGGGAACCGAAGTTACCCTGGCCGTCCACCAGCGGGTAGCGCATGTTCCAGGACTGTGCCAGACGCACCAACGTGTCATAAATTGCGGAGTCACCGTGCGGGTGGAATTGACCCATGGTGTCCGAGACCGGGCGAGCGGACTTCACGTAGCCGCGATCGGGTCGGTAGCCGGAGTCGAACATCGCGTACAGGATGCGGCGGTGCACCGGCTTCAGGCCGTCGCGTACCTCTGGCAGAGCACGGCCGACGATGACGGACATGGCGTAGTCGATGTAACTCGACTCCATCTCCTCGTTGATATCAATCGGTTGAATACGATCAAAGAGATCGTCATTTTGGTCACTCATAACGGCAAATTCTACCCTCTACGCCCCTCTCCCGCCGGCTGCGCCGCACTAGTGATACCACGGTGATACCATCGGGCCATGGCTATGACTCTTCGTCTTACAGCGGAACAGGATCATGCGCTGACCCTCCTGGCCTCCGCGCAAGGCACCTCCAAGCACGAGGCGGTGGTGCGTGCAGTTGTGACGGCTGCGGCGCGCACGCTTTCCGACGCCGCGGTCCAAGACGCCGCACGCCAGCTCCTGCCCGGCCGCGCCGAGCTCGAGGCAGAAATCCGCAGGGCTCGATCATGACCGCAGAGCAGCTCCTTCTCATCGCGCGCGAGTTCTGCGCGCAACACAAAACCACGGTGACTAACTTTGGCGCGTTAGTTGCCGCCGCGAGCGTCTCAAGTGCCCGAATTGATGGCATCCCCGTCCACGCAAACCGGCAGCAAGCAGCACAAGCGATGCAGCAGATATTGATGGCTTATCCTGCGCTTAACAAGCACAACCGCGCCTTCGCAGCACTTAGCGCCCGAGTATTCATGGAGACGGAATCACGTCTTAGCCTGCGCTGACCTATCCTTTGTTGCCCGAGTTATGTAAGTTATAGCTGGTAACATTCAACTATTCCCTCGAATATCCGCGCGGCTTGGCCTTGAGGAATGACTGAAGCGTCAATGCAACGCGTAGGAAAGGAAGACATGTCTCTGAAGAAAGCCATCGCTGCGGGCGTAGTAGCAGTATCCCTAAGCACCGCTGTCACCCCAGCCGCAACCGCCACCTCCAGCACCCCTGAGACCACCAACACCTGGGAAAACCAGGTCAATCCTAATTTCAAACCAGGCGAGGAAACTTCCTCTCTCACCGGCTCTTCCCCACTCGATTTGGGCATCATCATCGGCGGTTCCGTCGCTGGCGCCGCGCTTATTTTCAAGCTGGTGACCGATTTCGCTCCGGCACTTCTCACCCAGGGCGTCCCGAACCTCGACCTCGAGCGCCTTGCTCGTGACAACGGCTTAACCCAACTTGCAGATCAGATTGCTGCCCTGAAGGGCTAATTGCCGCATTCGGGTTTCAGTAAGATTACTGCCATGTCTAATCTTTCCCAGCTCCTGGAAGAGCCAACCCGCACCAGCGTTGTCACCGCGCTTGTTTCCTTGGTCGATAACACTGTCTCCGAACAATCCGGCATCACCGGCATGGCCATCAAGGGCGCGGTGGCCGCGGCGAAGAAGGTCGACGCCGACATCGTCTCAAAAGGGATCAACCGCGCCCTGCCGGATCTCCTCGGCGAGATGGAATCCTACTGGCAGGAGTTCGAGACCTCCCCGCAGGAGGATTTCGGCACCTACCTGGCCGGAAACGACAAAGAGGTGGCAGATTCCATCTTGGGTGTGGCTGATCGTAATGCAGACCAGGTAAATAATCCGGCGCTGGTGAAGACCTATAACTCCCTACGCAGCAAGATCGCCAAAATTATTGAACCCCAGATTCCGGAGCTCGCGCGCATTTTGCAAAAGCATATGTAACCCCATATGTAAGAAGGTGTAGTCTGGCGCGCATGACTTCAAGCGATAACTATTCTGAATTCATCCGCAGCCGCCACTCCGCCCGCGCCTACCTGCCAGAACCAGTTCCGGCAGAGGTTATTAAACAGGTGCTTATCGACGCCCAGTCTGCACCATCTAATTCCAATACGCAGCCATGGGACGTGCACGTGGTTAGCGGTGAGAAGCTCCACGAACTTTCTGATGCGCTCATCGCCGAGTTCAATGAAAACGGCATCAACCCGGATTTCACCTTGGACTACGGCGAGGGCGTGCACCCTTCCCGTTCCGTTGAGCTGGCAAAGAAAATGTACGGCATCCTAGGAATCGCCCGTGAGGATAAGGAGGGCCGCACCGAGTTCGTGCGCGAAAACCTCCGCTTCTTTGGCGCCCCGCACGCAGCACTTCTTTATATCCCGCCAATGGGCGATCGCATTCGTGCTGCCTTCGATCAGGGCACTTATGCAGAAAACTTCCTGCTTTCCCTACGAGCCCACGGCTATAACGGAACCCCGCTGGGCATGATTTCGCTCATGGCACCGACCACCCGCGAGTTCCTCGGCATTGATGAGGAGCAGAAGATGGTCGTCGCCATCGCCTTCGGTAAGGCGGACGAAGACAGCCCCGTGTTCAACGTAGAGCCGGGCCGCGCCGATCTTTCTGAGACGGTCACCCTGCACGGCATCGACTTGGACATCTAAGGCCAAATTACAGAAAGCGCCCTGCTCTCCCATTCGAGGAAGAGCAGGGCGCAAGTTTTTCTGGCTCGTGTAAAGCCAAAGGCTTTACACGTCCAGGAAGCGAACGTCCTTCGCGCGGCGGGTAATGAAGGAACGGCGAGCCGAGACATCGTCACCCATCAGGATGGAGAAGAGCTCGTCGGCGCGTTGTGCGTCTTCCAGATCCACGCGGCGCAGGATACGGGTGGTTGGGTCGAGTGTGGTCTCCCATAGCTCGGATGCGTTCATCTCACCCAGGCCCTTGTAGCGCTGGATGCCGTCGTCCTTGTTGATCTTGCGATTAGCTTCGAGGCCTTCTGCCAGCAGCTTGTCACGCTCGGCGTCGGAGAAGGCATAGCCCGGCTGGCCCTTTGCCCACTTGAGCTTGTACAGCGGCGGATTAGCCAGGTAGACGTGGCCATCCTCAACCAGCTGCGGCATGAAGCGGAAGAGCAGGGTCAACAGCAAGGTCGCGATGTGCTGGCCGTCAACGTCAGCGTCGGCCATCAGCACGATCTTGTTGTAGCGCAGCTTGGAGATGTCGAATTCTTCATGGATACCGGTGCCCAAAGCAGTGATGATCGCCTGGACCTCGGCATTTTTTAGAACCTTATCCATGCGTGCCTTCTCCACGTTCAGGATCTTGCCGCGCAGCGGCAGAATTGCCTGGAACATGGAGTCACGGCCGGCCTTTGCGGAGCCGCCTGCGGAGTCACCCTCCACGATGTAAAGCTCGGAGATCTTCGGATCCTTAGAACGGCAATCGGCAAGCTTGCCGGGCAGGCCGCCCAAGTCGGTGGCGGACTTACGGCGCACCATCTCGCGGGCCTTACGCGCTGCGACGCGTGCGTGCGCGGAGGAAACGGCCTTGTTGATAATCGCTTTTGCCTCTGCCGGGTTGGCATCGAACCAGTCGTTGACGTGCTCGTTGACGGCGCGCTGGACGAAGCCCTTAATCTCAGAGTTGCCGAGCTTGGTCTTGGTCTGACCCTCGAACTGTGGGTCACTGACCTTGACGGAAATGACGGCAGAAAGGCCCTCACGGCAGTCATCGCCGGAAAGGTTGCCGTCCTTCTCCTTGACCAGCTTGTGCTCCTTGGCGTAGCGGTTCATCAAGGAGGTCAGCGCGGCGCGGAAACCCTCTTCGTGGGTACCGCCCTCATGGGTGTTGATGGTGTTGGCGAAGGTGTGGACGGACTCCTTATAGCCCTGGTTCCACTGCAGAGCGACCTCGACCTCGTGATCCTCACCCTTGACGTCGAAAGCGACGATGGTGGGGTGGATGGCGGTCTTGGTCTTATTGAGGTGTTTGACGTAGTCAATCAGGCCGTCTGGGTAGTGGTAGACAACCTTCTTCTGCAGCTTCTTTGCCGGCTTATCCTCGCTCGGGCCGTCTGCTTCGGAATCGACGTCGACGTCGTCAAAGGACTCAGCGTCCAGGGCGGTCTCGCCGGATTCGGCGTCGGCAATTGCCTCAAGCTCGAGCTGCTCCTCGGTAACGCGCTCGTCGATGAGCTCGATGGTCAGGCCCTTGTTCAGGAAGGCCATCTCCTGCAGGCGGCGTGCGATGGTCTGGTAGTCATAATCCGTGGTCTCGAAGATCTCTGGATCGGCCCAGAAACGGATCGTGGTACCGGTACCGCGAGCATTGCCGCCTTCGACCAGCTCATCTGGGATGGCGTTAGAGAAGTTCTGATACCAGTGCTTGCCGTTGCGCTTGATCTCTGCCTCAACGCGAGTAGACAAAGCATTCACAACGGAGATACCGACGCCGTGCAGACCACCGGAGACTGCGTAGGAATCGGAGTCGAACTTACCACCGGCATGCAGCTGGGTCATGACAACCTGGACGGTCGGCGCACCGGAGGCGTGCATCTCCACAGGGATGCCGCGGCCATCATCGATAACCTCAACGCCGCCGTCGGCGAGCAGCTTGACGACGACCTTGGAGGCATAACCAGCCATGGCCTCATCGACCGAGTTATCCACGACCTCCCAAATCAGGTGGTGGAGACCGCGTACGCCGGTGGAACCGATGTACATACCTGGACGCTTGCGGACGGCCTCGAGGCCCTCCAAGATGGTAATGGAACTAGCACCATATGCGTGTTCTTCAGCCACGGAAACGTGTACTCCTTTAGGCTATAGCAAAATCTAAGACTTTAGCTATTCTACACGGTGTCCCCCTACTAGAGAGCGCTCCACACCAGTGAGAGGGCGGAATTTAGCCCGATTTTTCGATCTGGATTTTCTCCCGCGGCGGCTATCCGTAGGTATCTTGCGAGCCTTGCGGCTTCACCCACTGCCGGCCCTGATAATTGCGGTGTTGCTTGGGGCCTTGAATACGCAGTTCAACGATGACGTCGGGCCCGAGGCGGTCCGCGATTTTGCGCAAGATCTGGCGTTGCAGATAGCGCAGCTCCGTAGCCCACACAGAGGCATCGCAAGAAATATAGACGACCTTGTCCTTAATTCGCTCGGGCTTCGTGTGCGCGGCGATGCGCTCGCCCACCAGGTTGGCCCAATTGCCCATGACCCAACCATCAGCAAGCTCGTTTTCCCACCCGCGGCGCACAATCTCCTTGTTCAGCGTGGCACCGAGACTGGGGATATCCAGACTGCGACGCTGCCGCCTGCCATCGGGGCCGGTGGGCCTGCCCACGCGGTATTTCTTCGCCGGTGCATCGTGACTGATCTTCATCTTCGGCGCTGGCTTATCCAGTTTGGGAGCATTCTTGGAATTTGAACGCACACGATCAAAGAAATCCTGAATAGGATCAGTCATCGTCGCTCACCTTTGTAATTTCAGAAATCCGCCCCTCTTGAGTATCCCGAACGGAGACTTCATAGCGCACGATCGGCTCTAGGTTGCCGGGCAGGTCCTCATCCACGGCGGCGGTGATCAGCACTTGTTCGGCTTCGGTAGCCAGGTGCACGAGCTTCTCCCGGCGCTTGGCGTCGAGTTCGGCGAAAACATCGTCGAGAATCAAAATTGGATCGGTGCCTTCCTCGCGCAGGAGATTGAACTCGGCAAGGCGCAATGAAATGGCATATGACCAGGTCTCACCGTGACTAGCAAAGCCTTTTGCCGGCTGCGTTCCGAGGTTGAGCACGAGATCATCGCGGTGCGGGCCCACCAGGGAGATGCCGCGCTCGATCTCGCGCTGCCGCTTAGCGGCAAGCTCGGTGAGCATCACTGCTTCCAGTACGTCGCGGTCAGAAACATCGATCGTAGATTTGTACTCGATGTGGGCTGGACGCGATTCCGGGGCCAGGCCTGAATAGGCGGATGGGATCAGCTCGCTTAAGGCGTCGACAAGTGCAAGGCGTGCCTGAATCACCTGCGCGCCTAAATGTGCGAGCTGGGCGTCCCATACATCCAACGTGGCCAAAGCCGAGGCACCATCGGCGTCATCGTAGCCGCGGCGCAGGCTTGACGACGCCGACTTTAAAAGCGCATTGCGTTGCTTTAAGACCTTGTCATAATCCGCCTTTACCCCAGCTAAGCGCGGGGTACGCGAGGCGATGATGTCATCCATGTAGGTGCGCCGCTCAGCCGGCTCACCACGCACGAGCGCGAGATCCTCAGGCGAGAACAACACGCTTTTGACCACGCCCAATACCTCGCGCGGGCTTTTCAGCCGCGTGCGATTGATCTGGGCTTGGTTAGCCGCGTGCGGTTTGATGAGCAGGTGCGCGGTAAGCTCGCGGCCCCGATTGACGGCAGTGGTGGAGATTCTGGCATTAGCGGCGCTTTGACGTACCAACGGGGCGTCGTGGCTAACACGGTGCGAGGACAGGTGGGCCACGTACCCGATCGCCTCGACGATGTTGGTTTTGCCAAAACCGTTGCGTCCGACGAACAAAGTGATCCCCGGGCCGAGCTCAATATGTAGCTCAGGCCACGAGCGAAAATCCCGGACGTCGAGTTCGCGGATGAACATTAACCTGGCAGACGGACCGGCATCAGAAGGTAGGTGAAGTTGGTCTCCGGGGTTGGGAAGACTCCATCCTCATCTGCCATCGGCATCTCCTCTGGCTCCGGAATCATAATTGCTGGGCGGGAAGGCTCAGTGAAGCCGAAGACCACGCGGTCAGTGTGGACCACGGCCAGGCCATCCTTGAGGTAGCCCGGGTTAAAGGCGATGGTGAATTCATCGCGGCCGGTAAATGCACAAGGCAAAGTCTCGTCTGCCTTACCGGAATCCGCGCCAGCTGCCAGGGTGACCTGACCTTCAGAAAAGTCCATGCGGATCTGGGCGTTGCGATCAGTCAGCAGGGAAACGCGGCGGATGGCTTCCTGCAGCGGAGCAACCTCGATGCTGGCCATCGCGGTATGCGTCTTTGGCAGCAGCGGAGAGACGTTTGGGAAGTCTGCATCCAGCATGCGCGTGGTGGTTTCGCGGTTATCCGCGTGCAGACCAAACAGGCCCTCTGCGCCAATGTTTTCGCCGGTGCCTACCGCGATCTCCACCGGGATGTTGAGGTGAGTATCAAGGGAGCGGCCGGTGTCTTGCAAGGTCTTCGCAGGAACCAGCAGCTTTGCCTTTACGTCAGGGGATACCGGATCCCACTCGAAGGTGCGCATAGCCAAGCGGAAACGGTCGGTAGCAGTCATTTCGACGTGGGAACCGTTGATTTCCATATGCACGCCGGTCAGCATCGGCAGAGTGTCATCCTTGCCGGCAGCGGATGCGACCTGGCTGATGGCCTCAACGAAAAGCTGTGGGTTGATGGTGCCGGTGACCTCCGGCAGAACCGGCAGCTGCGGGTAATCATCGAGTGGAATGATAGGCAGCTCGAAGCGGGAGGAACCGCAGGTGAGCAGGACCTTGGAATCCTGCTGGGTCATCTCGACTTCCTTGTTCGGAAGGGTGGCAACGATGTCTGCGAGCAACTTACCGGCGACGGCGATGCGGCCTGGTTCGTCGATCATTGCCGCAATGCGTACGCGAGTAGAAACTTCGTAGTCGAAGCCGGTGAATTCCAAACCATTGTCATCGGCGGTGATAAGCATCGCGCGAAGAACAGGCTGCGTCACCTTGGAAGGCAGACTACGGGCTACCCAAGCAACTGCGTTGGCCAGATCATCTTTGGCAACACGAAATGACACAGATTGGTCCATGGTCTCGATGAGCTCCTTGCTGGGTTCTAGCTGGGTTGATTTTTGTAAGTAACAAAAGCTGTTTCCAACTTACCGCATGGGCGCCGTGCGACAGACTTTTGTAATTCACTCGCGGCCTGGTGCCTCGGCTCGAGGCGAGGGCGAGAATTACACACATCCCCTTTTTACTTTAGGGATCAGGAAAAATAGTTAGTAGTAGTAATAACCGTTGTGGGATCTGTGGATAACGCCCTAAACGACAAGGTGGTGGGCCCGATCCGCGCTGTGATCGTGGCTGTGGGATCAGTGTGATCAAATTACATAAATTGTGAGTAACCGGAGGGGGACCGATTTTATCCACAATCTATCCCCAGGATTGTGGAATTTGATCACAGCGTTGATCACAAGCTCCTGATCAGGGCGAATGCTTTGTGAAAAACAAAAATGTGTCGAAGATCTATGAATTACAACAATGAAATTACACAGGTGTGAATAACGCTGTGGATAAATATAACCCGCCACCTAAGTGCAGGTGGCGGGTTATATTTCTAGCTGCAGAAAGCGTTTTAAGAACGGCTGTGGTTCTTGATCCTTTGGGTCAGCGCCTGGATCTCATCGTAGGTATTGCGGTTTTCTGTCATTTCCTTACGGATCTTGCGATCGGCATAAATGACAGTCGTATGATCCTTGCCTCCGAACTGATCACCGATCTTCGGCAAGGAAAGCTCAGTCAGCTCGCGGCAGAGATACATAGCCAACTGGCGGGCATGAGCGACGGCGCGCTTTTTGCCCGCACCGCGCAGGGTCTCGACGTCGATGTCGAAGAACTCTGCTGTTACTTCCATGATCGCAGTTGCCGTAATTTCACGTCCCGCTGAATCGGGCGCGAGATCGTGCAATGCGATCTCCGCCATCTCCAAGCTGATCGGCTCGTTAACCAAAGAGGAATAAGCAGAAACGCGAATCAGCGCGCCTTCAAGCTCGCGAATAGAAGACTCGAAGCGCGAAGCGATGAGCTCTAGAACAGATCGATCTACTTCGGTGCCGTCCGCAGCTGCCTTCTTCATTAAGATGGCTATGCGGGTCTCAAGGTCTGGCGGCTGAATATCCGTGATCAAACCACCTTCGAAGCGAGTGCGCAGGCGATCCTCCAGGGTGGTCAGCTGCTTCGGCGGACGGTCAGAAGACAAGATGATCTGCTTATTGGCTTGATGCAGCGCATTAAAGGTATGGAAGAACTCCTCCTGAGTCGATTCCTTACCCTCCAAGAACTGAATGTCATCAACCATCAAGATGTCCAGATTGCGATAACGCCGCTTGAAGGACTCCTGGCGGTCATCGCGCAAAGAATTGATGTAGTCGTTAGTAAATTCCTCGGAAGAAACGTACTTCACGCGCAGACCCGGATGCAGTACCTGCGCGTAGTTGCCCGCGGCGTGCAACAGATGGGTTTTGCCCAGACCGGAGCCGCCCCAAATAAACAGTGGGTTATAAGCACGCGCTGGATTTTCCGCTACGGCCACCGCCGCGCCGTTGGCAAAGCGGTTGGAGGAACCGATAACGAAGTTTTCAAACGTGTGCTTTGGATTCAGCGACTCTTCCCTATTGGGATCGTGCGCCGGCTGCTCACGCGGAATGCGGGCATCTGCATTGTGCTGAGGCTGGTACTGCTGCTGTTGCTGGTTGTAATGATCGGCCAGTTCATCCAAGCTCGCCGGGGCATGGCTGGTCTGCCAAGCCTGCTGTGGCGGCTGATACTGCGGCTGTGAAGGCGCCTGCGGTGCTTGAGCCGGGGCGTCGTTAAGCGGTGCTTCTTCCTCCACCGGATTGGCCAGAGTTACAGCAAGCGTGCACGGCCTGCCCAGGTGCCGGGTAAGGGCACGCGAGATGTGTGGGCCGAGATCGGTTTCGATGACTGCCTTGGCCTTTTCATTGTGTGCTGCCAGCAGTGCGTAGCCATCCATCATCATGATGGGTCGCGCGAGCTGCAGATACAGTCGCTGCGTGTGGTTGAAGTTGGGTACCTCTGAGTTGGGTTTCTCAGATTGGGCGAGCAGATCTTCCACTACTGCTCGCCAGTTGGCGTTAAGTACCGCTTGTTGATCAGTCAACGCGCCTACCTTGTGCGGCCTTCCCAGAAGAAGGCCCTAGTTCGGACGGAGAAAAATTTACAGTGAATTTCACGGACGTATCCACATCGAAAATTGCGGAACGACCTCGATCTCCACAGAGTTATCCACAGATGTGGAACAAAGGTTTATCCACAGCCTAGTCGATGGCTGTGGATAACTATCAATCGGGTACTTTAGGCTATTTACCTGCTGGAATACAAAAAGTCTAAAGCTAAGATTTAGAGTTATTCACACCTTGTGGACGGCTGTGGAATTCGATTCTTTAGTT
>ERZ1673699.2527-NODE-2527-length-11927-cov-4.370788_pt1 | contig 11927 bp, 10 predicted proteins | sample MGYA00580229_ERZ1673699 | MGnify/ENA primary metagenome ERZ1673699 (study PRJEB41218, sample SAMN15661785) | gut metagenome | host: Homo sapiens | place: Canada: London | collected 2015-08-20/2019-03-30 | study: EMG produced TPA metagenomics assembly of... | reverse complement strand
GAGGTTGACGGGCAGATACTTGCCAATACTTCGGATTATACCTCCACAGATCCCCACTCCTTCGATGCCGGGATCAGCTACACAGATGTGGATGGAATCGTCACCTTCCGCGGAAACAATTTCCGTGACACTGCAGCCTATGGCAATACACAGATCAAAAATGGAAAAATCCAGGATCTCTGGACAGCAAAAACCGGCTCTATTACTTACGGAGATGCCACCTGGTCCGGAAGCGGCTGGACCGGACAGCCTCTTATGGAAAAATGGTCCCAAGAAGTAAAGAAGTCCATGAATATGTACGACTGGGCAAAGGAAAAAGACGATCTTGTAGAAGTGATCTATGCCTGCATGGACGGCTATGTGTATTTCCTGGATCTGGAAACCGGCGAGGCTACCAGAGATCCCCTTTACCTTGGTTTCACCTTCAAAGGAGCAGGTGCACTTGATCCCAGAGGTTATCCAATTATGTATGTGGGCGCAGGTTATGACAGCAATGAGGGCACTGCCAGGGTCTTTGTTGTGAATCTTCTGGACTGCAGTGTGATGTATACTTTTGGAAATAATGATGAATTTTCCCTTCGCGGAAATTTAAGTTACTTTGATTCCTCCGCTCTTGTGGATGCTGCCACAGATACCCTGATCTATCCAGGAGAGAACGGAATTCTTTATCTGATCAAACTGAATACCAGTTATGACCCGGAAGCAGGCACCTTGTCCATAAATCCGGATCATATTGTGAAATGGCGCTACTACGGAACACGTACCAGCGTAGGCTCCTACTGGCTTGGTATGGAGGACAGCGCAGCCATCTATGACGGATATCTTTTTATTGCTGATAACGGCGGCAATCTGATGTGCCTGAACCTGAATACCCTGCAGCTTGTATGGGTACAGGATGTTCTGGATGACTCCAACTCCACTCCTGTTTTGTCTGTAGAGGACGGACACCTTTATCTGTATGTCAGCACTTCTTTCCGTCTGGGCTGGCGAAGCAGCACCACTGCAGAGGTTCCTGTCTGGAAAATTGATGCGGAGACAGGAGAGATCATCTGGCAGACCTCTTATGACTGTTCCTCCGAGGACAGTGTTTCAGGCGGTGTACAGTCTACCATCGCTGTTGGAAAAGAAGAATTGTCGGATAACATTTATGTGACAGTTGCCAGAACCGGCGGACAGGCACAAGGTGTACTTGCATGCATTGATAAAAATACCGGGAAAGTAAACTGGGAACATGAATCTGCCTATGCCTGGTCTTCACCTGTATGTGTATACAATCCGGATGGCAGCGGAAAGGTTCTCTACTGCAACAGCACAGGACATATTTATCTTCTGGATGGAAAAACAGGAGATGTTCTTGACTGCCACCAGATCAGTGAGGGAGTCATCGAAGCATCTCCTGCTGTATATCAAAGTTATATGGTTGTGGGAACCAGAGATTGTAAAATATGGGGGATGGAACTGCAGTGATGCGGTTCCTCCCCCATTTTATTTATGCGATAGGCGAAACAAAAGTTCGTGCTTGCACGAAAAACCTTGGCGACTGCCGCGATAACGAGAAAAACTTGCAGAGCGTGTTTTGTCTCATTTACTCGATAGGTGAGCCAAACTCGCGCAGCGTATTTATCGCGTTTACTCCGATTTAATCGCCCAGCGCATTTTCGTAGATCGTGCGCGTCCATTCTGGGCACATTCCTGTGCTGACGGACGGATCACATCTCTGGAATAATCGGAATAAATTCCCTCCTTGTATCCAGCCTTCAGCGCTTTTTTCACCAGCTTATCCTCTCCTGAATGGAACGTAAGGATTGCCGCTCTTCCACCGGGCTTTAGTGCTCCCGGCAGCTTCTCCATAAACTCATACAGAACCTCAAACTCCCGGTTCACATCAATCCGAAGAGCCTGGAAAGTACGCTGGCAGGTCTTTTTGATGGTCTCCTTCTTCTCTTTTTCCGGAAGAAAATCCAAAGTTTTCTCAATGACCTGGCGAAGCTTTGTGGTGGTATCCATGTGGTTTCCCTTGCGGATCTCATCTGTGATCGCCTTGGCAAGCTCCTCACAGTATGGCTCGTCTGAATTTTCATAAAGCATTCCTGCAAGCTCATCCCGGGTAATATGTTCCAGGCGCTCTGCCGCACTGATCCCGGCTTCCTGATTCAGGCGCAGATCCAGAGGTCCGTCTGCTTTGAAGGAAAAACCTCTCTTGGGATTATCAATCTGCATGGAGGACACGCCGAGATCAGCAAGAAGGAAATCAAAACCTCCCACTTCTTTTGCAATCTCATCAATAGTACAGAAATTCTGAAGTTTAATGGTCAGAATATCCTCACCGAAGCCAAGATCTTCCAGTCTTTTCTTTGTCTTGGCTGCTTCCTCATGGTCTACGTCAGTGGCATACATATGCCCCTGTCCCTGCAGGCACTGAAGCATGGCCTTTGTATGACCGCCGTAGCCAAGTGTGGCATCAAAGCCAATCTGTCCTGGTTTGATCTCCAGAAAATCAATAATCTCTTTTACCATAATAGAAATATGCATGCCTGCCGGGGTATTCCCTTTTTGCATTACATGCTGAATGGTATCCTGGTATTTCTCCGGCTGAAGTTCTTTATATTTCTCCTCAAATTTCTTCGGGTATCTGCCTTTGTAGCGCACTCTGCGCTTATGAGGCTGCTGCCCCTCCTGCACACTCTGCGCATTCTCATGCTGTCTGTTCTCTTTTTCCTGTGACATTCTGATCTCCTGTATCTTTTTATCTGTTGCCATCTACCAATTTCGCAGAAAAATTCTTTATGCCGGGATTCTCACCCAATTCGTAAACAGCAACTTTCATTTGCTAATTCTGCCGCATCATCACATCAATGTTTACAGCCTACAACAAACATCTTCTGTAATTACCCTTGCTTCCGTTTTTCCAATTCCATACTGATTTTCGAAACAAACAGATCAAACGCCACGTCATTCTTTCCGCTGTTGATCACAATATCAGCCTTGGAACGCGTGGGCTCTACATAAAGGTAATGCATGGGTTTCACTGTATTTAAGTACTGTTTAATGATTCCATTCAAGTCTCTTCCCCGCTCTTCCACATCATGGGAAATCCGGCGAAGGATACGCTCATCAGCGTCAGCTTCCACATAGACCTTAATATCAAGGAGCTCACGCACTCTGGGATCTGCCAGAAGAAGGATTCCCTCCACAAGGATCACCGGACTTGGGGTGATATGAAGGATCTTGTCGGAACGGTTATGTTGGGAATAATCATAAACCGGACAGTCAATAGCCTTCCCCTGCCTCAGAAGCTTCAGATGCTCCACCAGAAGCTCTGTCTCCAGGGAATCCGGATGGTCGTAATTCACAGTCACACGCTGCTCAAAAGGGATTCCATCCTGTCTGCGGTAATAATTGTCGTGATAAAGGACTACTACGTCATCTCCAAAACGCTTTTTAATTCTGTTTGTAAAAGTAGATTTACCGGAGCCGGAGCCGCCGGCAATTCCTATAATAAGACTTTCCATATTCTTCTCCTACCTGTCAAGATCAAATTCTTCCGGCATAAATCTCGGACAAATGTTCTCTGAGGTACAAATTACAGTTGAAGAAAGACGGGTACCAATGGCACATGCCTCTCTCATTGTTTTTCCATAGGTAAGGCCTACGCATACACCTGCAAAAAAGGCATCTCCCGCGCCTGTGGTGTCAACCACATCTACCTTCATAGCCGGATAAACGCCCCAGTTTCTTTCCTGATCTGCATAAGCTGCACCATCACTTCCCATTGTAACCACCATCTTGGGAATATGGGCGGATTGGATCCTTTTTGCCAGACACTGGGCCATCTCTTCAGGCTTCAGGTCACCGTAATCCTCAGAAAACAGGATGCCCGCTTCCTGCTGGTTGCATACAAAGCAGGCTGTCCGCCTTAAGAAGTCACGTCTTTCGATTGCAATGGTCATATTTGATACAAGAGCGTATACTTTTTTGCCGTATTTCTCTGCATAGTGAAAGGTCTTCTTTACAATTTCCTTGTCAATATCAATCTCGATCACAACACTGTCCGCATCCTGGAAAATTTCATCTCCGTGTTCATCCAGGATCTGCTCTATAGGGCGGTGGTCCGGACGTTTGGAAATAGATGCCACCACATCTCCGTCCTGGTCAAAGACAGCCAGCCAGGTTCCCATGCCGTTCTTTACCTTGCGCATATATCTGGTATCTACTTTATGACGCTCCAGTTTGCGGATCACATCATCCCCCATAGCGTCGTCATCTACCAGACTGACAAAGGTTGGTTTCAACTCTATATTGGCAATATCTTCCACTACATTTCTTCCTACACCGCCATGGATCTGCTGGATCACACCGGCATTTCTTCCTCCAGGAATAAATGGTGCTGTGGAATAACCTTTCACATCGATAAAAACATCACCGATTACAACAATTCCCATATTATAACTTTTCTCCTTTGTTACGTTATATCTTTTGGTTTGCGCTGCCTCTTATGAAACCCGCACTTCCTTGCGGCTACATACCGGCTATGATTTCCGTCACTAGCTTTTTAAAAGATTTCGCCACTCTGTCTGCAGTCTCCTGAACCTCCTTGTGGTTCAGCTCCTGCTTCGAAATGCCAGCTGCCATGTTGGTGATACAGGAAATTCCGCACACTTCAATTCCCATATGACGGGCTGCCATTGCTTCACATGCAGTGCTCATTCCAACTGCGTCACCGCCCCATATAGCTGCCATTCTCACTTCAGCCGGAGTTTCATAGGCAGGGCCTGTAAACTGCACGTATACGCCCTCCTGGAGACCTATACCACATTTTTCCGCACTGGCGCGGATCACCTCTCGCAATCGTTTGCTGTATACCTCACTCATATCCGGAAATCTGCTTCCCAGTTCCTCAATATTCGGTCCGATCAGCGGACTCGGAATTCCTGTGGTAATGTGATCGGTGATCATCATAAAATCACCTGGTTTAAAATTCGGATTCACTCCACCGGCTGCATTTGTAAGAAACAGCTTCTTCGCTCCCATCATGCCCATCAATCTGGTGGGAAGAACTACATCCGTCATTGGATAGCCTTCATAGTAATGCACTCTTCCCTGCATGATCACAACCGGCACATTTTTCACATACCCAAATACAAATCTGCCTTTGTGACCTGCAACTGTGGAGGTTGGAAAGCCCTCAATCTCTGTATAGTCAATGGTGGTTTCGATCTGGATCTCATCTGCATAATCTCCAAGGCCGGATCCCAGGATCAGCGCCACTTCCGGTTTAAAATCTGTCCTTTTTCTAACACTTGCAAGGCAAGTCTCTAATTTCTGATATAAATCGCTCATGTACACCTTCTCCTTTATCTGCAGCTATCTGGCTTATCGCCAGGACAGCTTATAACATTATTTTCATATAAACAGAAAACTTTCAATGCCATGCATTTTGCCATAGACTTGTGTTCCGTTTATACGTTGCCGATTTTCTCATCCACAATCCGCTTCAGCCTTTCGTACTGCTTCCTGTCGATACAGATCTGATTGCCTTTTTTCGCGATCAGCTGGTCTGCCTGAAACTTCTTGATGGCGCGGCTGATACTTTTCAGGCAAAGGCCTGTCTCATCTGCCATATTCTGTCGGCTTTCGCCGATGCATAAAATGTCATTTTTGTTATATTTTTCGAACCATTCTGAGAAAAGTACAGCTAATCTGTCAGCCCCTTCCAAAAACAGGTACAGACGGTTCCGCCGCTCTTCCTCCAACAGGGAAGCACAGGTAAGCTTTGCCTCCAGGCGAAAAGCTTCCGTATCTGAATAAATCCATTTCTCATACTGCGCTCTTGGAAGCTTGGTAACGATACACTCTGTCTCTGTCTGCAGGGTGGTCTGGTAGGTATCCTGTCCCAGGATCACCTCCATACCACCAAGCGCAATGAGATTCATGGGCTTCATAAAATCATAGGCAATGCCGGAAATCCGGTAATCTGTGGCTTTTACTCTTCCTCTGGCAACAAAGAAAATCGTATCTGCCGGTTCATTTTCCCTGATAAAAGTAGTTCCGGCTTCCATTATCTCACTCTGAAACAGGTCCATAAGCCATAATGGCGCAGTACGGAAATAAGCTTCAAATTGTTTCTGTTTCTCACGTTCCAGTTCACGAAGGAATGGAAGTACATCGTGTAAATAGGTGTGTTTCATATGATTTCCTCATCTTCTGCCATGTGCTGCAAATCATTTGTTTCTATCCGGGTTCTGCCGCAAAAGCAAACAATCCACCGGATAAGCAACCGCTATCCAACAGCTGCTTTTCTATTTTAGCATAATTTCTCAAGAATGGAATGTCCGATGGTTCCTTCCGGCATTTTCACCTCAAAATTATCTGCCACAGACGCACCAATAATAGAAAAAGTATCCTCGTTTTCAAGGGCGCCCCCCTCTTTCATGGTCTTGGAATAAGCCAGGAAGGGAACATACTCTCTGGTATGGTCGGTGCCGCTATAGGTGGGATCATTCCCATGGTCTGCGGTAAGAATAAGAAGGTCATCCTCCCGAAGCTCTTCCAAAAGAACGCCCAGGTTCCTGTCAAACTTCTCGATTTCTTTGCCGTAGCCTTCCACATTTCGTCTGTGTCCCCACAGGGCATCGAAATCAACCAGGTTCACAAAGCAAAGTCCCCTGAAATCCTCTTTGCAGATCTGGATGGTCTGCTCCATGCCGTGTACGGAGCTGTCTGAATGATAAGTCTTTGTGATTCCTTCGCCGCAGAAGATATCGTTGATCTTCCCTACACCGATCACATCCAGGCCATTATCCTTTAACGCATTTAATGCAGTCAGGCCTGTTGGCTTCAAAGCATAATCATGACGATTACTGGTTCGCTTGAACTCACCTTTCTTTTTCCCCACATATGGTCTGGCGATGACACGGCCTACACGCCATTCATCCTTCCGTGTAATTTCTCTTGCGATCTCGCAGCAGCGGTACAAATTCTGAAGGTCAAAGGTTTCCTCATTTCCGCAGATCTGAAGAACAGAGTCGGCTGAAGTATACACGATCATGGCACCTGTATGAATTTCTTCTTCTCCAAGCTCTTCAATGATCTCCGTTCCGCTGGCGCTCTTGTTTCCAATCACGCGCTTGCCGCAGCGCTTCTCCAGTTCCGCGATCAGCTCCGGCGGAAAGCCGGTGTCTGTGAAAGTCTTAAACGGCTTCTCTGTCTTAATTCCCATCATTTCCCAATGGCCGGTCATGGTATCCTTTCCATTGCTGGCTTCGCTTACGCGCATGTAACGGCCAATCGGCTTCTCCACACCTTGCATATTTCCTGCCGGATGAAGATTTAACATTCCAAGCTTCTTAAGATTTGGTATTTCCAGGGAGCCCATTTTATCCAGAATATGTCCGAATGTATCCACTCCCACATCCCCGAATTTCTCTGAATCCGGCATGGCACCGATTCCCAGAGAATCCAGAACGATCACGAAAATCCTTTCATATTTTTTCAAAATAAAATCCCTCGTTTCCAATATTTTATCCTTTTATTCCCAGTTCAGAATATAATCTCTCTTTCACCTCATCGGTGGCAAATGCCGTATCCACTGCATTCTTCATCATTAGCCGTATCTCTTCCTCCTGAATGCCATACGTGTCCTGAATGAACTGAAGCTCTTTGGTAAGGCTTGTGTTGCTCACTGTACGGTTGTCCGTGTTGATGGAAACCTTCAATCCTGTATTCAGAAATTCCCGGATAGGATATTCTGACGGACTGTTTACCGCTTTTGTCTGAAGATTGCTGATGGGACACATTTCAATTCCAATGCCTCTGTCAGCCAGCTCTTTTTGAATATTATAATGACCTCGCATGGCGATTCCATGTCCGATCCTGCCAGCTCCCGCTTTTACAGCATCCACAATGTTCTGTACGCTTCCACACTCTCCTGCATGAAGGGTAAAGGGCATCTCCAGCTTACGGGTGTTCTGAAAAAGCTCCATAAACTGTGCCATGGGATAAGCTGCTTCCGCACCTGCCAGATCCGCCGCACACACACCATAGCCCAGATATTCACGGGCTGTTTTTATCATCCGGCTGTTGTCCTCCTGGCTGTGATGACGCATGGCACAGGTAATCACACCAAACTCCGTTCCAAAGTCTGCTCTGCCCCGCTCAAGGCCTTTTAATACCGCCTCGATCACAGCACGGCAGTTCATTCCGGAGGTCTCGGAAAGAAGAGGTGCAAAACGGATTTCTGCGTAGCGCACATTCTCCTGGCTCATGGTGCGAAGTACATCATAGCCAGCTGCCTCAAGCCCTTTTTCATCCATAATGCACTGACCCGGAAGAGAAAATTTCTCCAGGTATTCTGCAAGGCTTGTGCAGTCATCGGACACGCTAAGCTCTTCCGGTTGTACCCTTCTTCCCAGCCGGCTCTCCATGAACTCCCGGCTTAAAGACCCGTCCAGATGACAGTGGAGCTCTGCCTTGGGTAATGCTTTTAACTGTTCGTTTGTCATAATTTTTTCTCCTGCAATTCTTTATGCTGCTTTATAACTGCCGGATTCAATGCCAGATCACTCTGTTTTCGGCATTTTCCGGCATACTTCATAATAATCTTCTTCGGTCAGCAGCTTTCACGCCAAGTTAGATGGTCCAAACCCTAACGGCAGGAGTTCTTTTAGTGTATACACATTATAATGCTCTTTATCCACTGCCAGAATGACCTGGAAGGTTTCCGGGTTGCAAAACTCCATCATAACCTGTCGACACACGCCGCAGGGAGCTGCATATTCTGTGAGCACGCCAGCCTTACCGCCAACGACACAGATTGCCTGAAATTCTTTCACGCCTTCGCTTACTGCCTTAAAAAAAGCGGTACGCTCCGCACAGTTTGTGGCTGTATACCCGGCGTTTTCAATGTTGCAGCCTGTGTAAACCTGCCCGTTTTTTGCAAGGAGGGCTGCGCCTACTTTAAAATTGGAATATGGTGTATAGGAATATTTCAGCTGGTAGATTGCTGTATCAATCAGCTGGTTGATCATCTCTTTTTCCATTTTCACACCTCTCTTATCATTCACATTTTCTGATTGTCTCTGACAACATAATGCTCTTCTCGATGAACGTCGTTATAATCTGATCAATTCCGGAGACAGCATCTGTTCGCCTTTAAAATCAATGATCAGATCAATATCCTGTGGCTTTCTCGTTTTTTACAATTTTTATAATCCGGCTGGTTCCCAGTCGGTCTGCACCAAGTGCAAGGAACTTCTCTGCATCCTCCAGTGAAGAAATTCCGCCTGCTGCTTTCATCTTTACATTTGGTCCGATATGCCTGGAGAAAAGCTCAATGTCTGCAAAGGTTGCACCTGCGCCGCCAAAGCCGGTAGAAGTCTTAATATAATCTGCGCCTGCTACTGTTACGATCTGGCACATTTTGATCTTTTCCTCAGCTGTGAGGAAGCAGGTTTCAATGATAACCTTCAGGATCTTGTCACCACATGCAGCTTTTAAGGTGCGGATCTCGTTCTCAATCAGGTCATATTTCTGATCTTTCAGCCAGCCGATATTGATTACCATATCGATTTCGGAAGCACCATTTGCAAGAGCATCTTTTGTTTCGAATTCCTTGGCTGCTGTTGTCATGTAGCCATTTGGGAAGCCGATAACCGTGCACACTGCCATTTTTCCATTCATGTATTCTACTGCCTGTTTTACATAGCTTGGCGGAATGCATACGGATGCAGTTCCGTATTCCATCGCATCGTCACAAATCTGTTTGATTTCTTCCCAGGTAGATGGCTGGAGAAGAAGGGTATGATCCACATGTTTTAAAATCTCTTTTACGTCCATTTATTTTCCTCATTTCTGTTATCACTTTATATTGCCCCGAAATTACTGTATCGCAATTTACTGGCAGGATTATATCTGTTCTTTATTTGATTGTCTAGAGCATGTTTGAAAAAGGCTTTCTGCAAGATGTGCGTCACAATTTGTGGGAGATTTCGCCCGGATGAGAGCGCCGTAACGGGCTACGGCAACCGAATTCAGGCAAAATATACCGCAAAGTGGGGCGTGCATCTTACGATGTCACGGTCTTAATTCGACGAATCCTCCCGGATCAGCTTTCTCACAGCCTCAACAGCCACCTGGATTGCCATATCTGTATCATGCACAACCGGATTATCCAGTCCCAGCTTCTCTCTTTCCTGATTTGCAAGCACCAGGAAACAGGAGCCAGCTCTGGCACGAAGCTTGCCAGCTGCGATAAAAAGCGCTGCAGATTCCATCTCGGAAGCAAGACAGCCCATTTTCTTCCAGGCCTCCCATTTATTGATCAGCTCATAACCAACTGGCATCGCTTCAGGCTCATGCTGTCCGTAAAAAGCGTCTTTGCACTGGACAACACCTGTATGACAGGAAAGTCCTTTTTCTTTCGCAGCTGCCACAAGGGCGTTTGTCACGTCCAGATTGGCTACTGCCGGATACTCGATGGGGGCATATTCCCGGCTGGTTCCCTCCATACGGATGGCACCTGTGGCAATTACGATATCTCCGCTTTTTACCTCAGGCTGCATACCGCCGCAGGTTCCAATGCGGACAAAAGTATCTGCGCCGCACCGGGAAAGCTCTTCCATGGCAATGGAGGCAGATGGTCCGCCGATTCCGGTGGATGTCACGCTGACTTTCACGCCGTCCAAAGTTCCTGTATATGTGATATATTCTCTGTTGTCTGCAATGAGAACCGGGTTATCAAAATACTGGGCGATTTTCACACACCTTTTCGGGTCTCCCGGCATGATCACATAGCGGCCAACTTCCCCCTTTGCAACCTGGATATGATACTGCCTGCTGGCATCTTCAGAATAGTTTTTCATAGTATATCACCTCTGTCCTTTATCGTATGGAATACCTTCCGCCTTCGGCGCTCTGGAATTCTTGGATACAAACACCAGAACGATCAGGGAAATAATATACGGGAACATGTTGTATAATGTGCTGGGAAGCTTCAGTGCTACCAGAGCATCAAATCCTGTGTAAACGTTTGACAGCGCACGGAAAAGACCGAACAGAAGGGCTGCCAGTCCGATGTTTACCGGCTTCCATTGTCCGAAGATCATAACAGCAAGTGCAAGGAAACCAAAACCAGCAACTCCGTTCTCAAATTTCCACTCACTTACACCGGCAGTAATATAAACCAGTCCCCCAAGACCACCAAGTGCGCCGGAGATCAAAACGCCTGCGTAACGCATTTTAAAAACATTGATACCTACCGAATCGGCTGCCTGTGGATGCTCACCACATGCCATCAGACGAAGTCCAAATCTGGTCTTATAAAGTACCACATAAGAAGCAATGAGGATCAGCAGTGCAAAAAGCATGAACCAGCTGAATTCAAATTTTCCAATTCTTATCAGGAATGCTTTCTTAGCCACCTTGTAGGCAACTGTGGAAGAAACGTTGTCTGGGTTTTCTGCCATGTTGATGGCTCTTACGATAACAACGGCTGCAGCCGGTCCAAGAAGATTCAGGGCCGTACCAACCAGTGTCTGGTCTGCATTGAAATGAATGGCAGCCACACCAAGGAGCAGGGAAAATATCATTCCCACAAGTACACTGGCCAGAACCACCAGAAGGATCACAACTGGTGCCGGAGCGGAATCCGGAAGATATTTCATCATCAGGGCACCGCCAAGTGCACCCATAACCATAATTCCCTCAAGACCAATGTTGATGACACCGCTGTGCTCGGAAAAACAGCCGCCAAGTGCTACGAGAATCAATACAGAAGCAAATATTAATGTATACTGAATCAATAATAACATTATTTTTCTCCTCCTTTTGCAGCTTTTTTCTCATCTCTCTTGTCGAGATAACGGTTTAACCAGAGTTTGAAGAAGAATACAAATCCGCACAGATAAATGATAAACGCAGAGATCAGATCC
>ERZ1673699.2526-NODE-2526-length-11928-cov-6.798113_pt1 | contig 11928 bp, 4 predicted proteins | sample MGYA00580229_ERZ1673699 | MGnify/ENA primary metagenome ERZ1673699 (study PRJEB41218, sample SAMN15661785) | gut metagenome | host: Homo sapiens | place: Canada: London | collected 2015-08-20/2019-03-30 | study: EMG produced TPA metagenomics assembly of... | reverse complement strand
GTATTGGTGTGAGAGAAAGAGCCGGGCAGCGCATAGTCCAGTACGGCCGTTTCCGGTGCCGATCCGATGCTTGCCATGGCGTTGATATTTGTCTTTCCGTCATTAGCCGGGAAGTATTTGGCGCCAATCTGAGCATTGTAATAGAAGTTGGAGTTGAAGAAGTGCATATCTATCTTCGTGTTGAGACGAACGACTTCAATGGTCTTGGCTAATTCTCCGCCTACAGTGAGTAGGTTAGTTTTTGACTCATTCCAACCCGTAAACAGATAGCCATTGTCTCCGGTGCCACCTGCAAAGAATTCATCGTTCCATTCATAACGCTTTGTGTAGGCGGCTACCCGTCTATAACCCACATGTGCACCTATTTCCCAATCATTCTTGAGATAATGCCGTAAAGCGACATCAGCCGTTATGTCCGGGAAGTATTTGGTCGCAAAGGCTGCATTGGCCGTGAGGCTCCACTTCGGTGAGAAGTGATGCGTCCACTCACCTTGTACCTGAATGCCGACTCCTCCCGGTGTCTGTTCTTCAGCCTCCATGCTGTCGCTTGCCGAGCCGCTTCGTCCTGCATAGTTGAGACGTCCCGTGTAGCTGTTCTTCTGGCCTTTTCGAGTGTATTCAGCGGTGGCAACGGAGGTAATGATGTCTTCTTCTCCGTAGCGTGCACGCAGGTAGGTCAAAGCAATCTCATTCTTGAGCATCATGCTTCTAAGGCCCGATAAATGTCGTTGGAAAGAGCGATATTCCATGATGGATGGCTCGTAGTACTTTTGGTAATAATAGGCTGAATCCGCTTGACGGTTGGCTTCATATACCACTCCCTTAGTGTACTTCAATGATTTGTTCTGACTGTCATAAAGCAAAGCTGTATCAAGAACAGCGAGAGCCTTTTCCGGTTCTTTGGCCTTTGTCAGTTGCAGGGCACGGTATTCACTGCTCTGTGAGAATGCGCCTATAATCTCTTTGTTGCTCGGGTATTTGTTGAGTATCGGCTTCAGGAATTCCAAAGAAGCTTCGTATCTCTTGTCACGTTCAAGCACGGTAGCTCTTTTAGCCTGATAGAATGGTTCTTCAGGATAATAATTGATTCCTTGTACTGTATATTTCTCGAATTCATCGTATTTTCCGAGTAAACCGGACGAATTGATGGCATACCGTAATCCGAGATCGCTTGATGGATTCAGGCTAATTAGCTTAACAGATTCCTCGTATGCTTTCTTCGTAGCTCCGGCTTCCATACATTTCTTGATGTACGGCACTGCTAGTTCCTCGTATCCGATAACATAGAAAATGCGCATATCCTCATCACTCTGCTCGATGGCAGATAGATACAGTTGCAAAGCCTCTTCGGTTTTATCCATTTTATCGAGAATAAATGCCCTTTTCAACGTGCCGTTTTCGTAATCAGGGAAGTGAAGAGTGATGGTGTCCAATGTTGCAAGTGCTTCATTGTAACGTTTCATATTGATATAGCAACTCAAGGCTTTTTCCCATGCGGCACCGTTCACTTCATTGTCGTCTACATGTTTTTGAGAAACGAACAATACGTGCGGCAATGCTTCTGCGTACAGACCAAGTTCCATCAGTTTTTCAGCTTTCTTCATGTGTTGTGCGCTCATGGCAAGCGTAATATCATAATCATCAGGATACATCTCATACATCTTTTTCAGCGTTGAATAGGCAAGATCATCCTCATTCATCTGGCGATAAAGCATATATTCTTTATAAAGAATTCCTTTATCATTGTTGCCATATTGTTTTTTAGCTTCTCTGATATAGAAGAGTGCGTCATCGGTATATCCCCGGGTGACGGAAGTGTTCAGCAGGTAGTCTAATGCTTCCTTGTTCTTATTACCTCCTTCGTAGGCCATGCCATATAATACATAAGGATCCCGCTGCTTCTCTGCTCGGGCAGCCTCCATTAACAGGTCGTTATACATACGCCGTATGGCAGGGCTGTTGTTTCTTCGCATTTGCTCGCGTATAAACACCAGAGCTTCCGGATAACGTGCCAATTCACTAAGGATACTCGCCCTTTTGACGATAAGCGCACCGCTTCCCGGTATGGCAGCCAAACCGTTGGATGACCAGCCTAGAGCAGCTTCCCGGTTTCCTTCCTGTAAATGCAGGTTAATGATGTCCAGATAATATTCTTCGTTTTGAGGAGATACTTTGATAAGCTCCGTCAGCTTTTCGATAGCCTCTTTTCGGTTACCGCCTTTTTTTATTTGCTGGTAGCCTACCTCCATGCTGTAGATATAATCCTTCCTTAGAATCGTATCGTTCGGGTAAATCTGATTGATTCGTTTCAACAGACGATCTGCTTCCACATCGTTGTTCTGCTTGCGGTACAGTTCAATCTTTCTTCGCCATAAACCTCTCCAATACGGATTCACTTCCAGCAACTCATTAACGTAACAAATAGCACTGGAATAATTCTCGGTGATATCTTCTACGTCTACCAGCAGATGTTTGGCATTGACGTTGTTGTAATTGTCATCTATCGCTTTGACAAGATGATAACGCGACTGGTCATAGTTCTTTTCGTGGAACCAGTATTTTCCCATGAGCCATTCAAGGTCAGAAACATTCGGGTATTTCTGAAGGCCCTCCTCCAACAGCTCTTTCCCTGCTTCCCATTCCTCGTTCGCAAAATGCTCCTGTACAATCTGGGCATATTGCTCCGGTGTCTGGAATCCGTTGTCGGTCCCGGAGGAAGAGGTTATCAGTAAAAACAGACAACCTAATATGGTGATCTTATGGAGAAATTCTCTGTTCATTCTATCTTGTCTTTAATCTTTCTTTCTTGTTTAAATCGTAGCAGGTTCGGGCTTCATTGCCGTTATATCAGTACCGTCTGCACTTTCTTCTTTCTGCTTGAATCCCTTACGTTCCATGTTCTTCCACTTGAAGTCTCTATTGGTCAGATAACTGAGGTATCCTCTCAATGAACAGAAAGTGATGATGGGATGATAGAAGATAGGCTCTAATATGGACGCAATGATAATCCACAGGTATTCGTATCCTCTTTTATATAGCATCCCGACATAGTAGTCGTAGGTAATAACAACGATGGAAAGGAACTGGCAGAACGTATAGATCGTCAGGTAAATCATCCATGCCGTGTTCCAGTTGACTGCTCCTGTAAAGGCCAGATAGATAAATACTATCAAACCGACGAGCTCGATGATCGGCGCTAGAAACTCAAAAACGAACATATAAGGCAGAGTTAACAGTCCCATCTGTTTATACGTCTTTTTGAAAATCATCTTACGATGGATATTAAGTGTCTGGAACAATCCCCGTGCCCAACGGGTACGTTGCCGGTAAAGCATTGCCAGGTTGGGAGGTCCTTCCGTCCAACAACAAGTATCAGGAATCTGTACGATCTTATAAGGACGGGAGAAGTCGCACATATATCCTACCATGCGGGTGATGAGGTCCATGTCTTCGGCAAAAGAGGGAGCATCGTATCCTCCGGCTGCAATCGCTACCGAACGATCGAAAAGACCGAATCCACCGGAAACATTCGGCATACCATTGATAGCGGACCATCCCATCTTACCAATCAGATAAGAGCGCATATACTCCAGATTCTGGAAAAGTGGAATCGGTGTACGGGGAGTTCTAACGTCTATGATTTGTCCGTCTTTCACGACGCATCCGTTAGCCATCAACATCGTTCCGCTGACTGCAATTACTTGTTTTTCTGAAGATATAATGGGCGAGATACAACGATAAAGAGCATACTTTTCCAAAATGCAATCCACATCCGTGCAGATAAAATAAGGATGAGAAGCAACGTTGATACCCGCATTGGATGCATCCGCTTTGGTTCCTCCATTTTCTTTGTCTACAACGATGAGTCGGCTGTATTTCGGGTTGGAGGATTTGAGGAGTCTTCGGAACGGTCTGGTTTTGATTCGCTCGATATAAGCATAGGGCACTTCTACCAGTTCATAATATTCGGTCATCTTTTCCAATGTACTGTCCGTACTTCCATCATTTACAATAACCACCTCGAAAAGCGGATATTCCAATGCAAGCATGGAGTTCACATTATCAATGATTGTCTTTTCTTCATTGAAGGCAGGAGCAATTACCGAAATGCCTGGTGTATAGGGGGATTCCTTGATTGTTTTCCGCATATAGCTTTCCACATAGTAATCCTTTCTCCGTTTTAGAGAAATGAAAGAGAGGAAGGCGAATGTGACGAAGAATATCGCCAGCATGCTCGTATAAAAGAATACGAAATAATTGAAGAATGTAAATATTATATCTCTCATGTTCTCTAGTTTAACTGGTTGATTAACGGATGCTTGGTGTGGGCAAACAATATAGCTGTGTGGGAATCTGCTTTTCTTTCCAATTGATCGAATGTTTTCCTTCCCATTGCACTATACTCATAGAGGGCTTTGAGTATGACTCTCTTGGTTCCCCAGTTATCTGCTTCATCATAAGCATTGTAAAGAAATCCTAAAGCCTTATCGGTCTTTAGATCCGCAATAGCCGAAATGATTTGTCGTTTGACTTCTTCCGGTTGTACATTATACATTTCAATCAGCTTAGGTTCAACCTCTTTGTATTTTAGTTTACCTAAAGTCTTGATCGCTTCACCTCGTATTTCCACAGAACGGGCATTGAGTTGCTTCGCGAGAATTGGGGCACTTTCGGTTTCATTATATAGCCGGATTTCGTTGATAAAGAATATCTTAACGTTTTCTTCAGCTGAAGTATTCACCCATTTAATAAAGGTGGGTGTGTTATATCCCACTTTCTTACGGTGCTCCAAGATAGCGTGTAACTCCATCATGTCCCATTGCCTTAACTTCATGCCGATGTCTTCGTCGAAGAAGCGGAACGGGTCACCCTGGCTTAACCACATATAAGTGTAGCGTGCCGAGTTTCTTAGTTCTAGTTCACGATGATAGAGGAAACGCACCAATACCGCTTCAGAAGCATACCCATTGATGGACTGAATAAGTTTCAGAGCTTGTATCTTTGATCTTTTGGAACCGAATTGAAGTTCGCGTTCAAGGAAACGTGTGATTTGGAATACGGTTTGAATCGTTTGATAGTTTAGTTCATTGATCTCATCTTCATGCACACTCTTGATTTCTGTTAATAGTTGAGTGATAATGCGTAACTCGTTAGGTTTCGGGCGCTTTTTCGTATCATATTCTAATCTGTCAGCTATCTCTTCTTCACTCAATGTGTTGGAATCTAGTGAGATAGATTTCATTTCTTCATAATACTTATCAAATGCTTTATTGTATTTCCGCTTCTCTTTTCGCCTTTTAAATATACCATATATAATATGGAATAGGAGAAATAAGTACGCAATAATACAAAACATTACAGCAATTGAGCATATTCTTATGATTAAAGGATAGCCAATAAACTTGTAATATATCCAATAGAAATAATATTCTATGTAATCTATACCATACAGTACTTGATCCATTTCCCTTGATATATTTATATATAGAACTTGTATATTCGGAATAAAAGCTCTATATTTGTTGTATTGAATGTTCTGTCTAATGCAAATATACGAAATAACTTGTATATATTATCCAGTGTTCATGAACAGGCCTTTTGAGCCCTATTTTAGCTCTTGTGATTATTCTCGATGGAAAGGATTGAAATTACAAATAAAGGCAAGCAAAAAGCTATTAGGAGTTAAATATATTTTTGATAAGTTAACAAATGGAGCCTGAAAATAAGTGTGATAAGCCAGGTTCTCATGCGAAACAAAAACAAACAATAAATTTAAAAATTAAATTAAGATGAAAATTAAAAGTTTGATGTATGTCCTTATGGGGACAATGTTGGTTACTACTTCCTGCTCTGATAATGAGTTGGAAAAAGGTAACGATGGTTCGGGAACTGTTGACCCGGTAAATGCTTCTGCACTTGTGAATGTATATTCCGATAAAAGTGGTTCTGAAGCGAGTCTGCTTGTGGGAGATGTATTAGTGAAAGATTCCCGTACTCTTACGTTGAATGTTCCTGCTGCTTGCGAGAAAGTGTATATGAAATACAATACAGTTTCGGGAACAGAGGCTACAAAAGAATTTGCTTTGTCTCCTGTTAGTCGTGGTGTAGATCAGAGTACTGGTTTCAATTTTGAAACAAACCGTCTGGCATCGGTAACTCTTGCGCTTCCTGAAGATGCAGTGCAGCCGACAAATGAAACGGACCAAGGCTATCTTTTCTATCATAACACAGGTGTGGTGATGTTCGAAGATGGTTGGCCTATTCAACTGGATTCATGGTATGATGAAGATTTCAACGATGTTGTATTCGAGTATGACTTGAAGGTGACTGAATGTCATAGTCAACAGATGATGGAGACTGTAGGAGGTAAAGAAGAATTGTTGTTGACTTTGGATGTTCGTGCTGTAGGTGGTATATACCCGACTGTGTTAGGTGTTGTACTGGATGGTTTGAAAAGCGAGTATGTTGATCGGATTACTGCAAGCCTTGTACTAAAAGGTGGTCAGGGAACAATGACAGACTTAGCTAAAGAGGAACTTTCTACAAAAAATATAGTGAAAGTTGAAAATAAAAATTGGAATTGGAGTAATGATACTCGCAAAGAACCGCGTTTCGCAATATTGACAGTGGATAAAGCACAAGCGGAAGGAACTGTTATTACACTGGATGGTTTAACTTCTTTGATGGATAATAATCAGGATATGTTTCAGGTAACACAAGGAAAAGTAAGAGAAGGACTACCTATGTTGCGTGCTGAAGTTAGACTGATTGGTAAAGAAGGATTAACTGGAGCTGAAAGAGATGCTCAGCTTGCAGCATTTAGAGAGTTGATTTTAGATACTAATAGACAGAATTTCTTTATTAAGGTGAACGGTGGTAAAGAAATACACATGAGGGGTTATGCACCGACTTCTGCTTACAAAGCAGAATATGAAGCATTGGTTGCGGGTGACACTACACTGGATGCAAATGTTTATTATTCAAATACCAAAGGTTCCACTTGGGGAGTTAAACTTCCGGTTGGCACACGTCATGCTTATGAACGTGTACCATTTAGAGAAGCATATCCTGATTTTACTAAATGGGTAGATAGTAAGGGTGCTTCAAACCAGAAATGGTATGAGAATTTTGTTGATGAAAAAACTATAAGATATTGGTAATGCAAATTATCAGTCAATACGTTATTTGAGTTATTTTGTACAATTTGAACCCCTCTTTTTTCGAAAAGAGGGGTTTCTTTGTATTCGGAAGAATAATCTTTAAACTAATACCGTAATGACGAAGCGATTTTTTATAGGCTACAGTTTGATTACTTTTTTTCTCTTAAATAGTGTGGTGCTTTTGGCACAGCACAAAGCTTCTTTTGTGCAGCAATGGAAAATAGAAGATGCATCCCATGCTTTGCAAATAATAGAAAGTGCAGATACATTAGAATTGATAGTTCCGGACGGACTGACTATGTGGTATCGGCAACGATTGACGGGCGATTATGAAATAAGTTATCGTATTTGTATGGTGATGCAAGGTGGAAAGTATGACCGCTTGAGTGATCTGAACTGCTTCTGGGCTGCCAATGATCCTAAATACCCTGATGATCTTTTTGCCCGTAGTCAGTGGCGTGACGGCATCTTTAAAAACTATAACACATTAAACCTTTTCTACGTTGGATACGGAGGAAATGATAACTCAACGACCCGTTTCCGTCGATACAAAGGAGAATATTATGGAGTGGCAGATGACAAGGTGAAACCTTTATTGAAAGAATATACCGATGCCTCTCATTTACTCGTCCCCAATCAATGGTATGAGATTCGGATTCGAGTGGAAAAGGGAATCACAACTTATTCTGTGAATGATGAAGAGTTGTTTCGCTATACCCTTGCGGGTAGTGAAGGTGACGGACACTTCGGTTTACGTCTTTTGCAGAATCACGTACTCTTTACAGATTTTAAAGCGACTATACTTTGACTTATATACTGAAAACCTAATAAGACTATATTTCCATGATGAAACAACCTTTTACTAAATTTGGAGTGACAACTCTGTTTTCTCTTTTGTGTTCAGCATTCCTTCATGCGCAAGTTGTAACAGATGAACGGATGTTTTCTTTTGAAGAACCGCAAATACCGGATTGTATCACCGCTACCCATTCCCGCCTGTCGGTATCTGATCTGCATTATAAAGATGGAAAACATTCGTTGGAATGGACATTTGAACCGGGTGGTATATTGGAACTCAAGAAAGACCTGAAGTTTGAGAAGAAAGATCCGACCGGCAAGGATTTATATCTTTCGGCTTTTATTGTGTGGGTTTATAATGAAGTTCCCCAAGATGCGACCATTGAGTTTCAGTTTCTGAAAGACGGCAAACGATGCACATCTTTCCCTTTTGGTATTAATTTCAGTGGTTGGCGTGCCGCATGGGTTTGCTATGAACGTGATATGCAAGGCACACCGGAAGAAGGCATGAATGAACTCCGGATTATTGCTCCAAATTCAAAAGGAAGCCTTTTCATCGATCATTTGATTACGGCTACTAAAGTTGATGCACGTCAACAGACGCCCGATCTGCAAGTTCCTTTTGTCAATGCCGGGACCACCAACCATTGGCTGGTTGTCTATCAACACTCGCTTTTGAAACCGGATATTGAATTGACTCCTGTAGACGATAAGCAAAGAGCAGAAATGCAACTGTTGGAAAAGCGTTTTCGTGATATGATCTACACGAAAGGAAAAACGACTGATAAAGAAGTAGAAACCATCCGCAAGAAATATGATTTCTATCAGATAACTTACAAGAACGGCCAAGTATCGGGAGTACCTATTTACATGGTACGTGCTTCAGAAGCTTATGAACGGATCATACCAAACTGGGATAAAGATATGCTGACTAAAATGGGAGTGGAAATGCGTGCTTATTTCGACCTGATGAAAAGAATTGCCGTTGCATATAATAATGCGGCAAATCCGGTGATTCGGGAAGAAATGAAGAAGAAGTTCTTAGCAATGTACGATCATATAACCGATCAGGGAGTAGCTTATGGTAGTTGTTGGGGAAACATCCATCATTATGGCTATAGTGTTCGCGGTCTGTACCTGGCATATTTTCTGATGAAAGATGTGCTTAGGGAAACCGGGAAACTTCAGGAAGCCGAACGGACATTACGCTGGTATGCGATTACTAACGAAGTATACCCTAAACCGGAAGTCAATGGAATTGATATGGACTCTTTCAATACACAGACCACCGGACGCATTGCCAGCATTTTAATGATGGAAGATACACCGGAAAAACTACAATATCTCCGGTCTTTCTCCCGTTGGATTGATTTTGGTTGCCGTCCTGCATTGGGATTATCCGGTTCGTTTAAAGTAGACGGAGGTGCTTTCCATCATCGAAATAACTATCCGGCTTATGCTGTGGGCGGACTCGATGGAGCAACCAATATGATTTATCTTTTCAGCCGGACGGAATTTGCTGTTTCCGAGTTAGCTCATGAAACAGTGAAAAATGTACTGTTGACCATGCGTTTCTATTGCAATAAGCTGAACTTCCCTCTTTCCATGTCCGGTCGTCATCCGGATGGAAAAGGTAAACTGGTTCCTATGCATTTTGCTATGATGGCTCTAGCTGGTTCTCCCGATGGAAAGGAGGAATATGATAGTGAAATGGTTTCTTCTTACCTCCGTCTGATTTCAGACCCAAGTATTGCAAATGACTCTCCCGAATATATGCCTAAGGTTTCAAATGCTGAAGAACGTAAGGTGGCAAAACTTCTTATAGAGAAAGGTTTCCGTCTGGAACCGGACCCGCAGGGAAATATAGCGATGGGATATGGTTGCGTCTCTGTTCAACGTCGTAGCAATTGGTCGGCTGTGGCACGTGGACATTCCCGTTATCTATGGGCGGCAGAACATTATCTGGGAGCAAATCTATACGGTCGCTACCTGGCACACGGCAGTTTGCAAATATTGACTGCTGCACCGGGACAGACAGTAACTCCCGCCACTAGCGGCTGGCAGCAGGAAGGTTTTGACTGGAACCGTATTCCGGGAGTGACATCTATTCATTTGCCATTGGAGCAATTGCAGGCTAAGGTGCTCAATGTGGATAGTTACTCTGGAATAGAAGAGATGCTTTACTCCGACGAGGCTTTTGCCGGTGGTTTGTCTCAACAGAAGATGAATGGTAATTTCGGAATGAAGTTACATGAGCATGATAAGTACAACGGATCACATCGGGCACGTAAATCTTACCATTTCATCGATGGAATGATTGTCTGTCTTGGTTCGGATATTGAAAATACAAATACGGAGTTCCCGACAGAAACGACTATCTTCCAATTGGCAGTTACTGATAAAGCAGGGCATGATTATTGGAAAAATTATCAAGGAGATAAGAAAGTATGGGTGGACCATTTGGGAACGGGTTATTATGTTCCAACTCCCATCCGGTTTGAGAAGAACTTTCCTCAATACTCGCGAATGCAAAATACAGGAAAGGAAACAAAGGGTGATTGGGTTTCTTTGGTTGTAGATCATGGAAAGGCACCGAAAAACGGAAGTTATGAATACGCTGTTCTGCCTCAGATGAATGAAACTCTGATGAAGAAATTTGCAAAGAAGCCCACTTATAAGGTATTACAGCAAGACCGGAATGCACATATTGTAGAGTCCGTTTCCGAACAGATCATTTCTTATGTGTTGTTTGAAACTCCTGAAACGACATTGCCGGGTGGTTTATTACAACGTGTGGATACTTCCTGTCTGGTTATGATTCATAAAGGATCTGCTGATAAGATTAAGTTGACGGTGGCACAACCGGATTTGGCTTTGTATCGCGGTCCAAGCGATGAAGCGTTTGATAAAGATGGGAAACGTATCGAACGTAGTATCTATTCACGACCATGGATTGAAAATGCCAGTGGTGAAATACCTGTGACTGTAACGATAAAAGGGCAATGGAATGTAGAAGAAACTCCCTTTTGCAAGGTGATTTCTTCTGATAAGAAGCAAACAGTTTTGCAGTTCAGTTGCAAAGATGGTGCTAGCTTTGAAGTGGAGTTAAGGAGATAAAAGTCAGACAATAGGAGATCATTTGCTTTCCCTGATAGGGGAACAGTAGTTTCTCTTGGAGAAACCATAGTTTCCATGCCGTTGAAACTATTGTTTCTAGGTGCTGAAACTACAGTTTCCCAATGCTGAAACTTTAGTTTCCCGGTACGAAACCTTTGGTTTCAAGCCTTGAAACTAAAAGTTTCCCTACGAGAAACAAGGGTAATGCATTCATGAAATAAATAGGATTGCCTGGAGCTTCCGGAGTGAATACCTCCGCGTTGTGAAATGTAGCTTATCTGTTTCTGGTGACAGCATTATTGTTGTCACACTGCTGTCACCTATTGCTGTCACGGTGTTAATTGTTAATAATCAAACCGTTAAGCAGCAATCGGTGACAAGTGACAGATATATAATTAAAATAATTGTATAGAGAGGTTAGAACATAAACATGGCAACGGCAACAATACGGTTGTTACATACGGCATGGGTATCTTGAATTTTCCCATTGGACGTATTGAGCGAACCATACCATGCAGAGCTTAATGTATATTCCAACCCGAATTTCCAGTGGGGGACATTGTAGGTCAGTTCTGCTCCTGCCGTAACTAATTGGTTAAGGTCTGTTCCTGTTCCATAAAGTTTTGCATCATTTCCTTTGGGAGCATATAGTGCATCACTTGTTCCCAGATTCTTGGCATAGCCTACGAAGATTCCCGGCTTCCATTTCTGTCCGTAGACAACGTTGAACCAAGAGCTGGAGAAACGTATCGGAGTATATTCTTGTTCTCCCGTTTGTTCGTTGACAGACTTGATCCCGAATCCACCCAAACCGGAAGCTTGTGTCAGATTGGATCCTAATACACTCTTCGCA
>ERZ1673699.2525-NODE-2525-length-11929-cov-5.450059_pt1 | contig 11929 bp, 11 predicted proteins | sample MGYA00580229_ERZ1673699 | MGnify/ENA primary metagenome ERZ1673699 (study PRJEB41218, sample SAMN15661785) | gut metagenome | host: Homo sapiens | place: Canada: London | collected 2015-08-20/2019-03-30 | study: EMG produced TPA metagenomics assembly of... | reverse complement strand
ACAGATAAGTTACCACAAACAATCAGTGAAGAAAAAACTTTATATGCTCAATACAGTAAAGATGTAATCCCAGGAACAGAAGAACCAAACAATCCAGATCCAACAAACTATGTTAAAGTAACAATGGATGCAAACGCAGCAAACTATAAAGGAGCTACTTTAACAGGAGAAACATTCTACTGGGTAAAGAAAGGTCATAGCCTAACAGCAGATGAAGTAAAAGCAACAACAGCAAAATTAGATAAAGCAAGCTTCAAAGAATGGACACTTACAGCTGATAAAACAGCAACAGATAAGTTACCACAAACAATCAGTGAAGAAAAAACTTTATATGCTCAATACAAATTAGACGCACCAACAATTAATCAACCATATGAAGGCGATAAAACTATCTCGGGCACAGGTGTTCCAGGAGCTATAGTTAGTGTAACTAAAGAAAATGCAGATGGAACAGGAGCAGGAATTGCTCAAAATGTGGTTGTTGGTAACGATGGAACATGGACAGCTAATGTACCTGCTGGAGTTACTCTAAAAGAAGGCGACAAAATCTACGCTACACAAAAAGTAGGTGAAATTGAATCTGATCAAGCTGAAGCAACTGTTAAATCAAGACCAACTTACAACTATCTAACTCTTACTCTAGACGAAAACTACAGAGGTGGACGTATTAGTGACTATGACGTTTATGAAGGCGAATTAATTGATCATTATCTATACGTTCCTCATAGAAGAGGCTATGTATTTGAAGGCTGGAGCTACAACAGCAGACGTCTTGACGAAGTAAGACCTGGCGACAGAATTGACTACTCAACTACTTTATATGCAATTTGGTCTAAACAAAAGCCTAAAGACGACGAAGATGTAGAGCCAATTGACACTAGAGAAGTTAACGAGCACAAGGCATACATGTTCGGTTACACTGACGGAACTGTAAGACCTAACGGATATATCACTAGAGCTGAAGCAGCTGCACTAGTAACAAGATTACTTGGTCTAGACACATTCGCTTCAGCAGCTGAACCAGCATTTACTGATACTCCAAGCTCATGGTACAACAAAGCCATCAATGCGGCTGTTCAAAGAGGTATCATGAAGGGTTATCCTGATAAATCATTCAGACCAAACGCTCCTATCACTAGAGCGGAATTCACTCAAATGATATCAACTATCGACAACAAGCCTTATGGCGTTGCACCATTTGCTGATGTTGTTGGACACTGGGCTGAAAGACCTATCGGCAGCGAATATCAAGCTGGTAGAATCAAAGGTTATCCAGACGGAACATTCAGACCAAACGCATTCATCACTAGATGTGAAGCTGTTGTAATTCTTAACAAGATATTTGAAAGAAATTACGATGCAATGTCAGCTATGAATGCAAAGAACAAAGAATATATCAAGAGATTCATTGACTTAGCACCAAGTTTCTGGGGCTTCAATGACATGGTAGAAGCTACTAACACTCACTTATTCAAGAGAAGAGTGAAGGGGGCTGTTCAAGAGGACTGGACTGAAGTAAAATAAAAAAAATCAATTATAATTAATTAATTGACATAAGACAAGGCATGTGGGAGCAAATCTCACATGCCTTTGTTATTAGATAAAGGAGGGGTGGTATGAATAAAAAAAATAACTATTTAATGTTATATATATTTTTTTGTATATTTGATATTATATTTCTAATATGTTTTGAAACAGAAATTCTTGCTTTTAACAATATAAATATTTCTATACTATGCTTATTTTGTTTTGTGACATATTTTAGCTACTATAAAGGTTTTAAAAGTATGGTAAATAGTGGTTTTTTTAATTTTATTTTATTTACGATAACTATATCAATTGGATTTGGATCAACGCTAATGTTAATGATATTAAAACTTAGTGAATGTTGGATATTCTTTTACGTAATTTTTTGTTTGGTTTTATCAATTTTATATAGCAAATTATGTAAGGATAGCACTTCATACGTAAGTATATTTTCTAATATAATTATTAGTTTAATAATAAATAATTTAATTTTATTGAATACAATTATATGTGGGTTGTTTGATTTAACTAAGTTTAATTCACTATTAAAAACTGTTGGCATTGACTTAAGTGGAGAGCTTATAATAAATCTTGCATTATTTCCGGTATTATTAATGACATCTTGTGGTGCGTGTATTAATGCAAAGGATGAATATAATAAAAATAAAGGTAAAGACAAAGTAATTAATAAGGTTAAAAACACACAGCCTTAAGAAAACAATCAATTTCATAACAATGCACCATATGGCAACACAAAGCGATATAATACATCCAAAGGAAGTGATATAATGTCGAAAAAATCAAATGTATATATAAGTCTTGAATCTAAAATAAAAATACCAAGCAAAAAACCACTAGTATACGAGGACTTAAACGAAGAAGACTTTGATAGAGAAATACTAAAAGCAATGGATGATCTTGATAACGGTAGGACATATACTGTAGAAGAAGTAGAAAAAGAATTAAGTAAAGAGTTTGAATGATGAAATATAAAATATTGACAATTAATACATTTTAATCAATATTAACTCAACAGAGCCTCCACACACTTAATGTTTTACACATGCGGTGCAAGGGGAGGACATTTTTTACCTTACTATATCTATTCCTCACTTTCAAAAAATGAAAAATATTAGAGTTTTGAAAGTGATGGAAAACGTTTTACTATCAAGGACTGCTTATGTGGTCCTTTTTAATTATTTACTGTTTTAATATTTAATAATTGGGTATATATTATAAAATAGCTAGTTAAATGTCTTGGTGCAATACCAAGTATTGCCAAAATTTTAAATGTGTTGTCAGAAATTATCATTTCAGGACTAATATATGATTTCATTAAATCAAAAGGAGTGATAAATATAAACACTTTATTATTAATTATAACGGGAGCTTGTGGCAATATCATTTGAGTTGAGCATTAACAAGACTTTTAAAATAGATAAGCTCTCGATTATATATAGGGGTTACAAGTATGTAACCCCTTAATTCATTTCATTTATAAATTATTTTTTACTTTCTCTTAATAAATTCATAAAGTTGTTTTAATTTTTCTTTATCTCGGGTATATATATGATAGAAAATCTATTAAGGAGGTAAGCTTATGAGAATCGAATTTGTAGGAAAGAACATTGAACTAACTCAAAGTTTAAAGGATGTGGCTGAAAAGAAATTCCAAAAACTTGACAAGTTTATTGGCAAGGATGTGGACGCGAAGGTTGTTTTCTCGGCTGTTAGAAATACTAAGGCTGTTGAAGCAACTATCTTCCTAGACAAAACTATCCTTAGAGCTGAGGAAGAAAGTGACGATATGTACACATCTATCGACAGGGCGGTTGATGTTTTGGAAAGACAGGTTAGAAAGTACAAAACTAAGCTTCAAAACAGATATCAAAAGAATGATTCGATTAGGTTTGAAAATATTAAACCGATGGATGAAGCTGATGAGGCTAAGCTTGTGAAGAACAAGAGGTTTAAGGTGGTACCTATGTCTTCTGACGAGGCTATCCTTCAAATGGAACTTTTAAGACATAATTTCTTTGTCTTCCAAAATGCTAAGAATGAAGCGATAAATGTTGTATACAAGAGAAAGGATGGCAATTACGGCCTAATTGAAGTGGAATAAAATGAATATTAATATAGATGATTTTAAATTAAACAAACCCGTATCTTCGGTGAAGATTTCGCCGGACGCTCGTCACAAGGTATTTGTGGTGACAGACGTGGATATGGGGAGGAATGAGTACAAAAACTCGTTTTACTTGCTTGATGAGAATGATTCTTTGAAGAGACTGTCGGCTAACGACGTCTCTTCTACTTATGCTGTGGACAATGGCGGGATCATTTTCTCTAAGGCTGATGAAAAAAGGAAGTATGCGTCTATCGTTTACCGTCTAAGTTTTACGGGCGGTGAAAGGGAAGAGCTTTTTAGGCTTATGTACCCTATCAATAGTATTCGCATCATGGATGAGGACAGGCTAGTTTTAAGTATCGGTAACTCTGAGAAGATCAGGCACTTTAAGGACATGGATCAAGAGACTTATGAGAAAAAATCGGCTGAAATGAAGGAAGAGGATGACTACACTATATATGATGAGATTCCTTTTTATCTTAATGGTGCTGGTTATATCAATAAAATTCGTTCGTCGCTTGCTATATACAATATGAAGAGTGGCGCTCTAAAGATTATTACTGATGATTTTACGAATGTTTCGAGCTATGACATAGCGCCTGACAAGTCTGAAATTATCTACACTTCTGAGTCTTATACTGACAAGGCGCCTATCAAGAGCCAAATTTATGTATATAGTTTTGAGAACGATAAGTCTGTGAAACTTGATTATGGCATGGGACTTAGTTATTATGGTCCAAGCTATGCTGGGGATGATGTTTTTGTCTTTGCGACCGACCAAGAGGCCCACGGCATCAACCAAAATCCAAGGGTTTACCTTATTGACAAGACTAAAGAAAATATTAAGTGCATAAACGAGGACTTTGATATGTCCATCGGCTCATCTGTCGGCTCTGACCTTCGTTATGGCGGCGGATATTCGTTTAGAGTTTTAAATGATAAATTATATTTTATATCGACTCTTCAAAATAGCGCCGATTTATTCGCCATTGACAAGAAGGGTAAATTAGAAAGACTAAGTAAAGTAGTTGGCTCTGTTGATGAGTTTGACGCTTGTGAGTGCGGAGCTATCTACGCCATAGGCATGCTTGACTACAATTTACAAGAAGTATATAAATTTGACGGCGGAAAATTTAATAAGGTCACAGCCATAAACGAAGCTCTTCAAAAGACTTGGAAGGCTAAGCCTTATGATAAAATTAATTTTAAGAATGACGATATCGATTTTGAAGGTTTTGTGATTAAGCCGGATGGATACAAAAAGGGCAAGAAGTATCCTGCGATACTTGAGATTCACGGCGGTCCAAAGACTGTTACTGGCGAGGTTTTATACCATGAGTATCTATATTTTGCTAAGCAAGGATATTTTGTGTTTTTCACTAATCCAAGAGGGGCTGATGGCAGGGGCAATGAGTTTATGAACATCAGAGGCAAGTTTGGTACTATCGATTACGATGATTTGATGAAATTTACTGATGTGGTTTTGGAAAAATACGAGGACATCGACAGGGACAATGTTCATGTGACTGGTGGAAGCTACGGCGGTTTCATGACTAACTGGATCATCGGTCATACGAACAGGTTCAAATCGGCTGCGTCTCAACGCTCGATATCGAACTGGCTAAGCTTTTTCGGTGTATCGGACATAGGCTACTATTTTGCGGATGATCAAAATTTAGCGAATCCGTTTAATTCGCCTGAGGATTTATGGGAGCGCTCTCCACTAAAATACGCTAGCGATGTAAGGACGCCAACTCTATTCATCCACTCGGATGAGGACTACAGATGCCCTCTAGAGCAAGGCATACAAATGTTTACAGCGCTTAAGTACTTCGGAGTCGACTCAAAGATAGTTATATTCCACGGTGAAAATCACGAGCTAAGTCGCTCTGGCAAGCCAAAGCACAGACAAAGAAGACTTGACGAGATAATCACATGGTTTAAAAAGAGAACATAATATAGAAAAGCCTGGTTACTTTTGTAACTAGGCTTTTTGCTTGGATATGTTTTTTATATTTCTTATAGAGCAAGCTTTTTCCACTTGCGAATTTTCGTTCTAAATGTGCCAAATGGAGCGACCGTATTTACGTGAATAAACTTGTAAACTTCCCATGTAGCTGTTTTTGTTGCTTCATCAGCCCACTTCCTCATATGAGGCTTAAATAATTCATCATCGCTTAATGAGTCAATCATTTCACATATGACACCAACATTGCCACTTAGCTTATCTTTTAGTTCACTAAGAGATAGGCTTGCGTACGTATCAGTAAAGTATTGGTATAGTTTGCCGAGCTCGTTCCATTTGAATTTATCTGATGGAGTTTTTACTTCAAGACCGTTTCTCTCATCACACTCCCATTGTAATAAGAGAGAGGTCCATCCGACCTGATAGGCAAGGTTCTCGGCAGGTGTTCTATCTACTTCATCTACTCGTGTATCTTTTAAATTTTCTGGAATATTTTCAAATTCAGCGATGTATTTTTCAAAGCTTTTATTGATTTCTGATTTTAATTCTTCTTTATTTTGATAAGTTCTCATTTATTTCTTCCTTATTATTATAATATTAGTAAAATGTTTTTTCTAAAATTGACAATTTGTCAAGAATCTATACTTATTCTCTATTTTCACTATCATCAATGTTCGAAATCTCATTTGAAACATCATCGATTAATTTTGCAAAATCTATAGCATTTTTAGATGTAATAACTGGCTTACCAGTTTCTTTCTCAATTTCCTTTCTTGCGTTTCCAGCTATTGATCCGCCATCTTTTGCTACTTTCTTGTTCTCATCTAAACCTTGTGGATTTTTTGTTTTCGTAAGTTCAGTAGTTGTTGCTTCAGCAAGCATATTAAGGACTATTTCAAGAGTAGACATATTGTCTCTAAGGTTTTCCTTTTTTAGGCCTTTTAAATTTTTATATTCTCTAGTCGTCATTCCTGACCAAGCCTTAGAAATTTCATTTGTTAGTATTGCATATTCTTTGCCAGCCTTGACGCCGTGCTCTTGCCAAGTGTCAGTAAGCTCCTTTCTTACTTGTATCGCTTGAAGTCTTTGGTTAATCCACTCTCTTGAGTAGCCTTTTTTTAAATATGTATCTAAAGCTCTATCAATCGTTAATTCAGGATCAATGATTTCGTCAATTCTTTCTTTGCCTACTTCAGCTAACCACATTTTGAATGGCTCTGCCTTTGGCGATGGAACAGATTGTATTATACGGAAAATACCTTGCATATCGGCAACGTCTGTTTTTCTCGTCTTACCGTCAGCAGCTTGCATTTTCAAAGTGTGACAAATTGTCACAACTTCATTTCCTTCTTCCTTTAGTCTCTGCTTTAACTTACGCCAATAAGCGCCAGGATCTTTACTATCAGTTAAAACTCCAACTATGTCAATAATAGAAAAGCACCACTCCTCTTTTTCATTATCCCATGCTGAACGTATTTGTTTTCCCTCAAATAATTTAATTTCGTTATCCATTTTTTCACCTCAATAGTATCTTTAAAATAAATTCATATCTATTTTTATATTATATCATATTTTGGAAGATTAAAACATTTATAATATTTCCATAGATAAAAAACGAATTTTGTAGTATAATTATCCTAGAGAGGAGATACAATGGATTACGAAAAATTTTATTATATAGCAGAAATCGTCGGCACCGTTGCATTTGCATCATCAGGCACCTTAGTCGCCATCAGAAAAGGCATGGACATCTTTGGCATAGTGGTCCTCGCCATAATCACAGCGGTTGGCGGAGGTATCATAAGGGACATAACGCTTGGAATTACGCCTCCCATGGCATTTAGAGACACGACATATACAAGCGTTTCGATAGTGACAGCCTTGGTTTTGATTGTATTTTTGTCAAAAAAGATAAAGATACTTAGCCTAAAAGGTGTTGACAGAGAATTTATGATTAAATACACACAAATCGCCTCAGTACTCGACGCCATCGGACTTGGCATATTCACAGCAAGTGCAGTAACGGTCGGCATCGCGCGCGGCTACATGAACAATCCGTTTTTACTGATATTCGTAGGGGTTATCACAGGCTGCGGCGGCGGTGTTATGAGAGATTTGCTTTCAGACACAATACCGATTATATTCACAAAAAACACGATTTACGCAGTTGCCTCACTTTTGGGCGCAGTCATATTTATAGTTTTGAGACCATTTGGAGAAAATTTTGCCTTTTTGATGGGAGCCTCAGCGACAGTAGTCATCAGGCTTTTATCAATGAAGTACAGGTGGAGCTTGCCAGACGTATCAAGTGACCTAGTTGATGGGGACGATTAAATAATATTATTTAGAAAGCTTTGTTTATCAGGAACAGAGCTTTTTTATGTTTACGTCATTCTTCTGTGAAGAAAACTGTGGATAAGTCTGTGGATAAATATAAAATCACAAGAAAATAGCTTTGTCAAGTACTATTTTTATGAAAAACACCTGTGGATAAAGTGGATAAGCTTGTTAATAAGTGTAAAATAGCGATCTTTATTGTGGATAGCGATGTGAGTAAAAGAAGTATTAAATATTTTTAACATTTTGGCATTTATTATAAAGAAAATTTATGAAAAGAGAAACTATTTCCATTGCTTTTATATTTCTTTAGTAGTATAATAAAGTTAATAATATCTATTAAGGAGGAATTATATTATGAAGAAGAAAATTTCATTGTTACTTGCTATACTAATGCTTGTAACACTAATCCCAACAGCATTTGCTGAGTCAAAAACAGTAGATGCAGTTAAAAACACTAAAAAAGTGACACTTGACGGAGAAGAAGTCATGGTCGGCGCATACGACGTAGAAGGCTACAACTACCTAAAACTTAGAGACGTGGCAGCTATTCTAAATACTAAAAAATGCCAATTCAACGTTGGTTTCGATGGACCAACAAAATTAATCACAGTAGAACTAGCAAAAGGATACGAAAAAGTTGAAGGCGACCTAGCAGAAATTAAAGATGAAAAAGCAAAAGCAATCGTTTCAGTTAGAAAAATTCTTGTTAATGGAGAAGAAAAAGAAATAAAAACAGCTCTTATTAACGAGTATAACTATATGCAATTAAGAGACCTTGGTTCACTAGTAGGACTAGATGTTAAATATGATAAAGTGAATAAAGTTATCATGCTAAAGAGTGATGCAGAAGCAAAAGAAGAAAAGACTGAAGAAAAGAAAGATGACAAAAAAGAAGAAAATAAAGACGAAAAAACTGATGATAAAAAAGATGAAAAGAAGGAAGAGAAGAAAGATGAAGCAAAGGGAGAAGCAAAAGTTGAATTAGTCCCTGAAGATAAATGGACTAAGGAAGAAAAAGCTTGGTTTGATACTTGTGATAATTATCACGATGCAGTTATTAATATTGTATCTAACGACCTTCCAGATGGTACTAATGAAGTGCAAACAGCTATGAAGACACATTTTACTAACATGTTATTATTTAGTATATATGGCGGAAACATAGCTTTTGAAGGCGGAGCTAAAAGAATTGACAGAAGAGTTGAAGTCAGAGATGGCGTTAGATATTGCGTTGCTGACTACAATTATCCAAGTGGATCTGCTTTGAGATTCGAAGCTAGTAAAGTAGGTACTGATGATGAACAATTAAACGATTCTTTAATAAACTCTGTCATTTTATATCCAGAAAAAGAATTGCCAGAAAAATATCAAAAAGATAGCAAATTAATTTGCAAGGCCTTAATTGAATTTTATGACGCTGTAGCTGATAAAAATTATGAAAAGGCTGCTAAAGTAGCCAGAGAATTAGGTACAAAAGCTGACGTTGAAAGAGTAAAATCTTTCGAAAAAACAGCTAGACATTTTGCAGAAGTTGTAGGTATTGAAATATTTGGCAAAGATTATGAAGCCGAAGAAAAGGTAGTTCCTTATAATGATCCTGACAGTGATCCATGCGTAGCTTTTAAATATAAAGACGGAAGTTCATTCGTTTTGTACTATACAGATGCTTTTGAAGGCGGCATAGTAGGAAGTCCAAATTCAGCTAAGTAAATTTAATCAAAAAACTTGGGAGCGAAAGCTCCCTTTTTTATCTTGATTTTATATTTCTTAAGTAGTATAATAAAGTTACAATCTATATTATGAGGAGGAATAATATTATGAAGAAGAAAATTTCATTGTTACTTGCAATTTTAATGCTTGTAACATTTATCCCGACATCATTCGCTGAGAGAAAAATCGTAGAAGCGAAAAAGAACAATCAAAGAATAGCTCTAGATGGAGAAGAAGTAAAGGTAGGCACTTACTTAGTTGAGAATTATACTTACATCAAATTACGTGACGTTGCCGCTATATTGAATGGAACAGCAAATCAATTTGACATTGGCGTTGCTGCGGAAAATCCTAAACAAATTGTTTTAGCACGTGGCTATGAATACAAAAAAACTGACGATGATCTTCAAGAAATTAAAAAAGATAAAGCTAAGGCTAGCGTGGGAGTTATGAAAGTTAGCGTTAGAAAAGACCCAGAGGACCTTAAAACAGCTTTAATTGATGGCTTCAACTATGTTCAACTAAGAGATTTAGCAAAGCTTATTGGCTTCGAAGTAGCTTATGATGCTAAAAACAAAACTATTTTAATAAATACTGTTAAGAATAACGAAAACTATGTAGATGATAATAAGAATAAAGTTCCTGAATCTAAGTGGACTGAAGCTGAAAAAGAATGGTTTAAGAATCAAAAAACTTATTTAACTAATATGGTTCTAGTCGCACTAGGCTTTGGCACTGCAGATGGACCTAATGTTGAACAGATAAAACAAAAATACCTTGACAACCTAGAATTAAGTGTTTTTGGTGGAAGAAAGCTTTTTGATGGTTCAATAACAAGCGAAATCCACAAAGTTGAGATTAGAGACGGTGTTAGATATGCTATAGCTACTTACTTCTATGAAAGTGGAGCATCTGTAGAATTTGAAGGACAAAACATTGGACAAGAAAATGAATTCTGGAGAACAAATTTCTACAATACTGTAATATTAACTATTGCAGATAAATTACCTGAAAAGTATATGAATGATAAAAATGCTGTTTGTGAACAAATAGTTAAATTTTACGATGATATAGTTAATAAAGATTATGAAAAAGCTGTCAAAGAAATAAAAGAACTTAAGATAAATGCGACTGTTGAAAGCGTTAAGTTATTTGAAGAAAGAATGAAAGAGTATGCTAATGGAGTAGAAATATTTAGAAAAGATTATACAACAGTATTTAAGACAGACGAAAATGGCGACCCACATGTATTTTTCCAATATAGTGATAACACTGTTTTTGAAGTAGCATATATCGGAACAAACTCTACTGGCATTTTAGCAGCAACACGTAAATAAATTAATTAATCAATTAATCAAAAAAATGGGAGCGAAAGCTCCCTTTTTTAATGCTATTTACTTATCCAAGTCTCTTCCATATCCTTTACTATTTCAAAAAAGTCATTGCCTGGATAAATTATGTGCTTAATCCACTCTTCTTTAATCTGCCAAAGGTTTGCCTGAACGACAAACTCGCTTCTATCTGTTATCTCGAAGATCCTCTCCCAGCTATTTATAATTTTTTCTCTCACATCGTCAAAGATGCCATTGTATTTCTTCTCAAAAACATTGTATACCTTGTCTGCACCACATTTTTTCAGTAAAGCATCAAAATCTTTCGCATCATCGTCATCAAGTGGCACGTACTGATTGTTTAAAACTAGATCCCACTTTGCTCCATCGAAGTATATAATTTCGTCCTTTGGTACTGTGATTGCATAAACGACTTCTTTCTCGATTGGTTTTAAGCAGTTTCCTTTTGATACGCTGCACCAAATTGGGTAGCTTATATCATCTGGCTTAGAAACTCTTTTCGCTGCCATTTTAACGAAATAATCATATTTTTCTAAGAAAAAGTCTGAAATGTCTCTCATATGTAAGCTTACATAGAGCCTTTTATTTTGAATTATGCCTTTATTTTTTAACTCGTATAAACTATTCTCATGCTGTCTTGTATATAAATTTACATATTCCACAATATCACCTATTTATTTATACCCAATATTTCGGATTTGAAATTTTAATCCTTGACTATAAATTTTATCTATGGTATAATATCTATGGATGAGGTGAAAGGTATGATATTCATACATAATTATTTATTTACTCACAATTTTAATAAAAAATAGATATAAGGAACGCCATGTGCGTTCCTTTTTACTTTATCAGAGTACTAACTTAGTAAAAGGAGGACATTATGGAAAAGATCGTAATCAATGG
>ERZ1673699.2522-NODE-2522-length-11932-cov-5.276838_pt1 | contig 11932 bp, 10 predicted proteins | sample MGYA00580229_ERZ1673699 | MGnify/ENA primary metagenome ERZ1673699 (study PRJEB41218, sample SAMN15661785) | gut metagenome | host: Homo sapiens | place: Canada: London | collected 2015-08-20/2019-03-30 | study: EMG produced TPA metagenomics assembly of... | reverse complement strand
TGTTAGGATCAAGTTCAAGAACCTTTTTCCAATAAGAGTTAGCCGTAGCTTTATTATCCTGTAACAGATAGTAATATCCTAAGTATCTATAAGCTTCAATCAATCTGGTGTTATCGACATCATCACGACTTGCCTTCTCGCTTAGCGACTTGGCTAATGCCTCATAGAAAGGCTTGGCTAATCCTTGCTTTGTTTCAGGATCCAAGTTAGAGTTAACACGTGCACGCAGGAAGTTCGCAAAATCGATGTTTGCAGGGAATTTCTCACCTAATTGTTTATACACCTCATCAGCTTTGAGATAAGTAGCTTTTTGTTCTTCTCCTGTTTGACTGGCTGCCATGGTCGTGTAGATGGAACCTAATCCAGCTAAGTCTGTAGCGGAAGGCTTTTGGACTTTTGCCAAATAATCTTCATAATATTTGATGGCATTAGCAAAGTCGCCTTTACCCAAGTAAGCATCAGAGAGCCCTTTCTTATTGTTATTTAAGAGTTCGGCATTCTCTTTATTTGCATCTAATGCCTTCTCGAACATCTTGATAGCGTTGTCGTATTGCTTATCACCTAAATATGCTTGACCATAATAGGTATAATCATATCCAGAGATTACCGCACTATCAGAAGCGTTGAATAATCGATCGGCATATTTAAGTGCGTCTTGAATTTGACCTTCGTCTGTGTAATTGTAGAATGCAATTCTGTTCCATGCAGCGTAACGAGGATTCTTACTCAGTCCATACAAAGCCATATCCAAACTCTTCTTACGCTTTTGAGAAAGATAGCCTGCCATAGCATAATTCGTAATGTCTACATTTTCGAGTTTTGACTTATCTACTTTTTCGTAATATTGCATGCTCTTATCCAGCATGTTTGAATTGTAGTAAATTCTTGCAGCCAATGCATCAACAGCAATGTCAGGTCGTTGAATGCGCAAATCATTCAAATTCGATACTGCTTCCTCTGGGCTTCTACCACGAAGAATGTTTGCGTATTTGAAATATGCATCTGGATTTTTTGGATCAAAGTATTTAGCTTGTTGGTACCAACCTGCTGCAGCACCACCATCATCTTTCAACACTTCAACGTCACCTGCCAAGATATAGGCTGGCGCATATTTCTTATCACGTTCCATAGCAAGGTTGGCATACTTCATAGCCATTTCAGTATTCTTCTGATCTAAGAATGCCCTTCCTATTCCAACAAGCACAGCTGGATTCTTTTTGTTTGCCTTGTAAATAGGTTTTAATGCCTTTTCAACATCGTTCTTTGTTGATTTGATAATCTCCGTTGCTTGTTTGATGGCAACTTGGTCTTCGCTTTGTGCTATCACTGGAGCCGACATACTCATGAGTAGGACTCCTGCTAATACGTATTTAATTTTCTTCATAATCGTTTTGTTTTTGTTTTGTTTTTTTGCGACTCTGAAATCTGTTGTGGTTATTCATTAGAAACACGTACATTTCTTACAGTCAGATTTCCGTACGCAGGCAACAAGCCAGTCTTTAAAATAATCTTTTGTCCTTTGTCTTGTGATATAATGAAGTTAGAAAAACCTGTGGGTAATCCCATATGGGTGTCGTTAAGTAATATATACAAAGTTCGTGCCAAAGGGTAACTCCCATTGAATATATAATATTGGTACGGTTTCCAACTGTTCTGTACATTTGCGACTGGAACAGAAGATACTGCCATTGGGCGGATTTCTTTTTTGAAAGTCAAGTTGGTTGTGTCACGTTTGTCGTTTAACCAGTTGCTTCCAATAATTCCGATAGCACCTTTGTTTTCTTCTACATACTTAATTACTTCAGCTGTCTTCTTAACTGCTGCTACATTCTTATTTAGAATTGGTTTCCCTCCCAAAATAGAATCTTCTACGAAGTGAACCGCTGAAGAGTTTGGATTATCAAATACTATAGTGATTTCTCCTATTTTAGATTTCGGATAGATTTGATTCCAATGTGTAATTTTTCCGTTGAGGATATCCTTTATGTTGTCAACACTGATACAGGAATCAGTGTTGCTGATGTTCTGAATTAATGCAAGTCCGTCGTATGCGAACCTGACTGAGCGAGGAAATTGTTTTCTTGCTTTTAGACTTTCAAGTTCCTCTTTCTTAAAATCACGCGAGGTGATGGCCATCCAAACTTCCCCTTTCAGTAGCTTGTTGATGGCTTCTGACTCATTTGTATAGATGGGAGTCAGCTTGGCATCTGGGTAAGTAAATTCAAAGAGCTCGCGTTCCTCTTCTATTACTGGACTAAAACTTTCGTCAGAAGCAAAAGTGATTGCTCCTGACGAATAAGTATCTGTTCTCCCATCTTTTGGCTTCTTATTTTTACAAGAAGCCAAAAGACAGGTGATTAGTGTTAATCCTACAAGTGTGTAAGATATATTTCTCTTCATGTTATTGTAATTTGAACGAAACAGGTACGTTATATTTCACACGTACAGCTGAACCATTTTGCTTACCAGGAATCCAAGCAGGCATGCTCCTTACTACACGAGCAGCCTCCTTATCCAATGAGGGGTCTACAGAACGAACTACTTTCACGTCCGTGATATGTCCGTCTCTCTCTACAACGAAAGATACTACTACACGTCCCTGAACACCATTCTCTTGTGCTACTACAGGATATTTAACGTTATCTCTTAAATAGTTCATCAGTGCAGATGGACCACCAGGGAATGATGGCATCTGTTCTACTACATCGAAGACCTTATTTTCCACTTCTGGTTTAGGCTCTGGTTGAGCCACTGCTTCTTTCAGTTTCAATACTTCACCACCCTTGTCATCGTTACCTTTTACATCAATGGCACCGATGGCAGTTTTGGAACTCATCAAATCGTCTTGAGTTTTCAATTCTTCTTCAGGTTTTACCTCGTTATCTTTCTTGATAACAGGTGCTGTAAACTTGATAGAACTTTTTACTCGCTCAACTACCTTTTCAGGTTCTACTTGAACTTTCTTGGTTTGCTTAACTTCTGCCTTTTTCTTGGGTTGTTCAAGCTTAGAAAGTTCTACAACCTCTGTCATTGCTGCTCTCCTTTTTGCTTCTGCGTCTGCTGCCTTTTTAATAGTAAGTCCAACTTGGCATAGCAAAACTAATACGACTACAGCAAGGATAGAGATAACATTTCTCTTACCTGTGCCTTTTCTTAGCTGATAGGCACCGTAAGACTGGTTTCGTCCGGCAAAAACGATGTCGGTCCAATCACCAGAAATCAAATCTATTTTTGACATTGTTACTCTTTTTTAATGGTTAATACGATATCCTCTTATTCGATACCTTTCGCTTTCAACAACTTTTCGTCGTCTTTTGAAATCTTATCGAGGACATACTTACCAATGCTGCAAATCTGCATCTCGTCGAGCGCATCTACTACATTCTTATAACTTGCTTTATCTGTTGCTTTAATGATGACTGTCATGGTCTGAATTTTCTGACCATTGATTTCACCTCTTTTTATTTGAGATAATTCTTTGCTATATACAGAATCAGGCATTTGCTCTTTTTTCAAGTCAAGTTCAGCTTTTGCTTTCATCACTTCCAATACTGGTTGCGTATTATCTTCTGTGGTGTGCTGTATCAATACTTTTCTGATTCCATCTTTGCCCCATGTAGTTTCTTTGAGGGTTGATGGATCGTCGTATTTCGGTAGCCCTGCCACGTAGTAGATTTTGTTGTTTCCAGCAACATAGATGGTAATAGTGTAGGAAGCCTTGGTAACCGATTTGTCTTGATCTGTCATGTTCTTATCGTTACTTGGCATACTCAGCTCCATGGTTTGTGGTTTGGCCAAAGAAGTACAGAGCATGAAGAACGTAATAAGAAGCATCATCATGTCCACCATAGGTGTGAAGTCTACGCGAACATTAATCTTCTTCTGTTTACTTGTATCTTTTGAATTTGCCATACTTATTTATCCTCCCCAGTCTTTAATGAAGTGATGAGATAATAACGGTTTTGGTTCATGTCTTGAAGTTCAGACATTAGCTTTTTGACGTTGGCATAAGGCGTATCGGCATCAGCTTTAATTGCAATTTTGATATCCTCATTTACATTCAAGGCTTCTGTTACCCAAAGTTGGAACTCACTCTTACCTCCATCAATAGAGTCAAGAGGTACACCAGCTTCAGCACCCGTGATTACTTCGGTCATCTTTTCTTTAGGTAGACCTAAGTAGCCTTTTAAACTATTCAATGGAATACCCCACATCGGTTCTGCTTGGAACGTCATCATTTCTTGATTTGTCAGTCCGATACTGTTTGTCTCGTTCATTCCTTGAATAAGACTCAACAGGTCGTTCTGATTATCCATACTCATAAACACCTTGCCAGTTTTATCGACAACGATGTTTAGCACGTCTTTTTCTGGAATCTTGATCTCAGAGACAGACGATGGTTGATTTACTTTCACTGGCTCGTTCTTAACGAATGTTGAAGTCAACATAAAGAACGTCAGCAAGAGCACCATCACGTCTGACATAGGAGTCATGTCAATCCAGACGTCATGTTTCTTAACTTTTAACTTACCCATAACTGAATAATTTTTAAAGGGTTAGCAAAAATTAAGCTTCTGGATGCTTTTCTTCGAATGTGTGAGCTATTGTATAACCAATCTCGTCCATTGCAAATGTTAACTTATCAATCTTGTTGGTAAAGTAGTTGTAAGAAACAACAGATACCCAAGATGTAGCAATACCAGATGCTGTATTTACCAATGCCTCTGAAATACCAGTAGAAAGCGCCATAGAGTCAGCACCACCACCAGCAGCCAAGGCTGCGAACGAACGAATCATACCAAGCACAGTTCCGAACAAAGCAGTCAGAGTACCTAATGTTACGACAGTTGCAATGATAGGCAAGTTCATTGTCATGGTTGGCATTTCCAATGCTGTTGCCTCATCGTGTGAGTTCTGGATAGTATTGATTTTCTCTTTCAGTTTGATAGAAGAGTTTTCCATCTCTCTGTAAGATTTCAAGTCTGCCAATACTACATTAGCTACTGAACCTTTTTGCTTGTGGCAAAGTTCTTCTGCTTTAGCGATGTCACCGTTTCTAAGAGCTGCTTTTACGTTTTCTGTAAATTTAGTAACACTTCCTTTACCAGAGCAAGCACTGATAGCAAGTAAACGCTCAACAGACATTGCGATAACGGTACACAATAGACCAAAGATAATAGGCACAACCCATCCTCCTTTGTAAACTGTACCCAACATGTTCAATGGGTGTCCTTCACGGTCACCGTTAGCGAAGTTGGCAGGGTCACCAAGGATAAAGTTGTAGAAACCCCATCCTACAATGAAGGCTAAAATGATGATAATAAACGCATGTCTAACGCCCTGAAATCCTTGTGACTTCTTCTGAGGGGCTGCTTTTGTTGTTGCCATAATTTGAAATTTTAATTTTTGGTTATTAATAATTTAAGTTGTTATAGTTCTTTTGTTTTTCTGGAAGTCCATGTAGATTTGAATTTTCTTGTGGACTTTGTTCTTAATCAACAACGCAAAGATATATAAATTATATATAAATTCTTGTTGAATTAAGAAGTTTTAACGAGTATTCTTTTTTGATGATAGCGCTTTTTAATGCTAGCTTTGTCGTTTTATTGTAGCTGCTCAAGCGCATTTTTTATTCTTCGAAAAGCTTCTTGAATATTCTCGTCGCTTGTTGCATAGCTCATTCTCAAGCAGTTGGACTCTCCGAACGCATCTCCACCTACGGTTGCAACATGCGCTTTTTCTAATAGGTACATCGATAAATCGGTTGAATTTTTGATGTAATAGCCATCTGTAGATTTGCCAAAGAAATAGTTGCATTTGGGGAAGAGATAGAAAGCTCCCTTTGGTTCGATGACTTCCAGTCCATGAATATCCTTAGCTAATTTTACGATGAGATCTCTTCTACGTTGAAAGGCTTGTCGCATTTCTTCTACACACGCTTGACTCTGCGTATAAGCAGCGATTGCTGCTCTTTGACTGATGGAACAGGGTCCACTGGTATATTGCCCTTGCAATTTATTACATCCCTTGACAATCCATTCAGGTGCTGCAATATATCCAATCCTCCACCCAGTCATAGCGTAAGCTTTCGAAATTCCATTTACAATGATGGTGCGCTCTTTCATTCCTGGAAATTGCGCAATACTCTCATGTTTTCCCACATAATTAATATGCTCATATATTTCGTCAGCAATCACATATAAATCCTCATGCTTTAGAATTACATGTGTCAAACCTTCGAGTTCCGATTGAGAATAGACACTTCCTGTTGGATTACTAGGAGAGCAAAGGATAATCACCTTCGTCTTAGGAGTAATTGCTGCCTCTAATTGTTCAGGTGAGATTTTAAACTCTTGAGCAAAACCAGTTTTCACAATGGTAGGATTTCCTCCCGCTAATTTGACCATCTGCGGATAGCTTACCCAGTAGGGTGCAGGTATAATTACTTCATCTCCCTCATCAACAAGTGCCGTAAGCGTATTGCATACACTCTGCTTGGCACCGTTGGACACCAATATCTCAGCAACCTCATAGTCCAGTTGATTCTCCCGATGTAGCTTGTCTACAATAGCCTTGCGCAAATCTGGGTATCCTGGAACAGGTGAGTATTTCGAATAGTTTTCGTCAATTGCTTCTTTTGCAGCTGTTTTAATATGGTCGGGCGTGTTGAAGTCTGGTTCTCCAACGCTCAGGTTAATCACGTCAATTCCTTGCGCTTTCATCTCACTGCTCTTTTGTGACATTGCGAGCGTTGCGGATGGTGCTAAACGGTTGAGACGTTCTGATAGCTTTGCCATATTATTTTGCTTTTTATTAAGTTGATGTATGCAAAAGTAATATTTTTATTCTTTTATCTGAAATAAAAGTGACATTATTTCATTTATTGTTTTACAATTGTAATATTTTCACACTATTTAATGTGCAATGTGTGTCCCATTCTGTCCTGTTTGGTTTTCAAATAGCGTTCATTATATTTATTAGGTGTAGTTTCGATAGGTACAATTTCTGTAATTTCCAGTCCGTAGGCTTCCAATCCTACTCGTTTCACGGGATTATTTGTCAATAATCGCATCTTTCTTACGCCCAAATGACGCAGCATCTGTGCGCCGCAACCATAGTCACGTTCATCTGGTTTGAAGCCTAAGTGGATGTTTGCGTCCACTGTATCGTACCCTTCTTCTTGCAATTTGTAAGCGGCAATCTTATTCATCAACCCGATGCCTCTGCCTTCTTGTTGCATATAGATGACAACGCCTTTCCCCTCTTTTTCAATCAGTTGCATGGATTTGTGCAGTTGTTCTCCACAGTCACAGCGTTGACTTCCAAAGATATCGCCAGTAGCGCATGAGGAATGTACACGAACCAAGATGGGTTCGTCTGGACTCCATGTTCCTTTTACCAAAGCCATGTGTTCGAGTCCGTTGCTTTGTTGACGGAAGGGGATAAGGTGGAAAGAGCCATATTGGGTAGGCATTTCTACCTCTTCTCCAACATCTATAATAGATTCTTTTTGAAGTCGATAGGCAATTAAGTCACCAATAGATATGATTTTCATTCCCCATTGTTTCGCCAACTTCTGCAATTCGGGCATACGAGCCATGGTGCCATCTTCATTCATAATTTCCATTAAAGCGCCTACGGGATACAAGCCTGCCAGTCTACATAGGTCTATGGCTGCTTCGGTATGTCCACTTCGTCTCAATACACCGTTGTCTTGTGCATAGAGAGGGTTGATATGTCCAGGACGTCCAAAAGTTTGTGGAGTTGATTTTGGGTCTGCCAGTGCTTTAATGGTGGCAGCTCTATCATGTGCCGATACGCCCGTTGTGCATCCTTCCAGTTTGTCAATGGTAACAGTAAATGGGGTGCCCAGCACAGAAGTATTATCGACTACCTGTCGCGGCAAGTCTAACTCTTCACAGCGAGAGAGCGTAATGGGCGCACATAACACACCTCTGGCATTCTTCAGCATGAAGTTCACCTTTTCTGGAGTAATCATTTCTGCTGCCATAATGAGATCACCTTCGTTTTCTCTATCTTCATCGTCAACAACTATGATGAATTTGCCTTCCTTAAAATCTTTGATAGCTTCTTCAATCGTAGCTAATTTGAAGTTTTCCATATCGGGTATATATTATGATTAATTATTTCTTTTGTAACATTCTGTCAATACTGTCTATCATGCGATTGTTTGTTTGTATTATCTGTTTTAGATCTCGCATGAGGGTAAGTCTGAACCGCCACATTCTTAGATAGAAGAACAATCCCAATGGCACGATCACTGCTGACAACACATTGAGCCATTGACGGTCAAAGGGACGTGTGTGGGCTTTTGTCATCAATATGGGATAGTTGTTCAGTTCGTTCAGTATATACTTGTCTCGGGTATTGCTCAAATCCTCTATAATGTTCTCCAACAATTCGCTCAAGTGTTCAATCTCATGATCGGGTTCATACTTAAAGAACACCTTTTGCACATTTGGCGCTGTTCGCAGCTTGTGTTGGCTCACATAATTTTCAATAGCCTGAGTCATCATTTGCAGTTGATTCTTTGCTGCTGTATAATCGGGGTCATGAATAATTACTTCCTTGCCGGTGATATGACGCTTGGTTTTAATTCCAAAGGCTTTCCTTAGCACACTCTTCCATGTGTCAATATTCAGTACCATGGAGTCGTTGTTCGCTTTATAGGTAACGAAAGCTGCTAAAGGAATGAGTACCGCTGGAGCCAATCCTTTGCCAAAACTCACAGTCCATATACCACTTCGAGCCATTTGGTATCCTGTGTGTTCAAAAATATAATATATGATAAAGACCAATACGGAGATGATGATAGGAAAACCTAATCCTCCTTTTCTGATAATAGCACCCAAGGGAGCTCCGATAAAAAAGAAGATGAGACACGTTAGTGCCAACGTAAACTTACCAATCATTTCTATGCGATGTTCTCGCAGCATCTTATCTCCGTCACTGGTAATCATGCTTTGGAAGTTCAACTCGCTGATTTCGGACTGAATATTACTCAGTGCCATATTCATTACACTAATCTTTTGGTCGTTAGAAAGCTTATTATATATGGTGTCGAATATAAATGTTTTCGCTAATCCTGCTCGAACTGCTTTTACGGAGTCTCGTTTATCAATAGAAGGAATATAGTAAAACATGCGTTGGCTTTCTTTATAGATGCTCCGCCCAACACTGTCGTAAACACCGTTCAGTGAATCAATATCAGCAACGAGTTGCGTAAGACTTTTCGAGCGTGCATCTCCAGAGAGAGCGGCAACATCCGTCAAATTAAACCCTCCGTCGTAGTCAAGAACAATCTTTTTGCTGGCAAAAGTTTCTCTGCGATAAGGTATGGCAGCACTACCTCCCAATTCTTGCGATTGCATATTTTCGAACCATTCGCCACTCCAAAGGCTTAACAGTAAATGTTTCTTGTCGGCTGTAGATTGGAGCATGCCAGAATCTGCCAGTATAATGGCTTGGTCCTCATAACTTCCAGTCATTCTATAAATCATGATGCCGTAGAGCTTGCCAGTTTCAACGTCTTTCTTTTGTACATACAGGTTGCTGTTAGGAATACCATCGTAAAAGATACCCTCTGGAATTTCCAACTCCGGACTCTTCTGTTTCATAGATAGTATGAGTTGGGCGAGCTTCATATTGGCTTTAGGTCCTACATAATTCTGAAAGTAGAAGGAGCTGAAACTGATAAAGATAGTCAGAAAGATGAGTGGCTGAAAAGTTCTGAACATCGAGATGCCCGACGATTTGATAGCTGTCAATTCGCTGTTCTCTCCTAAGTTTCCAAAGGTGATGAGTGAGGATAATAACACGGCAAGCGGTAAGGCTTGAGGAACAAGGAAGAGTCCCATGTACCAAAAGAATTGTGCCAAGATTTCCATGGACAATCCTTTGCCGATCAGATCATCGACCCAACGCCATAGGAATTGCATCATCAGCACAAATTGACAGATGAAAAATGTGCCAGCGAACAATAATCCAAACTGCTTGGCTGTAAATATATCTAATTTCTTAATTCGAAACATGTAGACTTCTCATTTTGTACGAGTGTACATACAAAATGCAAAATTAGTACAAAAAAACAAGAAAAGGCTCTATTTGTAATTTTTTATATTCCGTAATCGCCTTTCATTTTCTTTCGCCTCCCTTGTTTATAAGGTGTTAGAAAGCAAATCTCCATGAGGGCTTGTGCAAGATGTCTGCGCTCTAAAGCCCACTGAATTGATGTAATCTGTCCAGGTTATCAGCCCATAAATCTTCCATGGTATCAATGTCGTCAGGCTCCGCAAAGTCGGTAATGAACAAAACATAATTGTCGGAAATGTTACTTTTCTCCATGCGAAGTTCCAAGAAAGCATTGGGATCTTCTTCGTCTGTCCACTTCAAACGGATATAGTGATATTTCACTTTCTTGGCAATAGTCGCCATCCTACTATCATGGCTGCTCTGTAAGTCTCCCCAAATGAAGTGTAGCTTTTTGCCTTCTTCCTGTATCTCATCGGCTATCCAGCGTGACAGCTTGTCGGTATCGCTGATGATGCTCCATATTCTGTTTTTTGAATTGGACTGCAGTTCTCTCTCAATTAGGACTTGTTGTTTTGACATTTTTCGTTGCTTTATAGATAAAAAGTTCACTTGGTACAAATATACTAAAATAATTTGGGATAAAATAAAAACTTATTTTTTTTGTGAGATTAAAAAGAATGTATTATCTTTGCAGCCGAATTGAAAAGACATGGCGGGATAGCTCAGCTGGTTAGAGCGCATGATTCATAATCATGAGGTCACCGGTTCAATCCCGGTTCCCGCTACCAAGTCACAAAATTTATCGTCAGAGGTGTTCCAACAATGTTGTGAACACCTTTATTTTTTCTACGCTTATCCTGTCTTCTTGCCACGTACACTTGTGCTGCTTGCACTCATTTTCCGTGATTTTGTGCCTATGACGTACTTTTGGCCTGCTCAAAACAGCTTGCTAATTGTAATATTCGATGGCTACTTTTTATGACATGAAAAGGCTCGTATATTTTCAGAAAATGTAAATATAATATCATAAAAAACGCCTTCTAAAAATCTTTGAAATAGAAAATTTTAGTCCTTTGAAAAGGCACTTCAAAGGGTGAATTTGACGAAAAATAGTCCTTTTCTGTGTTATTATCATGCTATAAGTGGCTTGATCCATTGACTTAATCGGCTTGAAACAAACAGTTAGTGTGGCAAAGTTAATGTAACAAGAGGCTTATCTCCATGACTTAATACGACTAAGTAATGCATTTAGTGTCTTTCTTATTGTGATTTTTAAGTAGGATTTCTATAAGTTGTTGGTATTCAGACATTTGCTTTCCTTGCTCAATTCTCGCGTATTTGGAGGCGATGGACGTTGTCGTGGAAAATATTTGAGTTTTGAAAGGGCATTTGTCCGTATTTTTCATATTTTTTTCTCCTGCTTTTTTCACAATAGCGTTGATTATTTTTTCTTATGAAACAATGCTCTTTGGATGTTTCATCTTTAGCCTCGTTGTCATGCGACTACTTGCTTTTCTGGTGGTCTCTTCTCTCTCAATGACAGGGAGGATACGTGACAGGTGCGAAAATCAGATGATGTGTAAATGGTGTGGGCATCAAAAAAACATGTTAGTATAAGGGCTAATACAGGAAACCTAATTTCATTGATGAGCTGTTGTATCATGTTTTTGGGATTACTTTTACAACTTTTCCTGTAAAAAGTACTTAATAGTTTGAAAAATATAAAAAAGAAAGATTTATTTTCGAATATTATACGTATATTTACCATTCATAAGACTTGCAGACGAGTCATGCTATGCTCATGATTTTTCGAGACATTTACAAGCATTTTTTTACAACTAATAATATCAATTATGCATCACCATTTTAAGAAATCAAT
>ERZ1673699.2519-NODE-2519-length-11937-cov-6.328733_pt1 | contig 11937 bp, 7 predicted proteins | sample MGYA00580229_ERZ1673699 | MGnify/ENA primary metagenome ERZ1673699 (study PRJEB41218, sample SAMN15661785) | gut metagenome | host: Homo sapiens | place: Canada: London | collected 2015-08-20/2019-03-30 | study: EMG produced TPA metagenomics assembly of... | reverse complement strand
GTGATCTTCCTCTCGGCCGACGCATTCGGCGTGCTGCCCCCGGTTTCGATCCTGACTCCCGAGCAGACGCAGTACTACTTCCTGTCGGGCTTCACCGCCAAGCTGGCCGGTACCGAGCGCGGCATCACCGAGCCCACGCCGACTTTCTCGGCCTGCTTCGGCGCTGCTTTCCTGTCGCTGCACCCCACCAAGTACGGCGAGGAGCTCGTTAAGAAGATGAAGAAGGCAGGCGCCAAGGCATACCTCGTGAACACGGGCTGGAACGGAACCGGCAAGCGTATCTCGATCAAAGATACGCGCGGCATCATCGACGCGATCCTCGACGGTTCGATCGACAAGGCTCCGACCAAGACCATGCCGATCTTCGACTTCGTGGTTCCGACCGCTCTGCCGGGCGTAGACCCCAAGATCCTCGATCCGCGCGACACCTACAAGAACGCCAAGGATTGGGAAGTGAAGGCCGAAGACCTCGCCAACCGTTTCGTGAAGAACTTCGCGAAGTTCACGGGCAACGAGGCCGGCAAGAAGCTTGTGGCTGCCGGTCCGAAGGTAAAATAGTTCCGAAAAGGATTGCGGCTCCGGCCGCGGCATGATAGAGAAAACCCCGGTTTCCGAGATGGAGACCGGGGTTTTTGTGTGGAAGAGGCCCTGCGGGTTGTGGACTATTTCCGGGGTTGGAAAATCCGGTAGCCGATCGAGAGGCCTATCTTGTTGGGATACCACTCCGACGAGCCGTTGAACGGATCGGGGTGCTTCGGCTGTACGGGACGGTGGGGGTTCATGTCGACCTCGCCGTCGTTCGAATAGCCGTTGTAATGGCTGTCCATCCAGGCCCAGCCGAAGTAGGCGTCGAGCAGCCACCGCTCGGCGAACTGGTATTCATACCCCACGCACAGGCCGATCATCATGCCGTAGCCTTTGCAGTAGCGGTTCTCGAATTTGAGCCGCCAGTTCTCGACGTAGGGCTTCGACATGTCGAAAGCCATCATGCCGATATTGGCCCCGAGGTACCACCCGCGGTTGTGCTCTTTGAAGAAGCGGCGGTATTCGCCCATGAAAATGGCGAAGGTCATGTGCTTGCCGTCGATGGATTTCCACGGGGAGATGACAATTTCGCTCTGGAGCGTCGACTTGGGCGTGATGGCGAACTCGACGGCCGGGTTGACGATTCCGGCCAGCGCGTAGAGCCCGTTGAGTTTGACATATCCCTGCGAAAAGGCGTTCTGTATGCCGAAGAGTGTGAGCAGGAGCGCGCAGGCCCCGAATTTGCGGAGTTTGTTTTTCATCATTCGTGAAATTCAGCCGAATACGTTAAGGTCTGGAAAAGTCCCCCGGCCCCAAACCGAATCGGGTGCGGTTTCGGCAGGACTTCCCGACAGATAAAGGTGCCGTTACGGCTCCAAAGGTATGAAAAATCCGGGCAATGTACATAATCGCCCGGATTCTTCCTGCGGAATAAGAGGATTAAATTCCGCTTTTTGTCCGCTTCCGGGGCGATTGCGGCGCAAAAACAGGGCCGGCTCCATAATGGGTCCGGCCTCGGTCTCTGGTATGCGCGGCGGTTTATACCGTCATGATCTCCTTCTCCTTTTTGGAGAGAACCTCTTCGAGGGCTTTGGTGAATTTCTCGAGGAGTTTCTGGGTCTGGGTCTCGCCGTCTTTCGACTCGTCCTCGGGCATGCCCTCCTTCTGGGCTTTTTTGAATGCCTCGACGGCGTCGCGGCGGGCGTTGCGCAGGCTGATGCGGGCCGTTTCGGCCTCCGAGCGCACCTGCTTCACCAACTCCTTGCGGCGCTCCTCGGTGAGAGGCGGGATCGACAGGCGGATTTGCTCGCCGTTGTTCGAGGGCGTCAGGCCGATGTTCGAGTCGATGATCGCTTTCTCGATCGGGCGCAGCATGTTCTTGTCCCACGGCTGGATCAGGATGGTTTTGGCGTCGGGTACGGTGACGCTGGCGGCGCCCGAGACGGGGACCTGCGAACCGAAGTAGTCGACCATCACGCCGTTCAGGGCGTTGGGCGACGCTTTGCCGGCGCGTACGTTCAGCAGCTCCTCTTCGAGGTGGTCAATGGCCTTTTGCATGCGGCCCGTGGCGTCGTTGAGAATCGTTTGTGTATCCATGGCGTTTGGGGTTTAATTTTCGAGTGTCTTTTCAATGGTGCGGATCAGGGCGTCGAACTCCCCGTCGTCGTAACCCACCGTGGCGAGGACCACTTTGCCTTTCTTGTCGATGAGGAAGTTGCGCGGGATGTAGTTCGAGGCGTAGCGGTCGTAGACGGTCCGTGCCGAGTCGAGGCCCATCGGGAAGGTGTAGCCGGTCTTCTCGCGGAAGGCCTCCACCGTTTCGCGCTTCTCGCCGCGCGAGACAGGCAGGAAGACGAACGGTTTGCCGGCGAAGCGGTCGATGATGTCTTTCTGCACGCGGGTCAGCTCCTGGCGGCAGGGCGGGCACCACGTGGCCCAGAAGTTGAGCAGCACGACCTTGCCGCGCAGCTCTTTGAGCGACAGCTGGCTGCCGTCGAACAACTCGACCGTGAAGTCGGGAGCCGTCTCCCCGGCCCGGACGAGCGTGGTCGATTCGGTGTCCGTCTCGGCGCCCTTTTTGGCGTTGCGGTTGCCGCACGAGGGGAGCAGCAGGATGACGGCGATGATGGCGGCGATCAGCGCCAGCATCACCCACAGCGACTTATTGCTTTTCTTCTTTGCCATAATCTTACGGTTTTACGAGCGTTCCGATCTGCTCTCCGGCAAGTACCTTGCCCAAATTGCCTTCGGTGTCCATGTCGAAGACGATGATCTGCAATCCGTTCTCACGGCAGAGCGTGAAAGCCGTGAGGTCCATGACTTTCAGCCGCCGGTCGAGCACCTCCTCGAACGATATCTCGTTGAACTTTACGGCCGTAGGGTCTTTCTCCGGGTCGGCCGTGTAGACGCCGTCCACGCGTGTGCCTTTCAGCAGCACGTCGGCTTCGATCTCGATGCCGCGCAGCGCCGATGCCGAGTCGGTCGTGAAATAGGGGTTCGAGGTGCCGCCTCCGACGATCACCACGTAACCCGCCTCGAGGTACTCGATGGCACGGGCTTTGGAGAAGTATTCGCCGATCGGCTCCATGCGGATCGAGGTGAGCACCTTGCATTTGACCCCGTTGTCCTCGAGCGCCGACTGAAGCGCCAGCGAGTTGATGATCGTGGCGAGCATCCCCATCTGGTCGCCCTTCACGCGGTCGAAGCCTTTTTTGGCGCCCGTGAGGCCGCGGAAAATGTTGCCTCCGCCGATGACGATACCGATCTGGACGCCCGTCGCCGCGGCCGCCCTGATCTGTTCGGCATAGGATTGCAGCACCTCGGGGGAGAGCCCGTATTTTTGCGTTCCCTGAAGCGACTCGCCGCTCAATTTCAGGAGTATCCGCTTGTATTTCATGGTTTGTTGCTTTTTATTCGTAACGCGAAGATAGGGATTTTTTCGAAAAATTCACATATTATTGACTATCTTTGGTGTCGTAACGATACTTTTAGGAGTCGGCCGGTTATCCGGGGACCGAACGTAATCCGGTTTTGGATTCGTTCGTTCTTTTTTTTATCTTTGTAACCCTTATGTCGTCGGAAGAATATAAACTGCTCGATACGATCGCGTCGCCGCGGGAGTTGAAAAAACTCTCGGCGGAGGAGTTGCGCGTCTACTGCGACGAACTGCGCCATTACATTATCGACGAATGTTCGGTCAATCCGGGCCACCTGGCTTCGAGCCTCGGGGCCGTGGAGCTGGCCGCGGCGCTGCATTACGTCTTCGAGACCCCGGAGGACAAGATCGTCTGGGACGTCGGCCACCAGACCTACGCCCACAAGATCATCACCGGGCGCCGCGAGGCGTTCCGGACCAAACGTCGGCTGGACGGTATCAGCGGCTTCCCGCGCATGTCCGAGAGCGAATACGACGCTTTCGGGGGCGGTCACGCCTCGGTGTCGATCTCCGCGGCTTTCGGCATGGCCAAGGCGGCCGAACTGCGGGGCGAAAAGCGGCAGGTGGTGGCCGTCATCGGCGACGGTTCGATGACCGGCGGGCTGGCTTTCGAGGGGCTCAACAATGCCGGGGCCTCGAAGCGCACGAACCTGCTGGTGATCCTCAACGACAACAACATGGCCATCGACCAGGCCACCGGGGCGCTGAAAAACTACCTGCTGAAAATCTCGACTTCGGTCCATTACAACCGCTTCAAACAGCGGCTGTGGGGCATCCTGTCGCATACGCCGCGCCTGCTGAGGCTCTGCCAGAAGGCGGGCAATGCCGTGAAGCAGGGTTTGCTGAACAAGAGCAACCTCTTCGAAAGCCTCAATTTCCGCTACTTCGGACCCGTGGACGGCCACAACCTCAAAGAGTTGGTGCGGACACTCCGGGCGCTGCGCGACATCGAGGGACCCAAGTTGCTGCACGTCATGACCGTAAAGGGCAAAGGATATCTTCCGGCCGAGCACAACCAGTCGGTCTGGCATGCTCCGGGGTGCTTCAACCCCGATACCGGCGAGCGGGTTTCCGCCCCGGACGATACGGCGCGCTATCAGGACGTCTTCGGCGAGACCTTGTTGGAACTGGCCCGCAGGGATGCCCGCGTCGTAGGTGTCACGCCCGCCATGCCTACGGGCTGTTCGATGAACATCCTGCTGCGCGAAATGCCCGAACGCTGTTTCGACGTCGGCATCGCCGAAGGGCATGCCGTGACCTTCTCGGCGGGGCTCGCCGCGGCGGGGATGGTGCCTTTCTGCAACATCTATTCGTCGTTCATGCAGCGGGCTTACGATAACGTGATCCACGACGTTGCCATTCAGGGACTTCCGGTGGTGATGTGCCTCGACCGCGGCGGACTGGTGGGCGAGGACGGCGTGACGCACCACGGGGTCTTCGACATGGCCGCTTTCGGCGCCGTGCCGGGACTGACCATTATGGCGCCGATGAACGAGCCCGAACTGCGCAATGCGATGTACACCGCCTTACAGGTCGGCGGACCCTTTATGATCCGCTATCCCCGCGGCCACGGCGAGGGACTGCCGTGGCGGGGCGTGCCGTTCGAGGCGCTGCCCGTGGGCCGCGGACGCCGGCTGCGCGAGGGCCGCGATGTGGCGCTGGTGACCGTCGGGACCGTCGGCAATGCCGCCGCCCGGGCCGCGGAACGCGCTGCGGCGCAGGGGATCGGGGCCGCCCATTACGACCTGCGCTGGGTGAAGCCGCTCGACATGGAGCTGCTCGACGAGGTGGGCCGCACATTCCGCCGCGTCATCACCGTCGAGGACGGATGCCTGCGCGGAGGCGTCGGCGAAGCCGTCGCGGCCTATTTCAACGCCCGCGGTTACGGGGCGCACGTCACGAGCCTGGGCATCGGCGATGCCTGGGTCGAGCACGGCACTCCCGCACAACTCTACACCCTCTGCGGTTACGACGAGGAGGCGATTCTCCGCGCCCTGGCAGGAGATGAAAAATAAGTCCTTTTCAGCCTGAGATTTCTCTGAGGCTCCTGCTGATCCCGGCAAGGGCTCTGCCCGCGTTATCCGGGTGAAACCGAGATAGCGATTGTCCGATTTATGGCAGCGTCGGAGTGCGGAATTGCCTACCTTTATTCCGTCAAAATACGATGAAACCTGCTAATCTGAATTTTATGAAGACATTTTACATGCTCGCCACGGCATTCCTGATGCTTGCGGCCACGGCCGCACACGGACAGCGTGCGTCGCAGTGCGGCTACGGGCCCTCGAATGCGCCCCGGAAGGTCGAAATCACCGAACGGGACAAACAGCGTGCGGCCGGACTGGTCGCCAAAATGACCCTGCCGGAGAAGATCGCCTACATTTCGGGCGTCCGGTCGTTCTACATCCGCGCCGTCGGGCGGCTGGGGATTCCCGAAATACGCATGGCCGACGGTCCGCAGGGTGTGAGGAACAACACCAAAAGCACGCTCTTTCCCTGCGGGATGATGACGGCGGCGACGTGGAACCGCGATCTCGCCCTCGACCTGGGCCACGCCCTGGCCCGCGACTGCCGGGCGCGCGGCATCAGCATCCTGCTCGGTCCCGGGGTGAACATCTGCCGCAGCCCGATGTGCGGACGCAATTTCGAATATTTCGGCGAAGACCCTTACCTGACCTCCGAGACGGCCGTGGGCTATGTCCTCGGTCTGCAGGACGGGGGCGTGATGGCGACGATCAAACATTTTGCTGTCAACAACCAGGAGTGGAGCCGTCACAACGCCAGTTCCGACGTCGACGAACGCACGTTGCAGGAGATTTACTTTCCGGCTTTCCGGAAAGCCGTGCAGCAGGCGGGCGTGGGGGCCGTGATGGACAGCTACAACCTGATATGGGGCGTTCACGCCAGTGAGAACCGGTGGCTCAATGTCGATGTGCTGCGCGATCAGTGGGGTTTCGACGGCATCGTGATGTCGGACTGGACGTCGACCTATTCGACGGCCGGGATGATGTACGGCGGCCTCGACCTCGAGATGCCCAAAGGATGGTATTTCAACGAGGAGAGCATCCTGCCGCTGCTGGAGAGCGGGGTGATCGACGAAAGCCAGATCGACGAGAAGGTGTGCCACATCCTGCAGACGCTCTCGGCGTTCGGGTTCCTCGACAAGCCGGCCGCGGGCACGGCTGTCGGCGAAGACGACCCCGCATCGTCGCAGACGGCCCTCGACATCGCCCGCGAAGGCGTCGTCCTGCTGAAGAACGACGACGGCCTGCTGCCGCTCAAACGAAACAAAGGTCGGATTCTCGTGCTCGGGCCCAATGCCGGGCGGGTGCCCCACGGCGGCGGCAGCGGCGCGGTGACGCCTTTCCACACCGTGTCGGTTTACGACGGACTGAAACTCACGGCCGGTGACAAGGCGGTGGAGATTCTTTCCGACAAACAGCTTTACGCCGATCTCGACAGCCGGGTCTATCCCGATTCGCTGTCAGCCGTCGCCGGGACGGGCGAAACGGGTTACAAAGCCGCGTATTACCTGGGAATCGACCCCGTGGGCGAGCCCGTACATAGGCGTATCGAAAAGTCGGCGGCAGGCAGCTGGGGCTACGGCGCGCCCTTTGAAGACATGCCCGAGGACGGATATTCCGTCACGTGGGACGGCTTCTACAAGGCCACGGAGGACGGCCTCGTGCGCGCCGTCATGTCGGGCGACGACGGCTATCGCCTCTTCGTGAACGGCAAGTTGCTCGACGGTCACTGGTCGCGGCACGGTCTGTCGTCGAAGACCGTATTTTTCCCCGTCGGGAAGGGCGGCGTCTATCATTTCCGGTTCGAATTTTTCGAGGCCGCCGGCGAAGCCCGCGCGCAGTTGGAGCTCGGCGTCCGGCAGGAGGAACTCCTCCGCAAAGCCGCCGGGGAGGCTTCGGCCATCGTCTACTGCGGCGGCTTCGACGCCGACCTCGAGGGGGAAGGTTTCGACCGTTCGTTCGAACTGCCGAAGTCGCAGACGGCCGACCTGGAGCTGCTCGCCGGGCTGAATCCCAACCTGGTGATGGTGCTGCATGCCGGCGGCGCCGTCGATTTCAGCGGCTGGGGCGACCGCGTCGCCGCCATCGTCATGGCTTGGTATCCCGGGCAGGAGGGCGGTCGGGCCGTGGCCGAGGTGCTGACGGGCAAGGTGTGCCCCAGCGGGCGGCTGCCCGTATCGATGGAGAAGGCATGGGCCGACAATCCCACGTTCGACTCCTATTACGACCGTCGCGACGTGGCGCATAAGCGCGTGACTTACAAAGAGGGTGTATTCGTCGGATACAGGGGGTACGACCGCAGCGGGATTGCGCCCCGCTATCCGTTCGGGTATGGCTTGAGCTATACGACGTTCGCCTATTCGAACCTCACGGCGGAGCCGCTCGGGGGCAATCGCGTAAAGATCGCTTTCGATGTGGCCAACACGGGAAAAGTGGATGGCAAGGAGGTGGCGCAGGTCTATGTCACGGACTGCGAAGCGTCGGTACTCCGTCCGAAAAAGGAACTCAGGCACTATGCGAAACTCCCGATTCCGAAGGGTAAGAGCGTGCATGTGGAGCTGGAACTTGCGGACGAGGCGTTCGGCTATTACGACGTGGCCGGCAAGCGGTTTGTCGTCGAGCCCGGCGACTTTACGATCAGCGTGGGCGGCAGCTCCGACGACCTGCCGCTCCGGACGACGGTGACGCTCCGATAGCGGCAATCCGCGTATGAATAAATCCCCGGCGTTTTCGACGCCGGGGATTTTTCATTGTACCGAGGAGGCGTATTCCGACGGTGTGACCCCGTAGCGGGCCTTGAAGCATTTGCCGAAATAGGAGGGCGTGGTGAAGCCGACCATGTACATCACCTCGGTGACGGTGAGTTTGTCCTGTTTCAGGTAGAGGGCGGCCTTGCGCAGCCGCACTTCGCGGATGTATTCGACGACGCCCATGTCGTTCAGCTGTTTGATCCGGCGGTATATCTGCTTGGACGAGTAGTGGCTCAGCTCGACGAGCCTGGCGGCCGAGAACTCGGGATCGTCGATGTGGGCGTTGATGATGTCGGTGATCTCCTGCATGAACACCTCGTCGGGATTGCGCACCTCCTCGACCTTGAGGGTCATCATCTGTTCCTGTCGGATCTTTTCGAGGTACTGCTCGTGTTTGATAAGCAGGAGAATGATGCGGCTGTTGAGGTATTTCAGGCTGAACGGCTTGGGGATGAAGGCGTCGGCAAATTCGTAGGCGTCGAGTTCGGTCGTGCGGTCGTGCTTGCCCGTCAGGATGATGATCGGCAGGAAGGTCGTCGCCAGCGAGCGGCGGATTTTGCGGCTCATCTGCAGGCCGTCCATCACGGGCATCATGATGTCGGTGATGACGAGGTCGATCTTGTTTTCGGACAGCAATCCGAGCCCCTCCTTGCCGTTCTCGGCGCAGACGAACGTGTAGTCGTCGCCCAGCGAGGCCGTGATGAAATCCCGGATGTCCCGGTTGTCCTCGACCAGCAGGATGATGGGCTTGCGCTCGTGGTTCCAGACCTTCGAGAGGCTGTGGAGCGAGAAATCCTCGCCCTGGCTCTCGTCCTTCATGATGAACGAGTCGGCCTTCATGGTCGAGAGCCGCAGCGTGAAGCGGCTGCCCTTGCCCGGGACGGAGGCGACGCTCACCGAGCCTTTGTGCATTTCGGCGATGGTTTTGACCAGGTAGAGGCCGATGCCCGAGCCGTGGATGTTCCGGTCCTGATTCGAGGCGGCGCGGTAATACTGGTTGAAGACGTAGGGGAGCTCCTCTTTGAGGATGCCGATGCCGGTGTCCTCGATGGTGATGTCGGCATAGATCAGGTCGTCGGTCTCCCTGCCGACGGTGACGCTGACCAGCACGCTGCCGCCCGCAGGGGTGAATTTCAGGGCGTTGGACAGCAGGTTGTTCAGCGCCGACTCGATCTTCACGCGGTCGAGCATGAAGATGTAGCGGATGCTGTCGCAGTAGAAGCGTGTGTTGATGCCCTTTTCGGCAAACGACGGGATGAAGTCGTCGTAGACCTTGCGCGTAAGGTCGACGATCGACGTGGCCGACGGGATGAACAGCGCGCCGTTGTCGGTCTCGTTGTCCGTGACCATCTTGTCGATCAGCAGGTGCATTTTCTCGGCGTTGCGCTGCATCGACACGAGCTCCTGGGTGTGGAAGTTGTTCGCCTCGGTCGAAATCAGTTTGCCGACATGCCCCAGGATGATGCTGAGCGGGGTTTTGAACTCATGGGCCAGGTTGGCCAGGAAGTCGGATTTCATCTTTACCATTTTCAGGGCCTTGTCGCGCTGTTCGTGCTCGTAGGCCAGTTGCCGGCGGGTGCGGACGGTCATGGCCACCGCCACGAGCAGTATGGTGAGCAGGGCGGCGTAGATCAGCCAGGCGACGGGGCTGGCATACCACTGCGGCCGGATGTCGACCCGCAGCGAGGCCGTTTCCTCCTGGATCTTTCCATCGGAAAGGATCGCCCCGACCTCGAAGAGATAGGAACCCGTCGGCAGGTTGATGAACGTGGCGTGGTTGCTGCCGTTCTCTGTGATCTGCCAGTCGTCGTTAAGCCCTTTGAGACGGTAGGCATAGCGGTGTTCCGAGAGCGAGAAATCGAAGTCGGAGAACTCCAGCGTGAAGGAGTTGCGGTTGTGCGGAAGCACCAGCCGCTCGGTAACGTCGATATTCTTTGTCAGCAGCACGTCGCGGCCGAGCGGTTCGCCGACCCCGATGCGGTGGTTGTTGACGTTCAGTCCCGTGATGCGGGTCTTAAGCGACTCCTTGCTCAGCGAGAAGTCGTTGCCCGAGATCACGTTGTAGCCGTCGGTCGTGCCGGCATAGACCTTATCGCCGTCGACGAGGCAGCTGAGCAGCGGATTATAGCCTATTTTATGACTGACAATTTCCCCCCCCCCTCGTCCGGGCGTCATAGGCCGACATGATGGCGTCGCTGATGGTCCAGATGCGCTCTTCACCGGCCGTCACGACCCAGATGGGCAGTCGCGGCCCGGGAATTTCGCGGATGGAGTCTTCGTGCCAGACGTAAAGTCCCGTATTGGTGCCGATGAAGACCTTGTCGCCGTAACTGTCGAGGGCCTGGGCGCGCACGCCTTTGGGCAGGACGACGGGGCGGATCTCGCCCGTTTCCGTGTCGATCGACACCGTGCCCTCGTCGGTGGCGACGAAGCACCGGTCGTTGCTGATGGTGATTTTCGAGGTGATGTTGCTGGGGAATCCCGGGTCGTCGGTGCTGAAATGCATGTCTGCGCAGTAGCTCTGCCCGGAGGTGGCCAGCAGCCGTTTCTTGTCGACGACGAACACGCCGCCCTCGTAGGTGCTGATCCACAGCCGGCCCCGGCGGTCTTCGCAGAGGCCGTACATCCACGACGAATTGTAACGCCCCGTGGGTTCCGTGACCGTGAACTGGCGGAACCGGCGCGTGACATATTCATACCGGTCCAGTCCGCCGTCGGAGGCTATCCACACCCCTTTGTCGTCGGCATAGAGGCTCCGGATCTTGTTGTGCGAGATCTTCCGGTCGGCGGGACCGCCGTCGGATTTGAACCATGTCGTAGCGTCCCGGCCGACCCGGATGAGCCCGTTCTTGCCGCCCAGCCAGAGCGAGCCCTCGGGGTCCCGGCACATGGCTCTGATGGCAAGGCCCTCGTCGCTGTGGGTGATGGATTTCAGGCGGACGAAGTTGTAGAATCCGCTCTGCATGGTCATGCAGATGCCGTGGTCGGTGGCGACCCAGATGTTGCCACGGTCGTCTTCGTGGATACGCGAGACGACGTTGTCCGAGATCGAGGAGGCGTTGCCCGACTCGTGCATGATGTGCCGCCGGTGGCCGTCGGCGCCGGTGACGTAGATGCCTTTGTCGGTCCCCATCCACAGGCTGCCGTCGCTGCAGCGCATGAAGCAGCGCACGGGGATGTCCCGGAACTCGATCGACGTCTGCAGGGTCGTGGGATTGAACCGCACCAGTCCGTATTCGGTGCCGAGCAGCAGGGTCCCCTCGCCGTCCCCGGCCGAAACGATGTCGCAGATGAGGTTGCTGTGCCAGCGGTCGAAGAACGGAATGTCGATCTCGCGCACGCTGCCGTCGGCCGTCCGCTGGTAGATTTTGTTATACGATCCGAAATAGAGCATGCCGTCGGCCTCGCAGCAGCAGGCGATGTGCCGTTCGTTGATGACCTCCTCCGCACGGCCCGTTTCGATCCCGTCCCCGTACCCTGTGAGCAGCATCAGCCCCGAGGAGGACCCGACCCACAACGAGTCGTTGTGCTGGAGCAGGGCCCGGATATGCCGTGTCCCGCAGGCGTCGAGGCGTTTGAAGTTGTCGTGCTCGGGATCGTAGAGGCACAGCCCGCGGTTGGTGCCGGCCAGGACTCCGCCGCCGCTGCCTTCGACGCGCAGGAGGGTGTTGACCGTGTTGTGGCAGAGCGAAGCGGGATTGTTCCC
>ERZ1673699.2514-NODE-2514-length-11954-cov-5.117573_pt1 | contig 11954 bp, 9 predicted proteins | sample MGYA00580229_ERZ1673699 | MGnify/ENA primary metagenome ERZ1673699 (study PRJEB41218, sample SAMN15661785) | gut metagenome | host: Homo sapiens | place: Canada: London | collected 2015-08-20/2019-03-30 | study: EMG produced TPA metagenomics assembly of... | reverse complement strand
AGATCAGCCGAGTAGTATTCGGCATAACCTTCCAGCACCGATTCCAGAATGATGCCCTCCGGGCCAGCCGAAATGACTTCCGTTGCCGATACTAACTTCACACCATTGCGTTTCAGTTGGGTCTTGTACCGGGCACTGTCGTAGCGGTTCCGGGCAAAGCGATCCAGCTTCCAGACAATGATGACATCAAAGATGCCGCGTTCGCTGTCTTTGATCATCTGCTGGAACTGCGGGCGGTTGTCCGTTTTTGCGGAGACGGCACGGTCAATGTAATGCTTCACCACCGTGAAGCCATTCTTTTCCGCATAGGCGGTGCATTCCCGGATCTGACCTTCAATGGATTCCTCGCGCTGGCTGTCAGTTGAATAACGAGCATAGATCACAGCAGTCATGGCAAGCACCTCCATTTATACATCATTGAACGGTAATACGTTCATCAGAGCAACGTTTCGTATAATGTATATACCATACTTTGCAACGGATTGCAATAGGGAAAATAACAGCTTAACAACAACTTAAAACTATTTCTTCCACCAGTTCAAACCTACCGCTATCAGACGATTATATCGGATTCCACATTTTGGAAAAATGTGCCGCTTCCTTTACTTCGGACAGGGTGAAAACATAGACCACATCATACCAATGCTTTGCCGGACGAAAATGTTGGTAAAGGCGTACAAACTCTCCCACACAATAAGCCCGAACGGCCTGAATCCTGTGCAGTACAGAATTCAGGCCGTTCTTTCGCTTTTTAATGCTGGTATGACCAAGATAAGGAGAAACGCAATCTTTCAGGATCAGCCCAGAACCTTGACATTCTCGTTTGCAACGTCCTGCAGCTCAGCCAGCAGGTCGATTGCGTCCTGACCGGTCACGATGAACGGATCGTTGAAGTTGATGGCCTGCTGATCTGCGGCGTACTTCTCGTTGTTGTTCGCAACGTCCTCGCACAGAGAAGCCAGATAGGAAACGATGCCTGCATCGGTGCCCTTGGGTGCCAGCCAGACGTAGTAGTTGTTAAAGTTGTTCTCCACGTAGCCGTTCTCGTTGATGGAGGGGGTATCCGGCAGAGCGGAGCAGCGGTCACCGATGGTGCACAGAGGCACAACGTCGCCGTTCTCAACGTATTCCTTCGCGGTCAGGTACGGCACGAAGCAGACATCCACGTGGCCGCCCACCAGAGCTGCGATACGATCGGAACCATCGCCGCCGACAACGATGTTGCACGCGAAGCCGGCCTGCTGCAGCAGCAGAGCGTAGACGTGGGTGTTGCCGCCGGAGGACATGCCCATCTTGATGGAGTTGGGGTTGGCCTTGGACTTCTCCAGCAGGTCTTCCATGGAGGTGATACCGGAAGCCTTGTTGGCAAACAGCATATCGCCGGGGGCACGGCCAAAGACTGCAATGACCTCAAAGTCTTCGTAGCTGTACTGGCAGGTGCCGGAAGCGTAGTTGTTGACCAGAGCGGCACTGTTGGTGCCCAGAATGGTGTAGCCATCGGTGGGGGTGCTCTGATACTGGGTCAGAGCAACGGAGCTGTTGGAACCAGCCATGTTGGTCACGGCGATGGACTGGCCGAACGAAGGCTCCACATACTGTGCCATCAGGCGGTTGTTCAGGTCGGAGTCACCGCCGGGGTTGAAGCCGACCACAAGGCTCATGGAAGCGTTGGGGTAATCGGCAGGCTTTTCGGCGCTGCCAGCGGCTGCGGTGCTGCCGGCAGTAGAAGCGGCAGAGGAAGAAGCAGCGGTGGAGCTGGAAGAACCGCCGCAGGCGGTCAGGGCAGCAGCGGCACCCACAATACCCATAGCGGACAGGAACGAACGACGCGAGATCTTTTTCATGGTAATTTCCTTTCTTCTTGTGTTTCTTGACAGACGCTGCACAACAAGCGTCTGGTATGTATTCGGATCACTCCTGCTCCTCGGCAGCGGCAACCGCAGCCTCACGCTCGGCAGCACGCTTGTTGGAACGCAGGCTGAAGATGATCATCACAACGGTGATCACCAGAATGACCAGAGCGATGGGGTGATGCAGCAGCTCTGCGGGGCCGCTGGTCATAAAGGACTCTGCACGGCGGAGGTTCTTTTCAAAGATGGGTCCCAGAATGAAGCCGATGGCCACGGGCATGATGGGCAGCTCCATGGCGCGAATGACAACAGCGATCAGGCCGAAGATCAGCAGGCACCAGACATCGAACATGCGGTTGGAGCAGCCAAAGGCACCCACACAGCACATGCACAGGATGATGGGCATCAGCAGGCCCTGCGGAGCGGAAAGGATCTTGACGAAGCCCTTGATGCCGAACAGCATGAAGATCATCATGAACAGGGAGGACAGGCCGATGATCAGGTAGATGGAGTACATCAGTGCGCCGCTCTTCTCAAAGATCAGCGGACCAGGGGCGATGCCGTGGATGATCAGGCTGCCCAGCAGGATGGCTGTGATGCCGTCGCCGGGGATGCCAAGGGTCAGCAGGGGGATCATTGCGCCGCCGATGGCAGCGTTGTTTGCAGTTTCAGAAGCCACGACGCCGTCCATAATGCCGGTGCCGAACTTTTCAGGAGTCTTGGAGCGGTTCTTGATAGTGGTGTAGGACATGATACCGGCAGTACCGCCGCCGATGCCGGGCAGGATGCCGATGCCGGTGCCGATGGCGGCTGCGATGAAGAAGTTGCCGATCTGGCTCTTGAACTCCTGCCAGGTGAAGCCCAGACCATGGATCTTATCCACGGTGGTGTTCTGCTGCATGATAACTTTGGGTTTCACGACCTTCTGGGCAACGCCTACCACTTCAGGGATGGCGTACAGGCCGATCAGGACCACCAGCTGCTGGAAGCCGGACTGCATGTTCACGCTGCCGAAATCGTAGCGGACGATGCTGTCGAAGGTGGAGATGCCGAAGGTGGAGAACATGACGCCCAGAAGGGCAGCTGCCAGACCCTTGACCATATCCTTGCCGGCCAGTGAGAGGACCAGCGACAGGGAGAAGATGGACAGAGCGCAGTACTCGAATGCACCAAACTTGATGGCCACTGCAGCCAGATACGGTGCAATGATGATCAGAGCGATCAGACCAAAAATGGTGCCCAGGAACGAGAAGAAGATGCCGGTGCCAAGTGCCTTGGCACCCTCGCCCTTGCGGGCCATGGGTGCGCCGTCGAAGGCGGTGACCATCGAGGCAGGCGTACCGGGGATGTTCAGCAGGATCGAGGAGACCAGACCGCCGGAAATACCGCCGATGTACAGAGCCATCAGCAGGGCAATGGCGCGGCTGTCACTCATTGCAAAGGTCATGGGCAGGCAGATCGTAACGGCCATGGTAGCCGTCAGACCGGGAATGGCACCGAAGATGGTGCCGATCAGAGTGCCCACGGCCACCAGAACGACGCTTAACGGGTCGCTCAGGACCATGGAAAAACCTTCCATCAACATAATCTGTACCTTCCCTCCTTAAAAGATTCCCTTCAGGATGCCCTGCGGAAGCGGCATCTTGAAGCCGTACTTGAACATGGCGTAAATGCCCACGGCGCACACCAGTGCGAAGACCACGGAAAAGCCCAGCTTCCGGTCCTCTTTGTAGGTCAGGATATTGAACTCTGCAAACAGGAACAGGAAGGTGGAGATCAGGAAGCCCACCGGCTGGATCAGGGCGATGTAGACCAGAAGCACCACGAACATCTCCACGACGGCGCGGTTGTCAGCCCAGAAGCCCTTGGCCGCATCCGATGCGGTCTTTTTTTCCGGTGCATTGCCCGCTGCCTTTTCCGCCTTCATCACGTGCAGGCCGCGGACGATCAGCACGATGCCGAGGATCAGCAGCAGCACGCCCCACAGCTTGGGCACGGACGAGGCGTTGAGGAGCGATGCGGAAAGCATCTTTGGGATCTTGATCATCGCTGCACCGATCAGGTAGGCGATGGCAAAACCGCCCAGAACGATGCCGCTGAACAGATCGTTCTTCCCCTTATTGTATTTTTCGTATTTCATAAGCTGTTCTCCCTATTTTTCTTTACAGGCAGGGCGGCTCCCGACAGCCCGTATTACTTATCAGCCCACTTGGGATGATCGTAGACCTTCTTATCTGCCACGAAGGGCCACTTTTCGCCGCGGATAACGGCCAAGCAGCCGTCCACGCACATATTGGCCATCTTAATGACGGCTTCGCGGGTCTGTGCGGCGGAGTGGGGGCTGACGATCAGGTTGGGGGTGTTCAGCAGCGGATCATCCGGCTTGGGCGGCTCGTTGCAGAACACGTCGGTGCCAGCACCGGCAATGGTGCCGGCCCGCAAAGCTGCGCACAGGTCGGCTTCGTTCACGATGCCGCCGCGGCTGCAGTTGATGACCAGAGCGGTCTTTTTCATGGTGGCCAGCTCGGCTGCACTGATCATGTCGCGGGTCTGGTCGGTCAGGGGCACATGGACGGTGACGATGTCGGCCACCTTCAGCAGCTCCTTGTAATCGGCGTAATATTCAGCACCCAGAGCCTCGATCTTGTCCTGACTCATGAAAGGGTCGTAACCGGCCACTTTCATGCCCACGCCCTGACAGATCTTTGCGGTCTCGCGGCCAATGGCACCCAGACCGATGACACCCACGGTCTTGCCTTCCAGCTCGAAGGCCTTGTGGGCACCGCGGATCTCCCAGTTGCCCTTCTCGGTCTCCACCTGACCCTCGTAGAGGTTCTTGGAGAGGGCAAACATCATAGCCACGGCATGTTCTGCCACACTGCGGTTGTTGGCACCCGGGGTGATAACCACGGGGATGCCCAGCTCAGTGGCTTTCTTCACGTCCACGGAGTCGTAGCCCACACCGGTGCGGCCAATGACCTTCAGTTTGGGACTGTTCTCAATGGCATGGGCATCGCACTTTGCGATGCGGACGATCAGGGCATCAGCGTCCTGCATGTCGTCTAAGTAGTTATTGGGGTCCGGATTATCTTCTGCAATGATCTCGACCTGACCGTTGGTGTCAGCCTTCAGCTTTTCGATGCCTTCCGGGCAGATCGACTGCGTCATAACAAATTTCATAGTGTTTCTCCTTCAGGTCCTGTTTTTTCCGAAGCTTGCGGCGTATGCGATGGAATTCACCAAGCTCAGCTCGTTGCTGGCGCCGGTACCCGCCAGTGCATAGCCTGTGCCATGGTCCACGCTGACACGGACGATGGGGAGGCCCAGAGTGATATTCACACCCTCCACGGCCTTCCAAGACTGCTTCTCGCGGTCATACACAAAGCCGACAGTCTTAATGGGGATGTGGCCCTGATCGTGGTACATGACCACCACGATATCGTACCAGCCGCCGATGGCCTGACTGAATACACTGTCCGGGGGGCAGGGGCCGATAGCATCAATGCCCTCGGCCTTGGCGGCATCGATGGCGGGCTTGATCTCCTCGATTTCCTCCCGGCCAAACAGTCCGTTCTCACCGCAGTGGGGATTCAGACCGGCCACAGCCACCTTCGGATGCTCAATGCCCATATCCTTGCAGACCTTGTCAGCGATCTCGATAACTTCCAGCACGCGGGCCTTCTTCACCCGGTCGCATGCTTCCCGCAGCGACACATGGGTGGAAACGTGGACCACACGGAAATCGTGGTGAGCCAGCATCATGGCGTATTTCTTGGTTCCGGTGTACTCGGCATAGATCTCAGTGTGGCCGGAGTAGTGGTGGCCTGCCATATTGATGGCTTCCTTGCTCAGGGCGTTGGTCACAGTGGCCTGGATCTCTTTCTTCATAGCCAAGTCGATGACCTTGACCACATACTGGAAGGCTGCCTCGCCGCCCAGAGCGCAGGGGCCTACGTCAAAGGCCTTCGGGTGCTCCTCTGCCAGCGTATCGGGGATCTTGTCTTTGGGCACGATGCCCAGATCGATCAGATCAATGGTGCCGTACTCATAGCGGCCCTGTGCGGGGCTTTCCACCAGATTCAGCTTCAGGTCGATGCCGTTGACCTTTTGGGACACGGCCAGTGCATATTCCATGCAAGAGCGATCCCCCACCACCAGCGGCTTGCAGGTCTTGTAGACCTCCGGATCGTTCAGCGCCTTCACGGTGATCTCCGGTCCATTGCCAAAGGGGTCGCCCATAGAAATACCAACGATAGGACGCTCCATCCTTGTTCCCTCCTGTTTTCAGATCAGGCCATGCCCTTTGCCTTGTTCTCTTCCAGCACCTTGCGCAGGGCCTCAGTGCCCTCTTCGCTCAGGTAGGAGAAGGGACGGCGGCACTCGCCCACGGGGTTGCCCAGCAGAGCAGCGGCCTTCTTGACCACGGTGTTGGGGTTGCCGTACTTGAACACGGCACGGAAGCTTGCGATGGAATCCTGAGCGGCCTGTGCTTCCTCGATCTTGCCTTCCACGAACAGGTTGTAGATAGAGGACAGGACATGGGGGTAAACGTTGGAGCAGCCAGCAATGCCGCCTGCACCGCCGGCCTGCAGGGACTTCAGGATCAGGGAGTCGTTGCCGGACAGGACCTTGAAGCCCTTATCCAGATCTTGGGTCAGGCGGATATAAGCCTGCAGGTTGTCCCAATCGCCGCTGGAATCCTTGGCACCCATGATGACATCAACGTCCTTTGCCAGCTTGGCAACGGTTTCGGGCAGCAGCTTGTTGCCGGTACGTGCGGGGATGTTGTACAGCACGATGGGAACATCCACATGCTTTGCCACTTCCACGTAGTGGTCGTACATCTCTTTCTGAGAAGCCACGGCGAAGCTGGGGGTGATGATGGACAAGATGTCGGCACCCAGGTCGGCAGCACGCTTGCTCAGCTCAATGGTCTCGCGGGTGGTGATGCAGCCGGTACCTGCGTAAACGGGAACACGGCCCTTGACCTGATCCACACAGGTCTCGATGATGGCCAGCTTTTCGTCAAAGGACAGTGCGTAGGCCTCGCCGTTGGTGCCAATGGGGAAGATGCCGTGGACGCCGCCCTGGATCAGACGCTCGATCTGCTGGCGGAGGACTTCCAGGTTCACGGTCTCATCGGGGTTCATGGGGGTCAGGATGGGGGTGATGATGCCTTTCATAGGAACGTTCTTCATAATCGCTTTCTCCTTTTTCATGTAAATTTATGTTTTTCTGTTCACGCGGTTCAAATAACTTCCAGGTAAATATTGCGTGCGTCCTCGGCTGTGACGGGACGCATGTTGTTCACCAGCAGACGCTGCTGCTGCATACCGGCCTCCACCAGGCCGTCCAGATCTTCGGGCTTCACGCCGAAGCCCTTGTAGCTGGTGGGGATGTCCAGATGCTTGACGATTTCTTCCAGCCAGTGGATAATGTAAGCGCTCTTCTCTTCCACGGTGGTGCAGGTCTTTTCGCCGTGGACGCAGCGGTCATAGGCTTCGGCGAATTTCTCACGGCAGACGCTCTCGTTGAAGCGCATGACGGGCACCAGCAGGATGGCGTTTGCAACGCCATGGGCCACATGGTACTTGCCGCCCATGGGGTAGCTCAGGGCGTGGACGGCGGTGGTGCCGGAGGCTGTGATGGCCACGCCGGCGTAGAAGCTTGCGGTCTGCATATTGATCTTGGCCTGCACGGCTTCGGGATCATCGCAGGCTTTTTCGATGTTGTTCAGGATCAGATCCAGTGCCCACATGGCATACATATCGCTGAAGGCGTTCGCCTTGTTGCTGGTCCAGCACTCAATGGCGTGGCATAGGGCGTCCACACCGGTGGAAGCCGCGATCTTGCGGGGCAGCTTCTTGATCATGATCGGGTCGAGGATGACGTAATCCGCGATCATTTCCGGATTGACGATGCCGATCTTGACTTCCTTTTCCGGCACCGCCACGATGGCGTTGGGGGTGGCCTCGGCGCCGGTGCCGGCGGTGGTGGGGATCATCAGGGTCGGAACACACTTGTGTGCCCGCAGCGGGGTGTCCAACAGTTCCTTGACGCCGTATTCATCAGTTTTGAGCAGCGAAGCCAGCTTTGCGATATCCATCACGGAACCGCCGCCCACAGCCACGATGAAGTCCGCACCCGATGCCTTGAAGGCGTCGATGGCGGCCTGTGCCTGCTGGTAGGAAGGTTCTGCGGGCAGCTCATCGAACACGACATATTCTTTGCCGGCCTGCCCGATCTTCGCCGTGACCAGATCCGCCAGACCGGTGGCTTCGATGCCCTTATCGGTGAACACGGCCACCTTTGCGGTGTCCTTGACCAGGTTGGTCAGATTGTCCAGGCTGTTCTCGCCTCCGAACACCGCACCCGGCATTCTCAATGTGTACTGCTTCAGCATTGTCTTGTCCTCCTTGCTTTGGTTCATTCCTCGATGGTTCGATTCAGTTTGTTCAGGATCCGCAGGAGCTGGTCGCTGGGGCCAAACCCTCCGGACTTGGAAAGTACATATCGTTTTTGTCCCCTGCAGGTAAAGCTGGAAAGGACAACGCCCGGATCCATCTCACAGATGGGATGAAGCTCCGCCACGCCAAGTTCGCCCATGGTCTGGATCAGCACATCGCCGCCCGTGATCATCAGGGTGCGGCAGGTGCCGCCCGCTCCCGGCCCATCCGCTTCGATCAGGTATTTTGCCGTCCGGCCGATGGAGTCCGCGATGCGCTGCCGCATCTCTTCCACCTTCATCTGCCGCTGTTCGGCGTACCGCCGTGTGGAGCGGTTCCCGTCGGCATCGTTGGTATCGATGATGATGCAGTCACTCCGGCTCACCGCCTCGGCCATGGCTTTCAGCTTTTCTCTGCCCGCCGGGGTCTCCCAGTAGTGATCCTCCAGCTTCTCTTCCGGGGTCAGCCGCAGGCGGAGGAAGCCGTTCTGTTCGGCTTCGTCCAGCTGGGAGAGGGTGATGGGATTCACGCTTCCGCAGATCACCAGCAGCCGCTTGTCCAACCGGGGCTGCCGGGCTGCCCCGGTCCGTTCCAGACCCAGCAGACCGGGCAGGATGGCCGCGAAGCCTGCGCATCCGGCCAGCGCCCTCAGCTTTCCGTTCTGCCGGAGCACTTCGCCGGTCCTGCGGATGTCTTCCACCGACTTTGCATCGCAGATCTGGATGCCCGGGCCTTTCAGCCGGATGGGTTCTCCCGGCTCCGCCGTAACGGTGGGCAGCCCGCTCTGCTCTGCAATGATGGCTGCCACATCGGAGTTCCGCACCGGCTCGAAGGGATCCTGCCCGAACACGCTCTGGGCTACCGGCATTCCTTCAATGAGCTGCTGCCCATGCTCCGTGGTCCGGTTCATCTGGGGGAAGGCCGGTACGAAGAACAGCTGCCCGTCCGGGCTTTCCTCCGCCACCGCTTCCAGCTCGGCTCCGATGTTGCCCCGGAGCGCGGAGTCTGTCTTTTTATAAATGCAGGGCACCTTCATGGCGAATGCCCGCCGGGCGATGGAGGCCACGCACGCCTTTGCCTGCTGCGGGGGGATGTGGCGCGTTTCCGCATCGATCACCAAGACTTCCGTTTCATCGGCAAAGCGTTCAAGGTCTGCATGGGGATCGGTCAGCACCACCGTTGTGGCACCGGTCTTCGAGATCTGCACTCCGGTGTCCAGCGCTCCCGTAAAGTCATCTGCCAATATCAAAAGTGTAAACATTGCTGATTCACCGCTCTCTTTTGCTTGCCTTTTCTTTGCTTCGGTGGCCCTATTATAGCCAAAAGCCGGGCGGTTCTCAATTTCTGTTTGTGTCATTATGAAACGATTTTTATTTTTTGTCAAATTTTGTTCGCCAAAATCGTTTCATTTTAGAACGTTTCCGCTTTTCCGTCTGGCGTGCATCGTTGCATTATGTTACAATTTTATTCGGAAAGCTCCCATCTCGTTCCGTTTTGGAACGCATTGGGCAAATCTGCTGTTTTTTCCCATCGTGAGGAGGGATCTGCTTGGAAGAGATTCGCATTTTAGGGATCGCGCCCTTTGAGAGCATCCGTGCCGCCATGGAGCGCGTGGCGCGGGAAGAGTTTCCCGCGGTGCGCTTTGAAGCGTACACCGGCGACCTGGAGGAGGGCGTCAAGATCGCGCAGCGCCTTTCCAAAGAGAATTACGACGTTGTGATCTCCCGCGGCGGCACCGCAGAACTGCTGAAGAAAGAAACGACCCTGCCGGTGGTCGAGATCACCTTTTCGGTTTACGACATCCTGCGCGCCATCAAAATGGCCGAGAACTACAACAGTCTGTATGCCATCGTGGGCTTTCCCAGCATCACGGGGCCGGCCCATACGCTGTGTGACCTGCTGCGCTTCAACACGGACATCGTCACCGTTCACAGTGAGGCCGAGGTGCGCTCGGCGCTGGAGCGGCTGAAGCTGGGCGGCTACAGCATGGTCATCTGCGACAATGTCACCCACAGCGTCGCCCGGGAGCTGGGATACAGCGCCTTTCTCATCACCAGCGGCGCAGAAAGCCTGCATGCCGCTTTTGAACATGCGATTGACATCTCGAAGGAGTACCGCCGGATGCGCCGGAAGATTGCACTGCTGCAGAATGCGGTGCGGCAGGCGCGGGGAAACGTTCTGGTGTTCAACGAGAAAAAGGAGCTGTTCTATACCACTGAGGACTCTGTTCCTGAAAAGATCCGGGATTACTTTGTCCAGCGCATCGGCGACCTGAGTTCCGGGGCGGTGCGGCAGTTTTTGTACACCGACGAGCTGACCTACCTGCGGGTCACAGCCCAGGCCATGACCTTTGCCAATGAGCAGTTCTATGTGTTCTGCTACACCCAGACGATCCTCTCCCGTAAGTCCATCAATGCGGGCATCTATCTTTATGAACATAACGAGGTTCAGCACCTGTTCCAAGACAGCTTTTTAAGCATCAGCGGTGCCATCCGCCCGCTGGAAAAGCGACTCTCGGCACTGGCGGCCACGGCCCAGCCGGTGCTGATTCTGGGTGAACCGGGCACTGGCAAGCAGCAAATCGCCAAGGCGCTCTACCTGAACAGCCCCTATAATAAGAACCCCTTTGTGGTCATCAACTGCGCCACCCTGAACGAAAAGGGCTGGGAGTTTCTGTTCAATTCGCCCTCCTCTCCCCTGCTGGAAAACCACACCACCATCTATTTTCAGGACATCGGCAAGCTGGCCTACCGGAACCTACAGGAGCTGCTCTATTACTCCAACCAGATCTCGCTGAAGACCCGGGTGTTCATGATCTTCTCCTGCATCGTTTCCCAGCAAAACGCCCCGGCCCCCACCATCCAGAGCTTTTCCTCCGAGATGGGCTGTGTGGGGCTTTCGGTGATTCCCCTGCGTTCCCGCGCCGACGAAATCCCGTCGCTGGCCAATCTCTACCTAAACAGCCTGAACGCCACCCTTGGCAAGCAGATCATCGGTCTTGCCCCCAATGCCATGGATCAGCTCATCCATTACAGCTGGCCGGACAATTTCACCGAGTTCAAGGCAGTGCTGAGCGAGCTGGCGGCCTTGGCTTCCTCCTCTTACATCCTGAACGATTCTGTCACCGAGGTCTTGCTGAAGGAACGAACCCTCCATCATGTGGAGGCTTCCCCCACGGCGGAGAATCCCTTCAGCGGGAAAACACTGGATCAGATTATCTCTGCCGCCATCAACCAGACTCTCTCCGACTGCGGCGGCAATCAGACCCTTGCCGCCAAACAGCTGGGCATCAGCCGGTCTACCCTCTGGCGGCACCTGAATTAAAAGCACCCCTCCTCGAGATCCTTTGATATTTTCCAACTTTTCTCCTAAACCATACCATGCATACCTTCTACATGTTCTTCTCCTAAGAGAACACGCCAGTCCTTGCCATACCGGACTGGTGTGTTTTTATAATGTGTCATACTTTCACCACTTTACCTCAATAAATTTTGCAAAAACATCTTGACACACCGCACAATCCATGATACTCTCTATCGCAAATTCCGCCGTGTTAGCCACGAATGACTGCACGTTGAGGGTTTATTCTCCATGAAGATTTTTACCGCCCCGCAACACACCCGATTCATTTTGCCGCTTACTTCACCCGACAAAATCC
>ERZ1673699.2503-NODE-2503-length-12001-cov-4.892684_pt1 | contig 12001 bp, 8 predicted proteins | sample MGYA00580229_ERZ1673699 | MGnify/ENA primary metagenome ERZ1673699 (study PRJEB41218, sample SAMN15661785) | gut metagenome | host: Homo sapiens | place: Canada: London | collected 2015-08-20/2019-03-30 | study: EMG produced TPA metagenomics assembly of... | reverse complement strand
CTCACTATCGGAACTTCTTACTACAACAGGCGAAAAGGTTCATTGACCAACATCTCATGGAAATAGAGGGTGATTATATCCGCTTAACGACAGAAGGAATTTATATCAGTGATGCCATTATGACTGATTTAATCTATGCTTAAATTCTTCGTAGGCTTGCTTTTTGACATCTTTCTCCACTTCTGACAAAGACCGATGCCCAGAAAGAGTTGCCTTGATCCAAACACATAGCAAAAAAGTTACGATGACAACAGCAGCCGATATCAGCCAATTCAATATTTCATTCGCTCCAGCAACCAACTTGAAAGCGAGGATTCCGCAGACCAAAGGCACAGCCCATAGCAGCCAATCAAAGCCTGTTCTCATCTTGTAGCTTTCTTCTATCTCTCTATATTCCTGATTTTTAGACAAGAGTTCATGCCTATGCGACTGCCAATAAAGTTCAAACGCATCATCCTTCACGCATCTCCTCCTCTTTGTCTTTAGGTAAAACCAAATTGAGTACTACGCCCACGATGGCACTCAGTCCTATACCACTCATTTTTGTAAGTTCACTTTCACCAGCTGGTAAATAGTAAAAGACCACCAAACTTGCCAAGATGCCACTGATGATACAGCAAAGAGCTCTCCAACGGTTTGATTTGAGCGAGTTTGCGTACATGAGACAAATCACCATTAAGACGCCTATCAAGATGCCACGGAGGGTGAAATCGAGTATAGCACCACCGATTCCCAATGTCAATATAACAGAAACAATGATGACATTCCTTTGATAATTCATGTCAACCTTATGTTGGATGAGATTTTGTACTCCTACACTCGCAATCGTACCAAAAAGCAATAACATGATTCCCCCCAATACTGCTTGTGGTATGCTCTGCAAAAGAGCACTCAATTTGCCAATCACCGAAAAGACAATAGCAGTGAGAGCTGAAATTCGTATCACTTGTGGATGTGTCACTTTCGTAATCTGCATCGCCCCTGTCACCTCCGAATAGGTGGTTACTGGAGGGCCGCCAAAGAAGCAAGCCGCCAAACATGCCAAGCCATCACCTAACATTGTGCGGTGCAAACCTGGCTCTTCAACAAAGTCTTTTCCTGCTACTGCTCCCACAACATACACATCGCCAATATGCTCAATGACAGGTGCAATGGCTACGGGTATCATATAGATAAAAGGTTTCCATGCAAATTCGGGCCAATGAAAGTTTGACAACGAACCGGGAAGTGCAAACCATGCTGCCGATTGTACTTTTGAAAAGTCGACTTCACCCAATAGGGCTGCCACAATGAAACCGACGATGATTCCACACACGATAGGCACTAATTTGAGCAAACCCCTACCCAACATCAAGACAGTAATCGCAGTGACCAAAGCAACAAATGCTAATAGCCAGTTTTCTTTCGCCATATTTACTGCCGAACCCGACAGCGACAGTCCTATCAAGATAATCACAGGACCTATCACTACGGGTGGGAAAAGGCGATTCAACAGTTTTCTTCCTTGCCATTTCACTAAGGCACTCATCAGAAAATAGACCAACGCCACACCCGCAATGCCTGCCAATGTCCCTGGCATGCCCCACATCTTAGAAGCTTCGATAATGGGAGCAATGAAAGCGAAACTTGAACCTAAGAAAATAGGCACTTTTCCTTTCGTTACCAAATGAAAGATAAAAGTACCTATACCTGCTGTAAACAAAGCCGTAGCGGGGTCAAGTCCCACCAATAAAGGAACCAACACCGTTGCACCAAATGCCACGAAAAGGAATTGCACTCCCACAACACCTTTTCTAAAAGGAGTTAATTGTATGTTATTCATTCTGAGATACAAAAATACAAATAATTCCTTGATAATGCATAAATTTGATTTATTTATTGCCATTGTTTGAAAAATTGAATATCTTTGAACCGTTCTAACAAATCGTGTCACCATGTACACCTTATTATATATATTAGTACGGTGTGGCTTATCAATAACAATATACCCTATGAAACTAAGAAACATTTTTCTCATCATTCTCACTTTTTGTATGGGATTACCACTTAATGCACAAAACAACATTAAGCTCGTTGTCGGTTCTTATGCCAATGAAACGGGCAAAGGTATTTATTCGTTTGACTTCAACCAATCTACGGGCAAAGCTACCCCTTTGGATACGTTAGAAGTCAGCAACCCTTCTTTCCTCACCCTCTCTTCAGATGGCGCAATAATCTATGCGGTGAGCGAAAATTCAGAGGACGCTGCGTCAGTCCACGCCATTACCTTTGACCAAGCAACAGGGCGCATGAAGTTACGCCAGAGTATGCCAACAAATGGGGCAGATCCTTGTTATGTGGAAACCAATGGCAACCTTCTCCTCACCGCCAACTATTCAGGTGGGTCTATGAGTGTGTTTCCCTTAAACATTGACGGATCATTGGAACCCATGTCTCAACAATTCAAGGGGCATGCCAATGGGCCTGATGCACAACGTCAAAATATGCCCCATATTCATTGTACCCGATTTCTACCCGACGGCAATGGTGTCTTAGCTATTGATTTTAGTGCAGACCAGTTATTAAGATTTGAACTTACAGACATGAAAGCATTAGGAGATCAGAAAGTGACAGCACAACTCACCAAAGGCTCTGGACCTCGTCATATTGCTTTTAGCACTGACAGCAGATTTGTTTATGTCATGAGTGAACTGTCGGGAGCTGTTACCGTTTATCAGTATAACTTCGGAAAGATGAAGAAAATTCAAGAGATATTGTCTGACGAAGTAGGCGCACGAGGAGGTGCAGACATTCATGTTTCGCCCGATGGACGTTTTCTTTACACCAGCAATCGATTGAAAAATGATGGCATCACTATATTTAAGATTGCCAACCGCACAGGGCTGTTGACCAAGGTGGGCTATCAGCACACAGGCGTACATCCACGCCATTTCAATATCACCCCCAACGGTCGATTCTTGTTGTGTGCATGTCGAGACAGCAATGTCATACAAGTATTTCGCATCAATAGTGCCACAGGATTGCTCACCGATACGCATCAAGACATTTCGGTGGACAAGGCTTCGTGCGTACAGTTCTACCCTATCGTGATGCAACCCGACCTCAATGGCGATGGCGTATTTAGAGTGATAGAAGTAACCAAATAAAACATCTGCCCTTTTTTCGTGTGACAGATGAATAAGCATACAGCGAAATAATGCCAATTAAACAGTGTTTGTAAAATTGGTAGTATGTAGTATGGAAGAATAATAAATGCTGAATTTTCTTTACAAAGTGACTCTCATAACTCGCGTGTAAACAACCAACGGCAAAGTTGGTCGCAAATATGCGAATTTTGAGAGACTTTTGTAATTCATTGCTATTAAACATGTTACACGCAAATCATTTCTTTTCATTCGATTTTTTATCATTTCTGGACGACTAAAGCATTGAGATAAGCGTGGAATTTGCATGCTTTAATGCCGTTGAAGCATGTGAATAACACCTCTAATACATGTTTCCAAGAGCGTAAACTCAATGTTTTAGCTTCAATCGACGTTTTATTTGTTAAAATCAGCCCATTTTTGTAGTTCGTTTGCCTATTGATTTTTTCTATTTTGAAGATTTTAGATGACCGTTTTTTGGTAAAATTATAAGACAAATACTTCGAATATCTGTACCATGGATGATAATGCTGTAAATGACATAGCACTTTCATCAAAGGGTCATTTTTGTTACAACCAATGCAACGAATCGGGTAAGCCATGAACACGAATCATGCAATTCGCTTCAGCCGTAAGATAGGTTGTTGAAACAAAAGAAATAAGGTTTGTTTTTCACAATTAGCCACCTTTTTCCAATGAAAGAACCGTGTTGCTGTGTGAAGATTCTTCAGTGAGTTGCAAAATCTTGTGATATTTGTGATGAATAGTTCGTCATTTTTTTATTAAATTTGTTGCGTTTAGAAATATGTTTCATTATCCTATCCGTTGAGTCATGCAAAAGTTTATACGATATTCTCTCCTTTCATTATATTTACTGGTTTGTGTTCTTAGTGCTTCGGCGCAATCGTTAAAGCCTCAAGGCACCTTTGAAAAGCAACAGAATGTGATTACAGGCAGTTATTCCTTTTGGCTCTATAAGCCTGCGGACTATATAGACGATGATCATGATTTCCCTTTGATTATTTTTCTGCATGGTGCCAGTTTATGTGGTCGTAATTTGAACAAGGTTCGTAGATATGGAGTGTTGGATGCGATTGATCGTGGAAAAGTAATTCCTACATTAGTGGTAGCGCCTCAAAATCCTGGTGGAGCATGGAGTCCCAGTAAGTTGAATGACCTTTTAGAATGGATGAAGAGTCACTATCGGGTGGATAGTACGCGAGTTTATGTTTTGGGCATGAGCTTAGGAGGATATGGAACCATGGATTTTGTGGGAACTTATCCCGACAAAATCGCTGCCGCAATGGCATTTTGTGGTGGTTGTTCGCTGAAGAATCAGGACGGATTAGGACGTGTGCCACTATGGATTATGCATGGAACAGCGGATAGAGCGGTGAGTATTAAGGAATCAAAAAAGGTGGTTGAATACTTGCAAGAAAAGGACATGGACCACCTTTTGCGGTACGACTGGATGCAAGGAGGTGGACATGGAGCACCTGCGCGGTTGTTTTATCTTCAGAAAACTTATGATTGGCTCTTTTATCATTCCCTGAAAGATTCACCACGTGAGGTAGATCGCTCATTTGACATCACCCCCGAAGATATTAAGACCACTTATCAAGAATTAAGAGCTTTGCCTCACATGTACGATAAAGATTAAGGTAGAACACAATTTTTGCGTATCTTGTGTTTGATGTTTTTGAGGATTAGTGTCTGTTATTCTTGGCACAACTCATCAACTCACATACATATGGCGTCGTTTCTAAAAAGCCTTGTTGTATAATTTTTCTGAACTGGCAGTATTTACCGATTCGTGAAAGTCATAAAAAAAGAGCACCCATGGTGCTCTCATTTTTATTTCTTACTCAAGGATTTGAGCCAGCGTAATGGTTTTTTAATGATTGAAGTGAATCCTGATTCAGTCTTTTGTTGGTTCTTCGGTGCTTCAAATTTTCTCGTACCTTGATACGTTACCTCTTGCTTTTGTCGTTTGTTTTGCTTTTTGGTGGTTCGCTGTTTCTTAGCCTGCCGTTCGTTATTGGGCTGGGTTGCTTTCTTATTGCGTCCCTCTACGTTTGGCTGATTATTGTCTTGTTGCGAGCGTGACTTATTATTCCTATTTTCATTCCTGTTTTGTGTGCGTCGTTTGTTTTGTTTCTTTGGCTGCTGGTCGGTACTCTTTTCGTCCGTGCGCTCATTTTCTGATTTCTGTTTTGTAACCTGATTGTTGCGCTGTGGCTGTACATTCTTTCTGCGACCTTTACGACTTGTTTGTTTTTCACGCTGTTCAGAATCCTTCGACACATTATTGTTCTTTGATGCATCTACTGTCTGTGAAGTCTCATTTTGTTGGTCGTTTTGACGGCGAGGCTTATGTTTATGTGCGGTCTGATTTCTATCTCTGCGTCTGATAGATTTAGCCTTTGTTCCACGCCGCTGCGGTTTTCTTCCCGAAGTGTATTCGGGTGCTTCGCCAATACCTTCTGGAAGTTGAATCTTTTCCACCTCTTTTCCTAAGAACTTTTCAATCTGTTCAAAGAGATAAGTGTCGTCCTGTGCAACCAAGGTAATGGCTTGTCCGTCTCTATCGGCACGTGCGGTACGTCCTATGCGGTGAACATAGTCTTCTGCATCGTTGGGTACGTCATAATTGATAACCATAGATATATCATCAATGTCAATCCCCCTTGCCACAATGTCGGTTGCAACGAGTACGTCTAATTGCCCACTCTTAAAGTTAAGCATCACTTCATCACGCTGTGCTTGTTCCAAATCAGAATGCATCTCACTACAGTTTACATTCATGCGATGCAGGGCTGCCGCCACCTGTTTCACCTTTAGTTTGGAACCACAAAAGACAATGACACGTTTCAGATCACCTTTCTTAAAGATGTCTTCAATGATTTTCAGCTTCTGCGCCTCGTAACAAATGTATGCACACTGCTTAATTTTCTCTGCAGGTTTGCTGACAGCCAACTTAATCTCAACTGGATTTTTCAGTAAGGTTCGTGCCAAATCGTTAATCTTGTCAGGCATTGTTGCAGAAAACATAATGGTTTGGCAAGTTTTGGGCAATCCTTTTGCAATGCTCATGATGTCGTCAGCAAAGCCCATGTCGAGCATGCGATCAGCTTCATCCAACACGAAAAAGCTAATTTTGCTCATATCTATGTTACCCATGTTGATATGACTAATCAGGCGTCCAGGGGTAGCAATCACCACATCCGCCCCCAATCGTAGGCTTTTTACTTCTTGGTCATATCGGTTTCCGTCGTTTCCACCGTACACAGCCACGCTACTCACGCCTTGAAGATAATAGCCAAAGCCTTGCATGGCTTGGTCTATTTGCTGCGCCAACTCACGGGTGGGCGACATAATGAGACAGTTAATGGCATTGTCTGGATAGTTGTTACTATCTATTTTACTCAATATGGGCAATAAATAGGCAGCTGTCTTTCCCGTTCCTGTCTGTGCTACGCCTAAGACGTCTTTTCCTTTTAAAATTTCTGGAATACACTTTTCTTGCACTGGTGTGCAGGTATCAAAGTGCATATCGTACAAAGCGTCTAATACATTATTATTTAATGGTAATTCTTCAAATTTCATATTTTCAATTTACTATTCATCTTTCGTATCTCTCACTGTATTGAGTGCTGACGAAATATGGATTATTTTTCTATTTTTCTTTTATTTCCTTCACATGCCAAAGAGTAATGACGGCAATCCTCTGTGGCATTAGTTCGGTGCCTTTCGATAGCAGAAGTAAGCCACAATGCTAAAGAGAATGTTGGGTACCCAAGCTGCCAGCATTGGTGGGGCATCTGCATTGATGGCAAAGGTAGCCGAGATGGTTTGTAGCAGGATATACAAGAAGCTCAATGCAAGTCCCAAGCCCAAATACAATCCCATGCCTCCTTTACGCTTGCGAGCAGACAATGACAAACCTATAATCGTCAGAATGAAAGAGGCAAAGGAGGAGGCAATACGCTTATGGTATTCTACTTGGTATTGCACCACATTGCCTGAGCCACGATTTACTTGTTTACTAATGTACTCGCGAAGTTCTGGACTGGTAAACGTCTCTTGCTGTCCTTTAGAATATACCAAGTCCATAGGCTCCATCATGATGACTGTGTCTCGTTCTGCTCCACTGGTAATATGCTCTCGTAGTCCCTTCAGTTCTCTTATCTTCCAACCAGTCACGGTCCAATGATACTTGGCATCGGCAATCGTGTCGTATTGAATTTCCATGGCGGTGAGATGACTTACCAGCTTTTTATCCTTAAATTTATCTAACGAGAAGCCGTATCCCCGTTTCGTTTTATTGTCATAATGCTGAATATAGGCTATCGTTCCTTTGTCAACTTGCAGTTGGACATTATCCGCAGCCGACCGTTTTTTGTTATTCTTGTATAGATTATCAAAATTTTGTCGCACTACTGTACCATGTGGAATGACATACGCACTGAGGAAAAAGGATACTGACGCAATGAGTATACATGATATCATGTAGGGTCGCATCAGACGCTTAAAGGAGATACCTGTTGCCAACATGGCTATAATCTCCGAATTGCCAGCCAATTTGGAAGTGAAAAAGATAACGGCAATGAAAACAAATAGTGGGCTAAACAGGTTTGAGAAGTATGGGATAAAGTTGGCATAATAGTCAAAGATGATTGCTCTCACGGGGGCTTTGTATTCTGTGAACTTAGACAAATTCTCATTAAAGTCAAAGACTATCGCAATAGCGATAATCAAAGCGATAGAGAAAATGTAAGTACCAATGAACTTTTTTATGATATACCAGTCTATCCGCTTGATATATTTCTTTGGATTCAAAATCTTTAAGAAACGGAGTTTGTGAGCGAGCCATTGAAACAATGACCCTATGGGAGCAGTAAGTCGATGCATTTTTCTACCGACTTTTAATAATCTGCGGTGTTTTCTTCTTGATTTGAAACTTTTCATCCGTTTATATTCTTCGTCCCAATTGTTCGATGATACTTCGTTTCCAACTGATAAAGTCGCCCTGCTCAATGTGCTGACGTGCATCGGTTACCAGTCTGAGGTAAAATGCCAAATTATGTATCGAGGCTATTTGTAGTGCCAAATACTCTTTAGCTCTAAACAAATGGTGCAGGTATGCTTTCGTACATACCATGTCAATGTCGCATCCTGAAGCATCAATAGGAGTGAAATCATTTTCCCATTTCTTGTTCTTCATGTTCATTGTACCCTCATAAGTAAAGAGCATTGCGTTGCGTCCATTGCGCGTTGGCATCACACAGTCGAACATATCCACACCTCGTTCGATACCCTCTAAAATGTTTTGTGGTGTTCCCACGCCCATAAGATAGCGTGGCTTGTCTTTAGGAAGAATGTCGTTCACCACTTCAATCATTTCATACATCACCTCTGTGGGTTCACCAACGGCTAATCCACCAATGGCATTTCCGTCTGCACCTTTATCTGCAATATATTTTGCTGACTCTTGACGAAGGTCTTTATAGGCAGCTCCTTGCACGATAGGAAATAGACATTGGTCGTATCCATATAAAGGCTCGGTCTCCTTAAAGCGTTTGATACAACGATCCAGCCAGCGATGCGTCATACCCAAACTTTGCTTTGCGTACTGGTAGTCGCAATCACCAGGAGGGCATTCATCGAGAGCCATCATGATGTCTGCGCCAATGATACGCTCGGTATCCATGACATTCTCGGGGGTGAAAAAATGTTTTGAGCCATCAATATGTGACCTAAACTCGCATCCTTCTTCGGTTAATTTGCGAATACCCGTGAGAGAAAATACTTGAAACCCACCAGAGTCTGTCAGAATAGGACGATCCCAACCATTAAATTGATGTAGTCCGCCAGCCGCTTTTAGAATCTCTAAACCTGGTCGAAGGTACAGATGATACGTATTTCCCAAGATAATCTGCGCCTTGACCTGTTGCTTTAGTTCGCTGAAATGTACAGCCTTCACGGTTCCCACCGTACCCACAGGCATAAAAATCGGTGTTTTGATTTGCCCGTGAGCCGTAGTAATCAGTCCTGTGCGAGCAGACGAATTAGGGTCTGTATGTTGGAGTTCAAATGTCATGTTGATACACTTTATGCAAGTACCTCTTCTATTTGCTTGCTCGGTCGCTTCGACTCGTCTTCGACTGTCAAATCTATAGGATGGTCAACCCGTTCGTCTGTCAGTGCAAAGTCCCACACTTGTTGCACGTTCTCCACATAATGGAAATCAACGCCTTTCAAGTATTTTTCGGGAATCTCGTCAATATCCTTTTTGTTTTCCTTGCACATCACAATGTCTGTGATACCAGCTCGTTTTGCTGCGAGTATCTTTTCTTTGATTCCTCCAACAGGGAGAACCTTGCCACGGAGGGTAATTTCACCTGTCATGGCTGTATTCTTGCGCACCTTGCGTTGGGTGAGAGCCGAGGCAATAGACGTGGCAATCGTAATTCCTGCCGATGGACCGTCTTTTGGAGTTGCGCCTTCAGGCACATGGATGTGAATGTTCCACTGGTCAAAAACACGATAGTCAATACCTAAGGCATCTACATGAGCTTTGACGTATTCGAGAGCTATCACTGCCGACTCTTTCATCACGTCTCCTAAATTACCAGTAAGCGTTAGCTTACCAGGCTTTCCTTTGCTCATAGAGGTCTCTATAAAGAGAATCTCACCACCCACACTGGTCCACGCCAATCCGGTTACTACTCCCGCATAGTCGTTGCCTTGGTAGATGTCACGGTAGAAAGGAGGCTTGCCCAATAGTCCCTCTATCTTTTCGGCTGTGATGTCCGTGTAGTCTAAATTCCCCTCCATCGCTTTGTTGTAAGCCATTTTGCGCAGTGCTTTGTTAATTTGCTTCTCTAACTGGCGCACACCACTTTCGCGAGTATATTGCTCAATTATTTTTTCTAAGGAAGCTTTGTTGAACTTCACTTTTGGGCTATGCGTGTCTAATCCCGTATTTTTCAATTCACGAGGAATGAGATGTCGCTTGGCTATTTCTATCTTTTCTTCCGTGATATAACCACTGACTTGAATAATCTCCATACGGTCGAGCAGGGGGCGTGGAATGGTATTCAGGTCGTTGGCTGTGGCAATAAACATCACGTGAGATAAGTCATAGTCCACATCCAAATAGTTGTCGTGGAAAGCATTGTTCTGTTCAGGGTCCAATACCTCAAGGAGTGCCGACGAGGGGTCACCGTTAATGGTGTTTTGAGTCACTTTATCAATCTCGTCAAGGATAAAGACTGGATTGGAAGAGCCTGCTTTTTGTAAGCTCTTGATGATTCGTCCTGGCATTGCACCAATATAGGTTCGGCGGTGTCCACGTATCTCTGATTCGTCGTGTACACCTCCTAAAGAAATGCGAACATATTTGCGTTTCATGGCAGAAGCAATGCTCTTGCCCAAGCTTGTCTTACCCACACCGGGAGGTCCGTATAGACAAAGGATGGGCGACTTTAGATTGCCACGCAACTGTAATACTGCCATATATTCTAAGATGCGCTCTTTCACTTTCTCCATGCCATAGTGATCACGGTCTAAGGTGCGAGCAGCACGGCGCAAATCAAGATTGTCTTTGGTAAATTCTCCCCAAGGTAAGCTAACCAAAGTCTGAAGATAAGAAAGCTGTACGCTATATTCTGGACTTTGTGGATTGAGCAAGTCGAGCTTATCAAGCTCTTTTTCAAACGTCGCCTCAATATCCTCATTCCAATGTTTCTTCTTGGCTTTTTCTTCCAATTCACGTCGTTCTGGAGAGCCGTCTGCATTGCCCAGCTCCTCTCGGATATTCTTAATTTGTTGTTGTAGGAAGTATTCGCGTTGTTGTTCGTCAAGGTCTTCACGTGTTTTGGTGCGAATGTCCTTCTGCAATTCAAGCAGTTGCATTTCTTTGTTCAAAACTTTCAGCGACACCAAGATACGCTCAATCATAGAGTTGACCATCAGCATCTTCATCTTGTCTTCAATAGAGAAGGGCATGTTGGTGCAGATGTAGTTAATAGTCAGTACGTCATTTTGCAGATTACTTAATGCAAATTGCGCTTCATCTGCAATGTCGTCATTCTCTTTGATATATTCAATGGTTTGTTTGCGCAAATCTTCTGCGGCTGCATGATACTCTGAGTCGCCTTCCTTAGGCAGTATTTCTGGCTCTAAATGGGTAAGTCCCTGAAGGTAGGGTGTCTTCTTCGTTATCTTGTCGAGTTTGCAACGACCCAACGATTGAACAATGGCTGTTACATTTTGCCCATGTCCGGGTATTTCCAGCACGCGTACCAAGCGAGCATATACACCATATTCATATAAATCTTCTTGTTGTGGCTCCTCTGTCTCTGAGTTTTTTTGACAGAAGATAGCAAATGTTGTATTGGGACTTTTCTTTACTGTTTCTATTAGCTTCAAGCTATTGTCGCGTCCAATGAGTATGGGACAAAGCACCCCGGGAAACATCACCATGTTGCGTGTTGCCAATACGGGCACCTCTCCTTCAACATTCACGTTGAATAAGTTAGAGATGTCACCTTCGTAATCAGCAATCATTTGGATAGATGCGTTATTTTTCTTGCTCATATATTCTCTTTTCGTTATCAGCTTGCAAAGTTACTACTTTTTCTTGAGATAAGGACTTTGCGTTTCTACTATTTATAATATGTGTGGTTGAGTACCAGTTAAATTATGGTACAAAATGTGTGCCACGTTTAGTTGTCGGTAACTCTTTTTTGCTTTAATCCTTATCTTTCTGGTTAAAAGCATCCACCGTTTTTGTCCTATCATTTTACCAAAAATCGACCATCTAAAATCTTCAAAATAGAAAAAATCAATAGGCA
>ERZ1673699.2502-NODE-2502-length-12002-cov-4.303172_pt1 | contig 12002 bp, 10 predicted proteins | sample MGYA00580229_ERZ1673699 | MGnify/ENA primary metagenome ERZ1673699 (study PRJEB41218, sample SAMN15661785) | gut metagenome | host: Homo sapiens | place: Canada: London | collected 2015-08-20/2019-03-30 | study: EMG produced TPA metagenomics assembly of... | reverse complement strand
ATCAGTGTCAGGAAACCGCAGGATGCAGCGGCTGTACCCAGATGGGTGTCTGCGGCAAAAAGCCGGAAGTAGCAGCTATGCAGGATCTGCTCGTCTATGTGAGCAAGGGATTATCCGCGGTCACAACCCAGCTGCGCAAAGAAGGAACAAAGGTTTCAGAAGAAACCAACCACTTGATCACCTGGAATCTGTTTACCACCATCACAAATGCCAACTTCGACAATGAGGCGATCATCGCACGGATTCATAACACTCTGTCCGTGCGCCGCACACTCATTTTACAGGTAAAAGATCCCTCAGGTCTGCCGGAAGCTGCTTTCTGGGATATAAAAACAAAAGATGGCTCTGACGCATCGGATGATGTGCTCTTTGCCAAGGCAAAAGAGGCAGGGGTTCTCTCCACAAAAGACGAGGACATCCGCAGTCTGCGTGAACTGATCACTTACGGATTAAAAGGTTTGTCCGCTTACTCCAAGCACGCCAATGTACTGCTTTCGGACGATCCGGAAATTGATGCCTTCCTGCAGCGGGCACTCGCTGCAACACTGGATGATTCCCTCACAGCCGATGACCTGGTCGCACTCACACTGGAAACCGGAAACTATGGTGTCAGAGGCATGGCGATGCTCGATACTGCAAATACCGGTGCCTATGGCAATCCTGAAATTACCAGAGTGAATATCGGTGTGGGAAAAAATCCGGGAATTCTTGTCTCCGGTCATGATTTAAAAGATCTGGAAATGCTTCTGGAACAGACACAGGGAACCGGTGTAGATGTGTATACACACTCAGAAATGCTTCCTGCCCACTACTACCCGGCATTCAAAAAATATCCGAACTTTGTCGGAAATTACGGAAATGCATGGTGGAAACAAAAAGAAGAATTTGAACGTTTCCACGGACCAATTCTGATGACGACCAACTGTATTGTTCCACCAAAGGACAGCTACAAAGACCGGCTGTACACCACCGGTGCTGCCGGCTATCCGGGATGCACACACATTGATGGCGAAATCGGTGCACAGAAGGATTTCTCGGCACTGATCGAACAGGCGAAACACTGTTCTGCTCCGGAAGAACTCGAGCACGGTGAAATCATTGGTGGCTTTGCCCACAATCAGGTACTTGCACTTGCCAGCCAGATTGTTGAGGCCGTCAACTCCGGAGCGATCAAAAAATTTGTCGTCATGGCAGGATGCGATGGACGGGCAAACTCCCGCAATTACTATACGGATTTTGCCAGAGCACTTCCAAAAGATGCGGTTATTTTGACTGCCGGCTGTGCCAAATACAAATATAATAAACTGAATCTCGGCGATATCAACGGAATACCGCGTGTCCTTGATGCCGGACAGTGTAACGATTCCTACTCTCTGGCTGTGATTGCCCTGAAACTGAAGGAAGTATTCGGTCTCGATGATATCAACGATCTGCCGATCGTCTACAACATTGCATGGTATGAGCAAAAAGCAGTGATTGTGCTGCTGGCACTGTTGGCACTGGGTGTAAAAAATATCCACCTGGGACCGACCCTTCCGGCATTCCTTTCCCCAAATGTGGCAAAGATCCTCACGGACACGTTTGGCATTGCCGGAATTGGTACCGTAGAAGATGATTTAAAACTGTTTTTTGGCAAATAATCCACAAAGTCTGTTTTTTTTGTCTGTTTTCCTTTGACAAACGGTATTTATGAGAGGTATGATTATTATACAATTTAACGATTTTGCATATTTGGCATAAGGAGAACATTACATGAACGAAAAACAGTATTTACGAGCCAACAAGCGGGTATTTCTCGCTGTCACCATTATCTTTGCCTATATCACGCTGACCATGCTTGCTGCACTGGCGGCCAGCCACGGGGATCACTTTGTCCGGATTATGATCCAGTGTCTGGTTTCGGTCGGTGTGATTATCCTTTCCGCACTGGGCTATCTGACCCGAAAGAAAACGCACACCTGTGCCATCATCCTGACAACCGCCATGATGGTCGGTTATGCAGCTGTTGCTTTACTAAATACCACGGAAGGGACATGGGCTTACGCGCTTCCCCTCATTATTGCCGCCATGGTTTATCTGAATGAACGGCTTATGAAAATAATAAACAGCGTATTTCTGCTGGTAAATATCGTTCGTCTGATGCTCAGTTTTGCCCCACACGCATCTGCTGCACTGGCCAACAAGGTGCTGGCACTGTTTGTCCTGCTTCTTGTTGCATACGCTTCTATCAGTATTACACGGATGCTTGTGCTTTTCTTTGATGAAAACATGACGGAAATTACAGAAGCTGCGGATAAGCAGAAGAAAAACCACGATCAGATGCTTCTCGTTGCCGAAAATATTTCCCGGCATTTTGAAGAAGCAATGACTGTGCTTGACAGTTTGGAAAACAGTATTGAGGTCAGCCACAGTTCTATTCAGGAAATTGCAGACAGCACCGAAAGCACCGCTGAAGCCATCCAGAAACAGGCGGTTATGTGTTCCAATATTCAGGGCAACACCGATGCGGCAGAAGCCGGCATCCACCAGATGATTGAAGCCGCACATGAAACGGATGCTACTGTAAAATCCGGTGCACAGGTCGTCCTGGAATTAAAGGAACAGGCACAGAACGTGGAAGAAGCCAGCAATATCACGGTACAGGTCATCCAGAGCCTGACTTCAAAAGTCGAGGATGTCCAGAACTTTGTCGGATCCATTATTGAAATTTCCAACCAGACAAATCTGCTTGCCTTAAATGCTTCCATTGAGGCTGCGCGTGCCGGAGAAGCCGGAAAAGGGTTTGCTGTGGTGGCCGATGAAATCCGCCAGCTTTCCGAACAGACAAAAAATGCCTCTGCCAACATTACAGAAATTATCGACAAATTAAACGATGACACAAAACGTGCCAACGAAAGTATCGAAAACTCAGTTGCTTCCGTAGAAAAGCAGAACGAACTGATTGAGAATACACGGGAGAAATTCGGCAATGTCGGTGAAACCGTTGAACACCTGATGGAAGATATCCATACGGCAGAAGAAAATATCCAGAAAATCCTTGATGCCACGAATGTTATTTCCGATAATATTACCCACCTCTCCGCCACCGGTGAGGAAGTGGCTGCCTCTTCCACCGAAGGGCTGCGTATGGCAGATTCCACGGTGGACAATATGAAGGGCTGTAAAAAAGTTCTGGAGAATATTTACATGCTTGCAGAAGATATGAAAGATTCCGTAGAGCACAAAGAACTCGGATAACTCTGTCTGCCAAAAAGCCGGACGCTGTTTACACAACGTCCGGCTTTTTATTGTTTACAGAAAATACACAAGTGACCGGCAAACGGCCATGCCAAGGAATGCCATCCGGTACAACAGCACATTCGCACACCGGATATCTTCCGGTTCCACCGGACGCAGGGCATCCCCTATCGTCGGTTTCTTTACAGTTTTTCCAAAATAACTGGCATCCCCTGCCAGCTGAATGCCAAGGCTTCCCGCACAGACACTCTCGGTCTGCGCAGAATTCGGGCTGGCATGTTTCCGGCTGTCCCTTCTCCAGATCTTCCATGCCCCGGTCCCGCTAAAACGCTTCCCTGGAAGGAAGCTTGCCACGATCATAAGCAGTGCCGCCACGCGGGATGGGATGAAATTTACCACATCATCCAGTTTTGCCGCAAACCTTCCAAAATACAGGTTCTTTTCATTCTTATATCCCACCATGGAATCCATGGTATTCACCGCTTTATAGGCAAAGCCGAGCACCGGTCCACCGATTGCCAGATAAATCATCGGCGCAATCACACCGTCGGATGCATTTTCCGCAACGGTCTCAATCGCTGCCTTTGCCACACCTGTTTCATCCAGTTGTTCCGTATCACGCCCAACGATCATGGAGACTGCCTTTCGCGCTGCCGGCAGATTCTGCTTTTGCAGCTGCTCATATACCTTCATGCTTTCCACTTTCAGACACTTTGTAGCAAGAATCTGATAGGTCATAATGGTTTCCACGGCACAGCCAATCGCCGGATGCAGCCCGTATGCCCCCTCAAGGATAACGGCGGTTACACCGGTTGTCCATGCGATAACAATCACAACCATCGCAAACCCGCGCAGAAATTTTTTTGTGTCTGACAGTTCCTTTTTATTCAGTTTTTCCAGTGATGCGATCAGATTACCAATCAGACGGATCGGATGGGGCAGCCAGTGCGGATCGCCAAACAACAGATCCAGCACAAAACCAAGAAACATCGCAAAGAAATGATAACTCATACTTTTTCTTTTAACTCCATTTTATTCTCTTGTAAGGACAGGCGCAGATGATAGCCCTCGGCATTTTTTACCTGATACGAAAAATAATCACCGCCACAGTAGTGCGAAAGCAGCGCCATGATCGTACCCCCGTGAACCACAGCCGCCACCGGAAGCGGCTCCTGTATCATACCGTTGTCTTCCGTTTCCCGGCACTTTGGACACGCTCTGTATGCCAGCTGCTGCCGGATCTGTTCCATAACCAGCTCCATCCCATCCACACATCTTGCGATAAAAGCCTCCCGGCTCTCACCTCCCGGAAATGCCAGCGTTCCACCACTGTCAATCCATGCCTGATAGCGCGGATCTCCATTCAGCTGTGCATAATTTTTTCCTTCAAATTCTCCAAAATCCATTTCACGCCATGGATCAATTTCGATCTGTGGAATTTGCGGAAATAAAATTTCTGCGGTCTGCCGGCAGCGAAGCATGGGACTTACAAATACATACGGCATATCCCATGTCCTGCATACCTGTGCCCATTGGTCTTTTCTTTTCTCCAGCTGCTGTCTGCCGTCCTCCGAAAGCGGTTCATCCGTCTGTCTGCCAATATACCGGTGTTCTGCATTTCCCGGCGTCATTCCATGCCGGATCAGATACAGTTCTATTTGATTCTCTGTCCAATTCCACATACAATCCGTTCCACCCTTTCTGCTTTTGCTGCAATTTCACAAAGCAGCCGTCCCAGCCGCTCACGATATTCCCGCTCGAACGAATCAAGCGGCACAATTCCGCTGCCTACTTCATCGCAGATAATTACTGTATCCGGATGTTTTTCCAGATAAGCCATACTTTCTGCTTCCGGGGATGGAGACTTCGGGGCACTTTCCTGCAATTTCTCTCGAAACCATTCTTCAAAATTGTCCCAGATCCGTGCTTCCTCGATGCCCCGCACCTGTGTTACATATGCTTTTTTCCCCTGAGCAGTGCCGCCAATGTATAATTCCATTAATGTACTCCCTATTGCTTGATATTTTATATTACCACGTTTCGACAAATTTATCTATTTATGCTATATTAGCGGCAATTAACCTGAATGGATGCTCGACCATACAAAATGAGAAGAACCCCCAGTAGCGGCAACTACTGGGGGTTCGTTTTTGGTGTACTTGTAAAAGTATCGCCTCATTCTTTGTTGATTGCATTATATCATACACAATCACCAATTTCAAGTATACCCCAATTCATCATCCTTTTTGCACCAGTAGCGCGACTTTTTCAAATCAACACTGACACGGCTGCCGCCACCGCCATTGCCCCCTCACACAGCGTCAGAAAATATCCCGCCGTATCTCCGGTTATTCCGCCAAATTCCCTGTAACTGCGCCAGCGATAGTAACCGAACACTGCAAATGCCGCCGCCACCGCCAGAATTCCCGCCAGAAGCGAAAGCCAGAGCATAAACAGTACACTCAACAACGTCTGTGCATAAAGTGCCCCTTTTACCCCACGCTCATGTGCGGTACTCGCAAAATGATAGAGCATCCCATCCGTTTTTGCGGAACGGAAGGAGACCACGCTCAGGCCACTCAGACAGCGGGACAGGAAAAATCCACAGCAAAACACTTCCAGCGCACGGTAATCCACAATCTGGGAAAGAGCCGCCACATAAATCAACCCGAATTCCGCCAGCTTGATCACGGAAAAAGCTCCAATGTGGGAATCCTTTAAAATCTCCAGTTTTCGCTCCCTGGGCTGATACGAATGCAACGCATCCATGGTATCCATAAACCCATCCACATGGAAGCCCCCGGTGATAATAAGCGGGAGCGCAGCTGATATCAGAATAAATGCAAGCGTACTGATTCCCAATAACGCAGACAACCGAAACCATCCCCAGAGGATAGCACCGATCACTGCCCCGATCCACGGAAAAAAGCACATGCTGTAACGCATGTCTTCTTCTTTCCACACAAATTGTGGCATCGGAATTTTTGAATAGGTGGAAAACGCCACCGCGATTCCTCTAATGATGTGCATAACCTGCTTCCTTTCTCTCTTTTACCGGAACCGGAATACCTACAACGACTTCGGTCACCGTATCCGCCAACGCCGCCACTCCCGTATTGATGCGTCCGAGTGCACGGATATATGCCTGCGTTGTCGCATCATAGGAAATGCCATCCTCAAACACGTTATTACTGACGATCACCAACTCGTCCACTTTTGTGGAAAGGTTTTTGATTCCCTGCAATATGTGTCCGACAACCACATCTTCCGAAACGATGTCCGCACCAGAAAACATCTCATTTGCAACCAGATTGGACATACATTCCAGCAGGGCACAGCGAGGACGTTCCGTAACATTTTGCCCTGCGCGATCCGGTGGTTCCATGGCTTGCTGTGCTCTTTTCGAAAAATCTACTTCCCCGATATCCCGCGGCTGTTCAATCGTAACAAATCCTTTTCCCGCGCGAAGTCTCCGGTGTCTTGCAACTTTTTTTTCGCCCTCCGCATCGTACACCTGCATGGTTGCGATATAATATTTATTCGTTTTTCCATCCAGCAGATGCTCTGCGTAAGCCGATTTTCCGCTGCCGCTTCCGCCCAAAACCAAAGTGATCATTCTGTTTCCCCATACCTCTCGTACTGCGCAATTTCCATCGTATCAAATGTTGTCTGATCCTCGTAGAGTGCCAGTGCCAGATCCAGAAGGGAAAACAGCATCACGGCTCCTGTGCCTTCCCCAAGCCCCAGTCCTGCATCAATAACCGGATGAAGGTTCAATTCCTCCGCGATCCATTTTGCCGCGGGTTCCTTGCTCAGATGGCTCGGCAGAACAAATTCCCGCACACCCGGCACGATCCGCTCCGCCACCAGTGCCGCGACCGATGAGATCAGCCCATCCAGAACGACCGGCACATGATACAGTGCTCCGCCGATGCATACACCTGCCATTCCCGCGATATCCAGACCGCCGAATGCCGCCAGCATGGAAAGTGCATGCGCTGACCGGATCTCTTTTTCATATTTCTCCAGTGCCTGCGCAATGACCTGCTGCTTGCGCAACAGCCCCGCGTCGTTTAATCCGGCACCACGTCCGGTCACTTCTTCTGCTGTGCGTCCAGTCAGTGCCGCCACAAGCATGCTGCTCGTCGTCGTATTTCCGATTCCCATCTCTCCGGTACCGATCAGCTGATAGCCTTTGTCTTTGCACTCCCGGACCAGATCAATTCCCACAGACAATGCCTGCAACGCTTCTTCCTCTGTCATTGCAGGTTCCTGCGGAAAATCGCGCGTGCCCTGCATCACTTTGCAGTCGCGCACCCCCGGCAGCGTTTCTTTTGTGTTGATTCCAATATCGACCGGGATCACATCCACACCGGCGCGGCGCGCCATTTTGCCAACCGAGCTTGCCTGCTGCCCCATAAATCCTGCAACCACCGCGGTCACTTCCTGTCCGGACTGGCTGACCCCTTCTGCGACAATGCCGTTGTCTGCGCACATGGTGAGGATCACTTTTTTTTCAATGGAAAGGCTGCTGCTTCCTGTAATTGCGCCGATCTGCGCAAACATTGTCTCAAACTGCCCCAGACCATCCAGCGGTTTGGCAATTTTGTCCCAGCTTGCTTTTACCTGCGCGTAGATCTGTGCGTCCGGTGAAATGATTTTAAGTTTCTCCATTTCTTTTCCTGTAATCAAATGTATTCTCCTGTTGCAATTGTAAATTGCGCAAATGCAATTCCCTGTTTCTTGCTTCTTTCAGCCATGAAATGTATGATAAGAAAAAGGAGGTGCTGATATGAATAAAACCAAAATTGATAATCAAACTATCGCTCACATTCTTCTTGATTTAAGACAAAAACATCATCTTTCCCAGGAACAGCTTGCTCAAACATTAGGCGTTACTCGTCAGGCCGTATCGCGATGGGAAATGGGAATCTCTGTTCCAAACATCCATACCCTGCTCTTAATCAGTGAGCAATTCCATGTTCCAATTGACACAATGCTCAAAAAACCAGATGCTTCAGCAGAAAACCAAAATAAAATCCAAAATCCTGCTAAAAGAACTCCCTTTATTTTTATGACCATAACCGGAATTTTCCTGTTGTGTGTGCTTCCATTTCTGGGTCAATGGGAACAATTCAAATATATGGATCTCTATGGTCGTGCATATACCGATTCCTATCACTATATTTTCGAATACCCACTGTCCATTCTTCTGGTATTATCCATTGTCCTGATTTGTGTCGGGATCTATAACATTGTAAAAATCAAGAGGAAATCCGGCTCTCCTGCAAAATAGAGTATACATACTCCATATCCAGATGCTCCCGCAATCCCTGTGCGAGCTTGTCATACTGCTGTTCCTTAAATGCATGATAATCGCCGCCAGCCTCCGGTTTCCATGACACCTTTTTTTTGTCGGCCAATGCCTGTACTATGCGCACGGCAATGTCTCCATCGTCAAAAATGCCGTGCACATAACTGCCGTATACGCCGGGTTCTTCGCTGCCTTTTTCCATGCGCTGCACCCCGTCGGTTCTGCCATCTGCCAGCTGTACCAGTGGCGTCTGATGTTCCCCGGTGGAAACCGTTGTCTTTCCCATATGAATCTCATAGCCGGAAAATTCCAATCCGGAAAGTGTGGAAAAAATACCGGTCACATTCTCAAATTTTCCACGTGTCTGCGTACGCATTTTTTCCGGCATCAGGGTCGTGTCGGTGTCGATCAGTTCCATACCACGCAGCGGTTCGCATAGCGAATTCTCATCCGCTGCGTGCGATTGCCGCCGAGTCTCACGAGGGGGCAGTTCCATACCACGCAAGGGTAGTGCCCCGTCGCGCTTTATGCGCTCCACGGCAATTGTATCCGGCTCATGAGAAATTGCTTCGCAATGAGCCGGATAGAGCGGTTCGCGTAGCGAATTCTCATTCTCTACCCCATGTGGGTCCGAAATGGTACGCCCCAGCATCTGATAGCCACCGCAGATCCCCCAGACCGGGATATGCGCCGCCAGCTTTTTGACCGCGGCTTCCAGACCGTTCTGCCGCATCCAGCGCAGATCACCCATCGTATTTTTGCTGCCCGGCAGAAAAATCATATCCGGCTGTCCCAATTCCTGCACCGAAGAAACATAGCGCACGGACACACCCTCCAGCCGTTCAAACACGTTAAAATCCGTAAAATTGGAGATCCGTGGAAAACGGATCACTGCCAGATCTATCACGCCTACATCGTGGTTGTCCAACTGGCCGCTCAGACTGTCCTCATCCTCAATGGACAGATGCATATACGGCACTACGCCGGCAACCTTCACACCGCCGCGTTCCTCCAGCATCTCCACTCCCGGATCAAGGATCGTCTTGTCCCCACGGAATTTATTAATAATCAGACCCTTCACACGGGCTTTTTCATCCTCTTCCAAAAGCATCAGCGTTCCCAAAAGCTGCGCAAACACGCCGCCACGGTCGATATCCCCAACCAGAAGCACCGGTGCATCGACCAGTTTTGCCAGCCCCATATTGACAATATCATCCGATTTCAGATTGATCTCTGCCGGGCTTCCCGCCCCTTCCATCACAATAATGTCTGCCTGCTTTTCCAACTCCGAAAAAGCCTCGCAGATCGTCGGAACCAGCTTTTTCTTATACGCAAAATAATCCCGCGCCCGCATATTTCCGAGCACCTCACCCTTTACGATCACCTGTGATCCGACATCATTGGTCGGTTTCAACAGGATGGGATTCATAAGCACGGAAGGCTTCACACCCGCCGCTTCCGCCTGCATGACCTGCGCGCGCCCCATCTCCAGACCGTCTTCGGTGATGTAGGAGTTGAGCGCCATATTCTGTGATTTAAACGGTGCCACGCGATAGCCATCCTGCGCAAAAATACGGCAAAGTCCTGCAACGATCAGGCTTTTTCCGGCATTTGACATCGTGCCCTGCACCATGATTACTTTTGCCATGTTTGTTTCCTTCCTGCTAACCAGCAATCACAACCCTGCAATCCTTCTTGAAGCATGCAATTCCATATTTGATAAAATTACGCATTCCGTCCTGCTTCAGCTTATCGACATATGATTTTTCTTCCATCTGTTTCAAAGCTTCGGCACATGCAGCATCCAGATCTCCATTCCCGGCATATTTCAGTTCTATCACAATTCCTGTTCTGTTGTTCGGCACCTCAACAAGAATATCGCTGTAGCCGGTTCCTGACTCTGCATTTGACTTTATAAGCCAGTTTGCTTTATATCCCAAAAGCCCAAGTAAAATGCCATGGTAAAAATTTTCTTTCTTTTCCTTTGCAACTGCTGTATCACGTATACTTATGGTATTCCAAAGATATTCTCCAAAGAGCTGCTCTATTTTTTCTGTATTTTTTTCTAAAAATGCATTGCAGAATTCTTCCAGTCTCTTACCGTCATTCGCGGACGTATCCCGGAACCATTCCCTGATTTTCTTGATAAAAAGATTTTTTATCTCTTTATTGGGAATTGCCAAACGTATCTTTCCATCCGCTGTACGCCCCTGTTTTGTCAGATATCCGGTCGTAAAAAGTACGCTCCACAGATTTCCAATGTTTTTATCAAGCTCATCATACGTAAGTTCCTGTGAAAGTTCCTTTTCAATACACTCTCCCGCGATCAGACGCTCAATTTCATCCTTGGTCTGCACATCCGCCTTATCGATCAATCTGCGGACGATCGCATTTCCACTCGAATTAGACCAGTAATCCTGTGGTTCGACCGTTTGATCATAGTTAAGTTCATCCACATAATTTATGACATCCCATGGACAGTACACATCCGCATTTCCAAAGTGATAGCCATCATACCATTCCTTTGTTTCCGGAAAATGTGAAGCCAGACCATACGACGCAAGGAGGTTTTTTACCTCATCATCTGTGAATCCAAACTGTTCATCAAATCTGGAATCCATAATAGAAAGTACCTTAAAATTATTCAATCCTGTAAATATACTTTCCTTCGATACTCGCAGACATCCCGTCAGAAATGCAAACTGTAAATAATCATTCGTCTTTAATGCCTGACCAAAAAGACCTCTGATCAGAGAAACCATTTCACGATAATATCCATTCTGATATGCTTTATCCAGAGGAACATCATACTCATCTATGATAATTACTGCCTTTTTCCCGTGATGTTTATATAAAAGCTGTGACAGTTTCCGGATGCTGTCTTCTATATTCTCATCCGTACCTGTAAGCATTTTAGCGAAATATGCCTTATCCTCGTCCGTAAGTGCATCACTTGTTTTGAGATAATAATGCCGGTCGATTTCATTGGCAAGAATCGTGCCGAGCATCCTCTTCGCATCCGCAAATGTCAGCCCCTCCACCCCTTTGAGCGTGAGAAATATCACTGGATACTTTCCCATGTACGCATCGCATAGTTCTTTATTCTTTGCAATATATAAGCCTTCAAACAGTGCAGCATCTGCACCGATTTCAAAAAAACTTTTCAGCATGCTCATATTCAATGTCTTGCCAAAACGTCGCGGACGGGTGAACAGTGTTACTTCCCCCCAATTCATCAGAATCTGTTCTATGAGATTTGTCTTGTCAATGTAATAAAATCCGTTCCTGCGTATTTTTTCAAAACTGTCAATTCCTACCGGTAATTTCAAAGTATTTACCATATGAACCTCCAACAAACAGATCATTTTGTCATATTTACATATAGTATAACTGATTGACCGGGTAATTACAATTTCCTTTCATTAAACGGTCACCGAAATACACTGTCATG
>ERZ1673699.2499-NODE-2499-length-12011-cov-3.929575_pt1 | contig 12011 bp, 8 predicted proteins | sample MGYA00580229_ERZ1673699 | MGnify/ENA primary metagenome ERZ1673699 (study PRJEB41218, sample SAMN15661785) | gut metagenome | host: Homo sapiens | place: Canada: London | collected 2015-08-20/2019-03-30 | study: EMG produced TPA metagenomics assembly of... | reverse complement strand
TATTTTCCTTTTAAGGGAATCCTTTGTCATCTCTTACCCTCGTTTCTATAATTTACCTGATAAAATTACGATACACCAGAGTGCTTTTGAAAAAAGCTATTTGCAATTACATCTCAAAAGACGATTTCTCTGGAAAAATCACTTCAAAGCTTCTCTGAATTTCTTTCTTCTGCTTCTCAAAATCACCCACATTCACATCATCATTAAGGCAGATCATCTTACACGCCTGTCTGCGAATGGTATGGTGGATCTGCTGATCATGTTTTCCTATGGTATAAAATCTTCCAAGCTTCGGTGACTGGGGCGTAAATTTCCCTTCCATGTACTGCCAGTATTTCATTACGTACTGGTTCACATCGAATACTGTACGGAAACGATTCTTACAAACCTCATCCAGAACAGTGCCTTCTTCGTCCCATACTTTCCAATAGGTTGCTTTCAAAAAAGGACTTGGAAGATGTGAATATTTAAAACTGGAAAATTCACGATAAGGCAGCATCAGCACATTGCGGAAGAGCATTGCTCCATAAGCCGGACTGAACCATTTTTTTGCCTGCTTTTTGATCACTTCTTTTTTATTATAATGCATATTGACAAGAGCTGCATCATTCATAAGAATATTGGCAAAAGGATTGCGGATATTGTCCTGCACAAGGGCGGTCTCAATACAGCAGTCACAGGGAAATCCGTTTTTGAAAAAATCTTCCGGTCTCACGGAATCAATGAGAAACATATCATCATTAAAAAAGACGAAATGCTCTGACAATCCTTTTATTCGGTGAAGATTCAGTTCTATGGAATTAATATTAAAGGTAGGAAGATAAGCAGGCGCCATAAAATCCTCATGCTTTACAATCTGAATCTTTTCATGCGCTGTGTTCAGCCACTTTGGAACATGTCCCCATGTAACAAAATATATTTTATTTACCCAGGGAGCAAATTTCTCCACACCGCGGAACCAGTACTGGAGATTGTCCCAATCGCGGTATCTGCTCTCCCCGGCGTCAGTTCCCCTGCCAGGCTGATATTCCCTGCGCTGTGCAAGCCAGTCAGGGTCACTGCCGTCCACCCAGGTGAGCACAAAATCTATTTTTTCCATTCCTATTCTCCTGCTCTTTAAATGGTTGCGTTCTAGAAATTGTGACGCACATCTTGCAGAAAGCCTTTTTCAAACACGCTCTAAAGCTTTCTCAGTCAGCTTATCTGCCATACAGAAGCATCAGCTTCTGCCCTTCCTTATGGATGTCAAATCCTGCTTCTGCCAGCCTTCTGGCCGCTTCTTCTCTTTCGATTCTCCCGGCTTCCTTCATCTTAAACACAGCTTTGGCCCATTTCTCCGGGCTTTCTGCCAGAGAAATCATCGTCACATTTTCCTGGGAGAGTACTGCTTCTCCTGTGATCTGGTCTGAAATCACACAGGGCAGGCCATTGGCCTGAGCTTCCAGAAGAGTAAAGGGAAGTCCCTCAAATAAAGAAGGAAACAGGAAAACATCCATGGCGCTTAAGTACCGCTCCACGTCCTGACATACTCCCGTAAATATGATTTTATCCAGGACACCCGCCTTCTTAGCCTGCTCCTGGATCTGTTCCTTTAATTCGCCGTCACCTATAAGGCAAAGCCTTGCAGCCGGCTCTTTTCGTTGGATTTCATGGAAAATACGAAGAATGGCCTCATGATTCTTCTGAATCTGAAACCTGCCTACATGCCCTACTACCAGGGCATCCCCAGAAATCCCCAGCTTTTCTCTGATTTTCCGCCTGTTTGACTCTGAAAAGCCATATTTATCTGTCTCAATTGCGTTTGCAACCAAAGTTACTTCGCCCCGTTCAAAAGCCTTATCTCCGAACAGCCATCTGCCTGCTTTTTCGGAACAGGCAAACTTCTCATTCACATAATGCTTCATTCTGGGACGATTCACGCCATCCATCAGCTTACGCACAATTCCCGGTGCTGAAGCGTTATGGGAATGTGCGATCACCTTTCTCACTCCTGCCTGCTTCGCCAGGCGAAGTGGTACGATATTGGCTGCTGAAAGCATATTCACATGCACGACATCGTACTTCTCCCGGGAAAGGAGCTTCCGAAAGGCCTTTATATAGCCAAAGTAATCTTTTTTTACATTGGGGACATAGAAAACCCGTCCCCCAAGCTCCAGGATTTCTTTCTCATAAGCAATCGTTCCATACATGGATACAAAATCAAAGGATACTCCCTGTCTGGCCAGTTCCCTGAAATAATTCATTACAAATGCTTCCATACCGCCAGGATTATTTCCTAGCCCTACCTGCAGGATTTTCATTTTTCACCTTCTAAACGCTTTATCAGCTTGTCATATCTGGAAACTTCCCGGGTTAATTCCTTTTTCATAATCAGCCACCTATCATTTTACTGTATTGCTCAGAGATCGGATCAATGTCGCCGTATGCGATCAGCTTGCCTTTTTCCAGAATCATGGCCTTATTGCAAAGGCGCTGTACCTGTTCCAGAGAATGGGATACAAAAAGGACGGTAACACCTGAGTCAAACATACTCATGATCTTCTTTTCACTTTTTTTACGGAACTTGGCGTCACCTACGGAAAGGACCTCGTCCAGGATCAGGATCTTCGGTTCTACTACTGTGGCAATGGAAAAGCCAAGTCTGGATTTCATACCGGAGGAATAATTTTTCACCGGAACATCCATGAATTTCTGAAGTTCAGAGAATTCTACAATCTCATCATATTTGCTGTCAATAAATTTCTTGGTATATCCAAGCATGGCACCATACAGGTAAATATTCTCTTTTCCTGTATACTGCGGGTCAAAACCAGCGCCAAGTTCCAGAAGGGGAACCATTTTCCCATGTTTGTCCACATGACCCTCTGTAGGCTTGAATACACCGGAAATCACCTTAAGAAGAGTACTTTTTCCAGCTCCGTTAAGACCAAGGATACCTACACGGTCTCCCTTTTCCACGCTGAAGCTTACATTCTTCAAAGCCCAGAATTCATTGTACTGGATTTCTCTCTTAATGGTTTTAAATATATAATCTTTTAAGCTGTCAACCTTCTCACGGCTCAGGTTGAACTTCATGCTTACGTTATCGACTTCAATGGCTGTCTTGCTCATATTTTCTCCTTAACATGTTCCTGTAAATGGTAGTTTAGAGCGTGTTTGAAAAATACTTTCTGCAGGGAATGATTTTTCAAACAGGTTCTAGATGTACAGAATAAAATTATCCTGTTTTTTCTTGAAGCATACAAGTCCGATGATGGTGATCACTACGCTGAATGCAGCTGCATAAATTACATATGGCGCATACATAGGCTCTCCGAAGATTGCAGATCGGAAAATCTGAATGGTACAGTACAGAGGATTGAACTTCAGGATCCATGCCCAGCCACTCTTCAGCAGCTTGCTTGGATAATAGAAGATGGCACATGTATACATGATCAGCATCAGGGCAACAGACCAGAGGTACTCAATATCTCTGAAAAATACACCGATAGTTGCAAGGAACATTCCACTTCCGTAGGAAAGGATCAGAATGATGATCAAGGCAACCGGTGCCTGAAGCAGATAAATAGTCGGTTTCACACCCAGGATCACGCCTACAATGGCAAGCACAACCAGGGAGATCAGAAAAATAATATAATTATAAATTACAGTTGAAAGTGGATACAGATATTTCGGTACATACACTTTCTTGATCATTGCTGCATTGGATCGGATGGATTTCAGCGCAGCTTTGGTTGCAGAGGAATAAAAGCTGTACAGAAGACGTCCGGAAAGAATGTATACAGGGAATGTTTTGTCCGTGTTTCCATACAGGGTTCCGAAGACAATTGTCAGTACCACCATGGAAAGCAGTGGTTCTAGCATGGACCACAAAATACCAAGGTAGGAACGACGATATTTCAGCTTGATTCCTTTTTTGACCAGCTCACTTAACAGGAACTGATACTGTCTGAGATTATCTAAATATTTCTTCATATTCACTCCATTATATTTTGAAATATTTGGCTTTCTGTTTTATCCAAAGCATTCGTATATAAACTTCTTTTTGGAAAAAAGCCAAACTGTATTGTAACATACTCTTTCCCAGGTTGCAATATTGCGATTTAACCTGGAAGCGATCAATCAGTTACTGTGTTACTCCGTGACCAATAACATCAATCATTCCAGATTCTTACTTGCATCTACTGCCATCTGGTAGGCTTCTGCATAAGAAATTCCAGTCTTTCTGCAGATTTCCGCCAGGCTTTCATACTCCGGATAGCATTTCTCTGCTCCTTCTGAACCGCAGATTTTCACTTCCACCTCACCGAAGGGAATCATTACTTTCCGCTTTCTCCGGGGCAAAATCGTGCGCTCCATCTTGACCCTGCGGATACCAATACTGGTAGTTTCTGCAAAAATCAAAGCTTCCATTCCCGGGACATCTTCTTCCTTACAGATTACGGTAAGAAGCCATGCAGGACGGTTTTTCTTCATATATACAGGAGTATAATGCACATCCCTTGCACCGGCCTCAAAAAGCTTCTCCATGACAAAGCCAAGTACTTCACCGCTGCAGTCATCGATGTTTGTTTCCAGCTTGTAGATGTAATCTGCACAATCCGCGCTTTCCGTAACACCGGTCTGAATTTTGGCAGTTTCATTTGCCGCACTTTCATTTCCTGCCGGAATTCCCACCGCTTTTTCCGGTTTATGGGATTCTTCCGGGTGAATCAGCATTGCACGCAGGATTCCCGGGCACTCATACGTCCTCTTGCCAGCTCCGATACCTGTTTTCTCAATTGCAAAGGTCTCCGGTAATTTGCAGGAAGTACGTACTGCTGCCACAATTGCCGCACCTGTAGGAGTTACCAGCTCGCCCTGTACCTGAGTGATCCGCAGATCCAGGCTACACTGCTGTACAATATGGGTTACCGCTGGAACCGGAACTGGTAAAATGCCATGCTGGCAGCGGACCGTACCCATTCCTTCACATAATACAGGTACAATGACCTCTGTAATTCCAAGATTGTCCAGGCAGACTGCCACGGACAAAATATCTACAATGGAATCCACAGCTCCAACTTCGTGGAAATGCACCTCCTCCACCGGAACATTGTGGGCTTTTGCTTCTGCCCTTGCCAGGATCTGAAAAATTTTAAGGGCAATACCTCTGGCACTGTCAGTCATCTTTGTGTCAGCAAGTATCTGACAGATTTCGTTCATACCGCGATGTTTGTGATGACGATGGGGCTCGTGAGTATGTGCTGCTATCTCATCTCCATGATCATGTCCATGTGCTGCCACATTCTTTGCAGCTGCCTCATGGCTATGCTCATACTGGTGATTATGTTCTTCTGCCATATGCGTATGACTGTGATTATCTTCTTCTGCCTCATGCGTATGACTGTGATTATGTTCTTCTGCCCCATGCGTATGACTATGATCATGTCCATGCAGATACTCCATATCATGGTCATGTCCGTCTATCTCTGCATCCAGGATTACATCGAAATCACAGGCATCAATCCCGGATTTCGTCACCCTGCTTACTTTTATCTCAAATCCCTGCACCGGAATACTTTCAAGTACATCCTCCAGCACCTTCTGATCTGCTCCCAGATCCAGCAGTGCTGCCACTGTCATATCACCACTGATTCCGGAATAACACTCCAGATATAATGATTTTCCCATAATTCTCCTCGTTACAAATTTATCAAATTGCTTTTCAATTTGTGTCTCTTACTTACCAAGCGCCAGCCGGTTCATCTGCGTTGCCAGATATCCGGCTCCATATCCATTGTCAATATTCACGGTGGCAATTCCATTAGCACAGGAATTGATCATGGTCAGAAGTGCTGATAATCCATGGAAATTCGCTCCATATCCCACAGACGTAGGCACCGCGATCACCGGTCGGCTTACAAGACCGCCCATAACACTGGCAAGAGCACCCTCCATGCCAGCCACAGCCACAACACAATTCGCGTCCTGAATGATCTCCAGCCTGGAAAACAGCCTGTGCATTCCACTTACACCAACATCATAAATCCGTTCCACGTGAGTTCCAAAATATTCTGCAGTCTGTGCTGCTTCCTCGGCCACTGGAATATCTGCAGTGCCTGCAGTACAGACAGCCACCTTTCCCTCATGAATCTTATCTGGTTTCTCTATTTTCAGGATTCTGGAAACAGGGTCATACTGAACTTCCGGAAACTTCTCCTTCACCAGCTCATACTGTGCCTGGGAAGCCCTTGTTCCAAGTACTTCTCCCTCTTCCATATATAAACGCTCAAATATTTTCAGCAAATGGGCATCTGCCTTATTGCTGCAGTAAATCACCTCTGCGAAACCAGTACGGGCTTTTCTCCCCGTATCCAGCTTGGCATAATCCATTTCCTTGTAACCATCCTGTCGAATCAGCTTCCCTGCTGCTTCCGGAGAAAGTCCTCCCATTTGCACCTGGGCAAGGATTTCTTCTAGTGTCATATACAAATCACTCCATTTCCTAAAACGTGTTTGAAAAAGGCATTCTGCAAAATGTACGTCACAATTTGCGGGAATCTTTTTTCAAACAGGCTCTAAAATGCAACACAATTATAACGTTTTCTTCTCTTTTATTCAACAAAAAAATCCTGCCTCATTTTGCTGAAGCAGGATTTCTATGCATCGCGAAGCGTGTTACTTGTCACGGAGCGAACCGTAACGGATTTCTTCCAAAGCCGGCTGTTCTACGCGAAAGCAGCGCTTCCAGACCGTCTGATTATGTTTTATTTCGCTTTGGCCGCCTTTTTATCTCCAAGAAAGCCAATTGATGTAACACAGATCAGTTTATCGAAGATCATAAACATGGCAGGTAAGATAAACAGTACAACTACCATACTGATGATTGCACCACGGGCAAGCAGTGTACAGATAGAACCGATCATCTCAACCTGTGAATAGCAGGAAACACCGAAGGTTGCTGCGAAGAAGCTGAGACCACTGCTGATAATAGACGGCATGCTGGTCTTATGGGCAATGCTGATGGCTTCCATCTTATTCTTGCCATGCTGTCTCTCTCTCTGATAACGGGTAGTCATCAGGATCGCATAGTCAACAGTCGCACCCAGCTGGATGGCACCGATAACGATGCTTGCAACGAACGGAAGGCTGATTCCCTGATAGTACGGAATAGCCATATTGACAAAAATCGCAAACTCAATAACCGCAACCAGAATGATCGGAAGGGAAATTGATTTAAAGATAATCATAATGATCAGGAAAATAGCACCGATGGAGATTACATTTACACGAACCAGATCGGCATCTGTGGTATCCTGAAGATCTTTCATAAGCGGTGCCTCACCGATTACCATTGCTGTATTATCGTATTTCTTTACTATTTTATCAATTTCTGCAAGCTGGGCATTTACCTCATCTGTAGCAGAACCATATTCAGAGCATACAAATGCAAGCTCATATTGATCTCCTTTGAAAATCTTCTTCAGATCATCCGGGATCATAGACTCCGGAACGGTAGGTCCGATCAGGGAATTCATACCCAGACTCCACTTCACACCCTCAACCTTATCAATATCATTTAACATCTGCTGTTTCTGCTTGGAGTCCATATTCTTATCCATCATAATCATATGGATATTGCCTACTGCGAAAGTTTTCTCCAGCTCATCATTGGCAATGTTGCAATCCAAAGTGGATGGAAGGGATTCTGCAATATTATAGTAAATCTTTGTATGATTGTTTCCATAAATAGCCGGGAACAGAAGCACCAGGAAAATCACAGTCCAAAGCTTGTAATGCTTCGTAATAAATGCAGACGGTTTATCCAGTCTGGCAAGAAGCAGCTTATGCTGTGTCTTCTCAATGGGCTTGTCAAAAAACAGAACCAGTGCCGGAAGAATGGTAACACAGCAGATAACACCAATAATAACGCCCTTTGCCATAACAATACCAAGGTCACGTCCAAGAGCAAAGGTCATAACACAAAGTGCAACGAAGCCGGCTACTGTGGTAACAGAGCTTCCAGCTACAGACTTAAAAGTATTTGCAATGGCATGCCCCATGGCACGGTCCTTTTCTCCAGGAAAACGCTTCTTATTTTCCTCATAGCTGTTCAGAAGGAAAATGGAATAATCCATGGTAACACCAAGCTGAAGTACCGCGGTAAGTGCCTGCGTAATATAAGAAGTCTCGCCTAAAATAACATTGCTTCCCAGGTTGTAAAGAATAGCAAGTCCGATACTGAGCAGGAACAAAAACGGAACAACAAAGGATCCGCTTGTCAGCTCCAGAACGATCAGACTGAGTACCGCCGCGATCACAACGTAAATCGGCAGCTCCTGCATGGCAATGTTCTTAATATCTGTAACAACTCCTGTCATGCCACTGAGGAAGCACTGCTCGTTGGCAATCTTACGTAATTCTGTGATAGCTTCCATGGAAGTATCTGAAGATGTGGTATTATCAAACAAAACCAGCATCATGGTTGCATCGCCATTTATAAATACCTTTCTGTACTTCTCAGGAACCATCTCTACCGGAAGAGTGATATCCGCCACATCATCATACCAGAGAACATCCTTTACATGCTCTACTTCACTGAATTTCTCTTCCAGCTTCTGGACATCCTTCATATCCATATTCTCCACAATTACCATGGAAAAGGCGCCCATACCAAACTCATCCACCAGAATATCCTGACCTTTTACCGTCTCAAGGGTATCCGGCAGGTAACTTAACAGATCATAATTTACTCTCGTCTCTGCGATTCCGATCACAGACGGGATTACCAGCAAAAGTCCGATCAAAAGCACCAGGACCTTATGCTTGGCTATCCATTTTCCTACTTTGACCATTGATGTCATCTCCTTAAATTCATTTCTTTCGTACTATAGTATAATCCAAAATGACCAATAGTCAATATTATTTTTAACAAAAATGAAAAATAGTCATTTTTCTCAAAATCCGATCAAAAAGCCAACAATTTTTACCAAAAATGCCGCAATCCAGGCGATCACACACTGACCGATTACCACTCCTGCTGCCCACTTTCCGCCAAGCTCACGTTTTACAGAAGCGATTGCGGCTACACAAGGGGTATATAAAAGGCAGAAGGTAAGAAGGCACACTGCTGCCAGCGGAGAAAGCACCTCCACCAGTGCCGCTGTGCTTCCAAATAATATGGACAATGTGGAAACCACGCTCTCCTTTGCCATGAAACCTGTTACAAGAGCTGTGGAAAATCTCCAGTCTCCAAAGCCAAGAGGCTTAAATACAGGTGCAATAAATCCGGCAAGTACTGCAAGAATACTGTCTTTGGAATCTGTCACAATATTCAAATGCAGATCAAAGGTCTGTAAAAACCAGATCACAATGGTTGCCACAAAAATAACAGTAAAGGCTCTCTGAAGAAAATCCTTTGCCTTTTCCCAAAGAAGCTGGCCAACGTTTTTTGCACCTGGAAGACGATAATTAGGAAGCTCCATTACAAAGGGAACCGCTTCTCCCTTAAACATGGTTTTTCCAAAAATCAGTGCCATCAGGATTCCCATAATAATTCCGCCGAAATAAAGTGCTATCATTACCAGTGCACCGTATTTCGGGAAAAAGGCAGCTGTAAAGAAAGCATAAATAGGAAGCTTTGCCGAACAGCTCATAAAAGGAGTAAGGAGGATCGTCATCTTACGGTCACGCTCTGAGGGCAGGGTTCTGCTTGCCATAACGCCGGGAACTGTGCAGCCAAAGCCTACAAGCATTGGGACAATGCTTCGTCCGGAAAGTCCAATCTTTCGAAGCAGCTTATCCATTACAAAAGCAACTCTGGCCATATATCCACTGTCTTCCAGAAGTGACAGGAAGAAAAACAGGGTGACGATAATCGGCAGAAAGCTGAGCACACTTCCAACTCCATTGAAAATACCGTCAATTACAAGAGAATGAAGCACATTATTTACGTTCCATGCAGTCATTGCCTGATCCACCACTGCAGTCAGCCAGGTAATTCCCATATCCAGAAGATCTGAAAGTCCCTTTCCGATCACGCCAAAGGTCAGCCAGAAAACCAGAGCCATAATACCTGCGAAGCATGGAATGGCTGTATATTTGCCTGTAAGTATTTTATCCATCTTCTGACTGCGCAGATGCTCCTTGCTTTCATGAGGCTTAATCACGGTCTCAGCGCAGACTTTTTCAATAAAGTCAAAGCGCATATGGGCAATCGCCGCGGACCGGTCAAGCCCACGCTCCGTCTCCATCTGCTTTACAATATGCTCCAGGGTTTCTTTTTCATTCTGATCCAGCCCAAGCTTTTCCAGGATCAGTTCATCCCCTTCCGCAAGCTTACTGGCTGCAAAACGCACCGGAATATCCGCCTGCTGTGCATGATCTTCAATGAGATGCATAATTCCATGAAGACATCTGTGAACGGCTCCGCCGTCATCGTTTGCATCACAGAAATCCAGCCGCTTTGGTTTTTCCTGATATTTTGCCACATGGATCGCATGGGCTACCAGTTCATCGATTCCCTCATTTTTCGCTGCTGAAATAGGTACTACAGGAATTCCAAGCGCCTCTTCCATCTGGTTCACACGTACAGAACCGCCATTCTGCCTTACCTCGTCCATCATATTCAATGCCAGGACCATAGGAACATCCAGTTCCATCAGCTGCATGGTAAGATATAGATTTCTTTCAATATTGGTTGCATCCACAATATTGATAATTCCTTTTGGATGCTGTTCCAGAATAAAGCTTCTGGTTACGATTTCCTCGCTGGTATAGGGGGACATGGAATAAATTCCCGGCAGGTCTGTCACCAGAGTATTCTTTTTCCCACGGATAATACCATCCTTGCGGTCTACAGTAACTCCCGGAAAGTTGCCTACATGCTGACTGGAGCCGGTTAACTGATTAAACAGGGTTGTTTTACCGCAGTTCTGGTTTCCTGCCAGCGCAAAGGTAAGAAGCTCACTGTCAGGAAGGGGATGCTCATCTGCTTTTTCATGATATTTACCTCCCTCGCCCAGACCTGGATGAGGAATCGCCCTGACACGGCTTCCTCGTTTCTGTTCTTTTTCATTCCTTACATTATCAATCTGAATCTGGGCAGCATCTGCAAGACGCAGAGTCAGCTCATAGCTATGTATCCTGACTTCAACAGGGTCACCCATAGGTGCATATTTTACCATGGTCACGTCCGCCATGGGAATGATTCCCATATCCAGGAAATGCTGCCGCAGGGCACCCTCTCCTCCTACTACTGTAACTGTGGCAGTTTTCCCGATGGGAAGGTCTTTTAATGTCATATGTACTTGTCCTCTTTTCCCATATGTAAGATTTTTGTTGCTGTTCAAAACTAAGCAGCAACCATTTTTGATAAAATTCGTCTTCTAATGATAAATTTTATCATTAATGTTACAGGAGTTAGTTTATTCTAATATTGTCAGGATGTCAATATTATTGAGAAAAATTATTGACAATTTTATCATTATCTGATAAAGTTACGAAACAAGGTTTCCCTGTGAGGGAGTAGCAAGCGTGTCCACAGACGCGTGGCAAGTCAACATACCGACCGTATGAATCTGTTTGTATAGATTGCTGTTCACTGAATGAACAGCAGATTTCAGAGCAGTGTTTCGATCTGGCTTGTTTTAAATTGCGAGACTCATGTATAACGTTATGCTATACATGGAGTCTGTCCTTTTATAAGAATGCAGATGACCCATATATAGCCTGTGGTTATATATTGGGTCTTTTTTCATGCTGTAAGAGGCTTTACTAAACGATCTGTTTCCATAGCAAATTAAAAAATGGAAACCAGCAATAAAATACATTACGGAGGAATGTAAAAATGAACTACAGTTTTGTGTTTTTTCTGAACAGCGCCCTGCTTGGAGTCGGACTTGCAATGGATGCTTTTTCTGTGTCCCTGGCAAACGGCCTTCACGAGCCCAAGATTCGCATGAAAAAAATGTGCGGCAATGCGGGCACATACGGTGCTTTTCAGGCCATCATGCCAAAGACCGGAAGGT
>ERZ1673699.2497-NODE-2497-length-12024-cov-5.821957_pt1 | contig 12024 bp, 6 predicted proteins | sample MGYA00580229_ERZ1673699 | MGnify/ENA primary metagenome ERZ1673699 (study PRJEB41218, sample SAMN15661785) | gut metagenome | host: Homo sapiens | place: Canada: London | collected 2015-08-20/2019-03-30 | study: EMG produced TPA metagenomics assembly of... | reverse complement strand
TCTTGCTGGAGCATACTGATGAGTACGGGTGTCACGGGTACGTCTGTGAAGGACGGGAATGGCCTCGTGCGTTGTATCAAGGATGTGCGATAACGCCTGTTCGGAGCCCGGCTCCCGAACGAAGAAAACGATAAAAAACAGAGCGATATATTTATGAAAAAGATTTTCTTATCCCTGCTGGCACTCGCGGCGTTGGCCTCCTGTTCGAAGGAGCCCGCGCCGACGCCCGACGCCGCCGACGGCCGCATCCGCATCGTCGCAGGCGTGGCCGCAACCCGGGCGGTCGCGGACGCCACGACGGGTCTCACGGGCGCTTCGTTCGTCGTCGTGGAGGGCGGTGCGACGGCCCCGGCCTCGTTTGCGGGCGGAACGGCCTATACGGGCGATGTGGCGGCTGCGAGCGGCGAAGTGACCTTTACTTCGGCCGCCGCGCCGAGCTACAACCTCAGCGATGCGAACGCCTGGCTGGCGGCCTATGCCCCCGGCGGTGCGCTCACGGGCGATGCGATCGAATGGCCGATCGACGGCAGGACCGACATCATGGTGACCAATACGGTGTGGAATGCGGGTAAATACACGGCCCCCGTCAGCACGGGGCTGAACTTCAACCACCAACTCTCGCAGGTCGAGGTGATCTGCCGGGCTGAAAGCGGCGCGGCGGCCTCCGCGGTACGGGCCGCCTGGGGCGATATCACGAAGATCGAGTTCATGGGAGCTCCCGCCAAGATGAAATACGACCTGAGGGGCACCCCCGCCGTCACCACCTCCGGCAGCGCCGATTTCGCGCTGCTGGCCGACTACGACGGTACGGTTTTCACTCCGGTTGCGATTCCGGAAAACGGCAACGCCACGGCCAACGCGGTGGCGATGCTGGCCCCGGTGGCGGCGACCGGAGCCGAGTCTTTCCGGCTGAAAGTCACCACCGCGGGGGCCGCTGCTGCGACCCCTACGCCGATCGAGATGGAAATTCCCGTCAGCCTCGACGGCTCGGCGGCCGCTATGACCGCAGGCCGCAGGCATGTGGTGACGCTCTCTTTCAGGGCCGAGAGCCGGAAGATCGAGATCGCCGCCACGACCGTCGAGGAGTGGTCCGCCGGCGGAACGGGTTCGGGCGATGCCGAGTTCCCCATGCCGCCCAAGGTGAACTATTATTACTATGCGGACGGCACCACGTCGAAGACCCTGAAAAGCGACCGGACCGCCGAAGGCATCGTCTTCTGGGTGGATGACGCCGATCCGTGGCATTTCAAAGTGGTGTCGAAAGGGGAGGCGGCGGGCAAAGAGTGGGGTCCGCAGCCATCCGATTTCAGCGGGGCGGAATATGCCGCGATCCGGATAGCCGATCCGGCTACGGATTTAGCTGCCTTAGCCCTTCAGAACGGCAGGACCAACCGGCAGATCGTCGGCCGCTGGATCGACGCCAACGCGGGCAAGACCATTACCGATTTCCCGGCGTTCAAAGCCTGCGACGACATGGGCGCCGATTGGTACCTGCCGGCTGAGAATGAGCTGCAGCAGGTCTGGTGCGCCTGGAACGGCATCGAACCGACGGTATGGTTCGGCGATACGGCGCCTGCCGGCAATCCGGCCGCCCGGACGGCTTTCGATGCGCTGCTGACAACCGCCGGAGGCACGGCGTTCAAAGCCTCGTCGACGGATCGCTACTGGAGCAGTACGGAGGGTGCCGACAACTATGCCATGCTGATGTATTTCGAGGCCGGCAAGAGTATATTCGACCAGAAACACTATGACTACTATGTCCGTTGCGTCCGCGAGATTTTACCCCCCCCCTCGGTGAAGGATTACTACTACTCGGACGGCACGACGTCGACGAAGTTGAACCCCAAAAAGACCCCCGAGGGCATCGTCTTCTGGGTGGACCCCGCCGATCCGATGCACTATAAGGTGATAGCGCTCGACGATTCGAGCGGCAAGTGGAGCGCGCTGAGTTTAGATATCGGTACGGGCGTTTATGCCGGGATGCGCGACGGAACCGGGGATGTTGCCTCTCCGGCCCGCGTGAGCGGCAAGGCCAACCGGGAACTGCTCGGCCGCTGGATCGACGACAGTTCGGTGAACCCGGGAGGTGAGGGGATCGACGACTTCCCGGCATTTGACAGATGCGACCTGCTGGGCGACGGATGGTACCTGCCCGCCGTGAACGAACTGCAGTATTTCGCTTGTATAAACAACGGTGTCGAGCCGGCGACATGGGCGACCGGAAAAATATTCAGTAGCGATTACACAGCTCAAAATGTGTTCTCTGCGTTGTTTCGCGCCGCGGGCGGGTCTGGCTTCTCATCCGATCTCTATTATAGCTCCACGGAGTACGACCGCGAAAATGTGTGGCTCCTGAGGATTATAAACGGCGACACAGTACTCGATAAAAAGGCGTTTGGTTATCCCTCTCGCTGTATCAAAGAGATAAACTGACCCCTGCGGGCCGGCATAAACGAAACCGATGAAACGATATAGAATGCATACGATGAAACACCTGCTTTTTCTGCTGCTGCCCGCAGTCCTGCTGGCAGGCTGCTCGAAGGGTGAGCCCGACGCGGGCGCAGGTCCCGGGCGCGGCGGCGCGATCCGCATCGCCTCGGCGATCGAGGCCTCGGCCGAAACCCGCGCCGTGGTGACCGACGGCGACCAGCTGGCCGACGTGCAGTTCCTGCGCGTGGATGTGGCGAACGACGGAGCCTTTCCCGCCGCCTGTTTTACCGGGGTGGCCCCCGTCGCCGGCACCCGCATGAACACGAACGCCAAGCCCGTCGTCTTCGACGCTCCCGTGCCCGAGTACAACACCGACGACAGCCGGGCATACTTCGTCGCCTACCATCCGAAAACGACGGTGGCGTCCGAAGTCGCCGCATGGACCATCGACGGCAAGACCGACATTCTGGTGACCCCCGTGTGGGACGCCGGGAAGTATTCGGCCCCCAAAACCGGGGCCGGAGGTGCCGCGGGCGATCCGATGCTCTTCCGGCACCAGCTGGCGCAGCTCGAAGTGATCTGCAAAGCCTACACGGCCGACGGCATGCCCGAAAGCACCGTGCAGGCCCTGTGGGGCGACATCACCTCGATCGAACTGCTCAACACGGCTTCGGAAGCGACCTACGCCTATGCCACGAACACCGTGGCTTTTGGCGGCGCGGGCGCGGGCATCGCCCTGCTCGACGGCGCGACCTATGCCGATGCGTTCGCCGCGAAGCCCGTCACCGTCAACGACGCGAACGCCGTGACCGCCGCGGGGATGTTCGCCCCGGACGTTACGCCGGGGAGTACGGCCAAACTCCAGCTGCGCATCCGGACCACCGAAGTCCCGGCGGGCGTCAAACTGCAGGTGCAGCTCCGGGACGGCGGCGCCGATGCGGGCTTCACACGGGGCCGGAAGCATACGGTGACCCTCTCGCTGCGCGCCGACCCGCGGGAAATCGCCGTGACCGGCACCGCGATTACGCCCTGGGGCACGGGTTACGGCGGCGGCAACGCGGTGGAGTTCCCCACGCCGCCCGTCGTGGGAGACTACTACTATTCCGACGGCACGACGTCGACGGCGCTCAACGCCTCCAAGACGGCCGAAGGCATCGTCTTCTGGGTCGACCCCGATAATCCGTGGCATTACAAGGTGGTGTCGAAAAATGAGGAGCATAAAGTTTGGGGGCCGTCACCCTCCGATTTCAGCGGGACCGACTATGCCGGTATCCGGGTGGCGGAGGCGAATATAAACGATCTCACAGCCGCCGGCCGTCTGAACGGCAGGACCAACCGGGAGATCGTCGGCCGCTGGATCGCCGACGGTTCGGTGAACACGACGGGCAAAACCATCGCCGACTTCCCGGCATTCAAATACTGCGACGACGTGGGGGGGGGTAACGGATGGTACCTGCCGGCGATCAACGAGCTGCATTATCTCTTGTGTGCCTGGAACGGCGGCGCTCCGACAACATGGGGAGCCAACGCCCAGGTTCCTTATTACGATAATTCGGCTCGAACGGCCTTCAATGCGCGGTTGACAACGGCGGGAGGCACTGCGTTGGAGTTTTCTTCGTCGAGCAGATTCTGGAGCAGTTCGGAGAGCGACGACGACAAATGCTGGGTTGTGCTTGGCGATGGGAAGACGGAGAGCCACGCGAAAACATGGGAATATCCTACCCGCTGCATCAAAGAGATAAACTGATCCTCCGGGAGCACAGCCTGCGAGGCGATATACCCCGCGGCGACAAAATAAAACGATGTACACGATGAAACGAACGACAAACAATACTTCGACCATAACCGCCGGCGCATCCCCGCGCAGGGGCATTGCGGCCCGCATTGCAGGCCGGAGTGCACTGGCCGCCTGCGCCGCCGCGGCGTTGGCGCTGGGCTCCTGCACCGAATCCCCGGACGAGGGGCTGCCGGGCGGGGACCGCGTGATCTCGATCTCGACGGTCCTCGGCGGCGCGAACGACGCAAATGCCGCAAACCGCGCTGACAAAGCCACCCGGGCCCCGGTCGCCGACGGCGGGGAGGGCGCCTGCGCCGCGCTCGCCGACATGCACTTCCTGCGCAAAGACGGGGCGACGACGCAGACCGATTTTTCGGGCGTGACGGCCCTCACGGCCTCGCGCAGCGTCTCGGGGGCGATCGCCTTTGCGGCGGACGGCGTCCCGACCTACGACAAAAACAACCTGAACGCCTGGTTCACGGCCTACTGGCCCGCGACCGCGGCCGACGGGGCCGCCGTCACGGCGGGCGAAAAAGTCGTCTGGACCGTGGACGGCAGCCGCGACATCCTGCTGAGCACGCTCGACCCCGCGGCTTCGTTCGATGCAGGGAAATACACCGCTCCGGGCACGGGAGCGATGCCGTTGGAGCACGTTCTGGCGCAGCTGCAGGTCGTCTGCACGGCGGATGCCTCGGTCGCCGAGAGCGTCGTGCGGCAGACGTGGGGCAAGGTCACCAAAATCGAGATTCTCTCCTCGCCCGCCACGGCGACCTATACTTATGCGAACAATACGCTCTCTTACGGCGCGGTTGCGGCCATGCCGCTCTGGACAGCCGACTATTCGGCCAAATTCGAGGGCCGGAGCCACGAACTGACAAAAAACACCACGGCGGTCACCGCCGCGGGCATGTACCCGCCCGGCACGGGCGTCGTCCGGCTGAAAGTTTGCACCGAGAAAGCCGCCATCGGGACGGAGGTTTCGATACAGCTCGCGGATGCGGGCACGAACAAGGATTTCGAGCGCGGGCTCACCCATACGGTCACGCTGACGTTCGGGGCCCAGCCCAAAGAGATCACCGTGACCGGCACCACGATCACCGCCTGGGCCGCGGGTTACGGCAACACGACGAACGTCGGCGGCGGACAGCAGTACGACATTCCGGCGCCTTCGGAGGGCTTCCTCTACTGGAACCATCCCGATGTGGTGACGTCGGGGGTATTCTCTTTTTTTGAAGGTTCCGCTTGGATAACCCCGACTTACTCGATCTCCGGCCCCGGGGCGCAGAGCTACAACAGTTGGCAGGGCACGGTGGCTGGCGGCAGCGTCGACGGTGGCAACGGCCGTTATTGGTCGAGCAGTCAGATGGCTGATCTGCTTGCCAACGAGAAACCCTACCCGAAGCTGGAGGTGGCCAAGGAGGATGAAAAAATAAGTATGTTGGATGGTGTCGAGACCATGTTTTCTTGGGCCACTGCGCGAAATATGTGCCGGAACAAGACCACGGACGGCGGCGGCTGGCGGCTGCCCCGAATGAGCGAACTGATGTGGATGTATCTGAACAGGACGGAGCTGGAAAAGACCCCCGGATTCGTGCCGTTCGACGAAGCGACCGAAGGCTGTTGGTGGAGCGCGACAGAGGCAGAATCGAACCTAGCATGGTATGTATGTTTCACTGATGGGAGCATAGCTACCGAGGGGATGAGCTACATAGGCTACCATATCCGTTGTGTCCGTGAAATCCATCCGCCGATGCCGTCGCCCAGAGACTACTACTATTCCGACGGCTCGACGTCGACGACGCTCGATGCGTCCAAAACCGCCGAAGGCATCGTTATCTGGGTGGACCCGGCCGATCCCGCGCATTTCAAAGTGATCTCGCTGAAAGAACCGGAAAACGACCTCGCGTGGAGTACGTCGACATTCGATATCGGCGTCGGCGACTATGCCGGAATCCGGTATGAGGCGACTTACTCGTCGCACGATCTCCGCGCTTTAGCCCGCCAGAGCGGCGAGGCCAACCGCGGGATTCTGGGCCGCTGGCTTGCCGACCCTGCGGCCAATACGACGGGCAAGACGATCAACGATTTCCCTGCTTTCAAATTCTGCGACGAGATGGGCGAAGGCTGGTACCTGCCCGCGGTGAATGAATCGCAGTATTTCATGTGTACCGTCTACGGCGTCGCTCCGGTAACATGGGCGGACACTAATAATTTTACCGGTTTGTCCTATGAGGCATTCAGTACCCTGCGTACGGCGGCAGGCGGAGCCCCTTATTCTGAAGACCTGTCTTACACATGCAGTACGGAGGAGGACAATAGCAACTACTGGACGATCTACAGGGATACCAGTGTAGACACATCGGGGAAGACTTACAGGACTGCGGTACGGTGCGTCAAAGAAATCCAGCCGCTGTAAATGAAACGAAACGATAAAAAGCAAAGCGATAGAACGATGAAACGGATTTTTTTACCCTTGCTGGCCCTCGGGGCGCTGGTCGCCTGCACGAAAGACGAGGCTCCCGGCATCCCGGCCGACGGCCGCATCCGCATCACGGCCGCGATAGCGGGCGCCTCCGCTCCGGCGGCCCCGGCGGCCCCGGCGGCATCCGGCACGCAGACACCGCAGACCCGCGGCATTGTCCTCGGCAGCCAGGCGCAGACGGGGCTGGTGCTGCTGCGCGTGGACGACGCTTCGGACACGGCCCCGGCCAGTTTCGCCGGAGCCGCCTACATCACCGCCGACCGGGCGGCCGACGGGACGCTGTCGAATTTCAGCGCGCCGCAGCACTATGCCCTCGACGACAGCCATGCGTGGTTCACGGGCTTCCACCCCGCGGGCTCGAAAGGCGCGGACCAGACCTCGTGGACGCTTGCGGCGGGCGGCAAGACGGATATCCTGCTCACGGACGAGGCGTGGAGTGCGGGCCGCCATACGGCTCCCGTGGCTACGGGCATGACGTTCGGCCATGCGCTGGCGCTCCTGCAGGTGAGCTGCACGGCCGACGCCCTGCATTCGCTGGGGAGCGTGCAGGCCACGTGGGGTAAAATCACGAAAATCGAGCTGCTCGAAACGGCCTCCACGGCGACCTACACCTATGCCGACCGGACGATGGCGTTCACGGGCAGCACGGCCCTCGCGCTTTCGAAGTCCGACTGTGAAACGGCGTTCGCCCCGGTGACGCTCGACGCCACGAACCAGCTCTGCGCAGGCGGCATGTTCGCCCCGGCGGCCGGCGGCACGGCGCCCCTGAAACTGAAAGTATACAGCGAAAAGAAACCCGACGGCGTGGAAGTCTCGGTGCAGCTGCGCGACGGCGCGGCGGACAAAGGCTTCGAGGCGGGCAAGACCCACACGGTGTCGCTGGTCTTCGACGCCGAGAGCGTCCGGGTCGCCGCGACGGCCTCCACCTCCGACTGGAACCTGAACGGAAACACCATCGGCCAAATCGGGACCGAAGGGCCGCCGCCAACGGTGTCGCTCTACGACTACTACTATTCCGACGGCACCACGTCGCCGATATTGAACGCCGCGCTGACCGTCGAAGGCATCGTCATGTGGGTAGACCCCGACGATGCGTCTCATTTTAAGGTGATTTCGATCGGTGAAAGAGCAAGCTTGGCCTGGAGCACGTCGAATTTCGATGTCGGCATAGGCGCCTATGCCGCACTCCGGGACGCAAGCGCGGATGTCAACTCCGCAGCCCGCGTGAGCGGCAAGGCCAACCGGGAACTGCTCGGCCAATGGATCGCCGACGTCTCGGTCAACACGACGGGCAAGACGATCAATGATTTCCCCGCATTCAGATACTGCGACGAGATGGGTCGCGATTGGTGCTTGCCCGCGTTGAGCGAACTGCAATATCTCTACTGTGCCTACAACGGCGCCTCTCCGAGAACGTGGGCGTCCTATGTTTCCGGTGCCCCGTCTGACAATTCGACGGCGCAGGCGAGCTTCAATGCGCTGTTCACAGCTGTGAGTAAATCATTCACCCCCGGAGAGTACAGGAGCAGTACGGAGAGTGGCTACAGTCACCCCTGGCAGATACATTTCGCCAATGGCGACACAAGAACCGCCGCGGAAAAGAACGCTTACAATGGAAGTATTATAGTACGGTGCGTGAAGGAGGTCAACTACCGCAGTTACCCCTATGTGGTGGGAACGACGGTCGTTTCGAAAGACGAGTTCGGCGCGGCCGTCAATATCTTCCACGACGACTGGACCGCCGAAACGATGCCCCGGCATGACGAGAAGAGCCCCTACGACGGCGTGTCCGCCCGGATGGAGGTCGCCCTGAGGAACTGCGACGCCTCCAATGCCCCCGGTGTGGTGTGGGAGCCGAAAACGGGCACGGGCGCAGGCACTCATGTCTACACATGGGAGAATGCCCTGAAAGCCTGCGCCCGGTACACCCAGCCCAGCGGAGCCATCGGGACATGGCGCCAGATGACCCGGCAGGAGTTTTTCGTTGTCCGCACGCTGCAGAGCAAGCTCACGGCCAATGGTATGGGTGGACTGACCTGGTCCGACTACGGCTGGTACTGGTTTTCGACCGAACAGAGCAACAATGCAAATAATGCGTGGCGCGGAAACACCCACATGGGTTACGATAACGGAACGGCAGGCAAGAGCAATCTCTGTGTTGTCCGTTGCGTCCGCGACGATGTGCCGAACCCGGCCGTGACGTACCCCTATGTGCTGGACGGCGCAATCATCGTCTCGAAAGACGGCTACAACCAGTCCGCAGGGCCGTTCCATAACAACTGGACTTCCGCCACGATACCCACCCACGATGAAACCAGCGCCGACAACGCCCTGGCCGCCAAGTTACAGGTGGCCAAAGAGGATTGCAATTCGACCAATGCCCCGGGCGTGGTGCCCGACTATAACGACTCCTGTTATTACTGGACCAATGCCGTGGCTGCCTGCGCCGCTTATACCCAGACGGGGACTACGTACGAGCAGACAGCCGGAAATTGGCGGTTGCCGACAAAAGCCGAGTTGGAGTTGATCTATGCGCAACGAAACGAGCTGACAGGAATTGACAGTTTCAGCAACCTCAGCTTTCCCTACATTTCGGCTACCGAGAGCAGTGCTAACAATACTCGGATTTGGACCATAAGCTTAACCACCGGTTTCATAGGTCGCTACATTAAGGATGATGCTTATTTAGTGCGCTGTGTCCGGGATATATAGCCACACGACCCGACGAACCGATAAAGAGAACATTCGATATGAAGACAGAAACCGATAAAAATAGTATAGTTGCGGGCATCCGTGGGGCGCAGGCGGCTCGCGCAGGATTTTGCGCGGCGTTGGCGGCGGTGATGCTGGCGGCGGGCTGTGCGAAAGAGCCGCTGCCCGACGCGGGCGGTGCGCCCGACGGCGGGGGCGTCGCCGTAACCCTGAACCTGACGCCCGAAGCGTTGTCGATGCCCGTTGCCGAAGATGCCGCCGCGGCGGTTTCCGGGGGCGTTGCGCTGTCGGCAGGCCCCGCGACGGCCGCTTCCGGGGTGATCGCCGCGGACGGCGGGGGCGTCATGTCGCTGCAGCTGCTCGCGCAGTCCGGAGCCCCGGAGACCCGCGCGACGGCGGCCGAACTGACGGTCGACAATGCGTGGATATTGCAGTTCGACGGCACGGCAAACACCTCGAAACTGATCCGGAAAAGCTATCTGACGGTCTATGCCCCAGGCATGGAGGTCAGCCTCCTGCCCGGAGCGTCGCAGCGGATCGTGGTGCTGGCCAACAGCTATGATCCGGCCCTGTGCGACGGGTTGCTGCTCCACGGGGCGACCTATGCCGACGTGCAGGCGATGGCGGGTCCCGCGCCCGATGCGCTCAACGCCAACGCCTGCATCCCGATGAGCGGCACGGCCACGCTGACGGTCGACGGGAGCGCTTCGCTCGCCGTCACGCTGAAAAGCATCGTGGCCAAGGTCACGTTTCAGGTGAAGGTCGGCCGCGGCATGCCCACCACCGGGTGGGAGATTCAGCCGCTGGACCTCGCCCCGGCCTACTGGCTGGCGGACACGGGGGCGACCCCATACCCCGCCGCGGAGAAACTCACGGGCGACGCGTCCGCCGCGATGACGGGCGTCACGCTTCCGGTGTCGGACTATGCCACCTATACGTGGTACCTGCCCGTCAACCGCCGCGGTTCGGTGTCCGGGACCACGGCCGCACAACGCCGGACCAATGCCCCGGCGGGCGCGACGTATATCAAACTGTCGCACGAGGCCACCGCGGGGAATATCCTCACGCGGAGATACTACTACATCCATCTGGGGGCCAATTTCACCACCGACTACAACCTCCAGTCCCACACGCACTACTCCTACCTGACGACCCTGCAGGCCGTTGCGGGCGACGACTCGCGGGCCGAGGTGAAGGAGGTCGACACCAGCATCCTGCAATATGCCGGGATGTTCGGCGGCCAGCTGGTCGAGAAAAACGGCGTCTGGCAGTTCACCAAGGAGCTGTGGGTGACGAAAGTCCATCAGACATCAAAAATAAACTGGTCCACGGAGACAGTAAGTACAGGCGCGACCGATTTTGTGGACGGCAAGGGGAATACGTTGCTGTTGGCGCAGGCAGGGCTGGATAAGTATCCCTCCGCTGCCGCGTGTTGGAACCTGAACACCGGACTGGACCCTGCGACCACGACGGTGGGCGATGCCGCGTATCAATTTTTTCTCCCCGCGCAAAAGCAGTTGGCGGCTGTATGGTTGGTGCTAAGTACGTTCGACAGCGGCCTGCAATTCGGAATATATCATTGGAGCTCGACGGAATATGACAGTTCTGATACATGGACTATTTATATGGGGGAAGGCTTCATGGAGATGCTTAATAAGAAGACTACGGGTTCCATCACCCGTTGTGTGAGGGAATTGTAACGATCGGCCGGGTGCAGGGCCGGAACTGACAACCGAATTGAAAGACAGACAAATGAAACAGGGAATAAAGACAACGATTATCGCGCTGTTGCTGGTCGTGGCGGCAGCAGCGCCGGGCTATGCCCAGAAAGTATATAAGCAGGCCGATGCGGTCGTACTCGACTTCGGTCCCGGATCGGGCTTTCCGCAGGGGGCCGTCGAGACGGTCAAAGGCAAGAAAATCGCCGCAGGTACGCCGTCGAACATTGCCGGCCCGATGGTGGACAATGACGTAACAGGTGCGATCAACGCCACGGTCTACCAGAAACTGGAGATCGCCGCAGAGACCGAAAGTTCGCTGATGTCGTGGTACGCGGCCTATGTGGCCTGCCAGAACCGGGGCGCCGGGTGGCGGCTGCCCACACAACGGGAGTTGATAGCGATATGGACTTTTAGGTCGGCGATCGAATCGCTGCTCGGAAGTTCGGGGGCCTTTCCCGAGCGCGATGGCACTCCATATTGGAGCGCTACGGAAAGTAGCTCGGATAATTCTTGTGGTTTGTATCTCCCGGAAAATAGGATGCATGTCGAAAATAAGCGCTACGGATGCTATGTCCGCTGCGTAAGGGAGCTGTAATGATGAAAACGACACGATATCTTTCCGCCGCCCTGCTGGCCGCCGCCTTGCTGGCCGCCTGCGGGGGCGGAGGCGGGAGCCGCGGTGCCGCGGCGGATTCCCGGACAGCTTCCGATGCCTCCGGCGCCTCTGACGCCTCCCGCGCCGTGGCGCACCGTCTCGCGTTTCCCCGGCCTCCCGCGGCGCTGGCGACCGACAGCGCGCGGATCGCCTATGTGGCCGAGCATTACTGGGACGCTTTCGACTTCCGCGACACGACGTGGATCGCCGACACGGCGGCGTTGGAGCAGGCCTACGCCAATTTTCT
>ERZ1673699.2493-NODE-2493-length-12041-cov-5.997914_pt1 | contig 12041 bp, 13 predicted proteins | sample MGYA00580229_ERZ1673699 | MGnify/ENA primary metagenome ERZ1673699 (study PRJEB41218, sample SAMN15661785) | gut metagenome | host: Homo sapiens | place: Canada: London | collected 2015-08-20/2019-03-30 | study: EMG produced TPA metagenomics assembly of... | reverse complement strand
ATTTTTGTTAACTTTGCCGCATGTCAGTTTGACAAAGTTACGGAAAAAATTCATAAATAAAACAGATAATCATCCCATCATGCAACTCTTTTATGCGCCGGATATCGTACCTCCCGACCATACTTTGGGCGAGGAGGAGTCGAAACACTGTGTCCGCGTACTGCGACTGCGGAGCGGCGGGCGCATCCATATAACTGACGGACGGGGCAATTTATTTTGCTGCGAGATCACCGACGACAACCCCAAACGCTGTACGGTGCGGGTTGTCAGCGTGGAAGAGGAGTTCGAAAAAATGCCCTGTGCGCTGACCGTCGCCGTCGCGCCGACGAAAAACCCCGACCGCTTCGAATGGCTGCTCGAAAAGGCCACCGAGGTCGGCGTCACGGAGTTCCTGCCCCTCGACACGGCCCACAGCGAACGGCACGTCTTCAAACCCGCACGGGGTGAGAAAGTCATCACCGCAGCGATGAAACAGTCGCTGAAAGCCTACCGCCCCGAACTGCTGCCCCTCACGCCGTTCCGCGAGGCGGCGCTGCGTCCTTTCGAGGGACGGCGCTTCATCGCCCACTGCGCCCCGGCCCGGTCGCCCGAAGGCAAGGCCTACCTCCCCGACACGCTCCGCGCAGGCGAGGCGGCCGCAGTCTTCATCGGTCCCGAGGGAGATTTCTCGCCCGAGGAGATCGACTTCGCCCTCGCCAACGGGTTCGAAGAGATCACGCTCGGCACCCAGCGCCTCCGCACCGAAACGGCGGCCCTCGTGGCAACAGTCATGGTCTCGGTCGTAAACCCGCCTAAGAGGCGGGACACATGAGCGGCGGAAGCGGGAAGCGGGTTTTGATGAGCAAAATCCTGCCGCAGCCCCTAAATTCCGGCTCATAGCCGGGTAGCGGAAATGAGCTTCCGATATGCAGCATGTTTCAGCAGCCCCTAAAACCGGCTTCTTAAGCCGGTGGTTTTGGGACTTTTGCCACCAAAAGTACATAACCTGACTGCGAATGTTAAAAATATAAAACCTGAATAACTTGCAACGCCTCCATACCATCTTCCTGTCGTTTTTCAAAATCGGACTCTTCACCTTCGGCGGCGGCTACGCCATGCTGCCGCTGATCGAGCAGGAGCTCATCGCCAAACGCAAGTGGATCGAGCAAAAGGAGTTCCTCGACCTGCTGACCCTCGCGCAGTCGGTCCCGGGGCCGATCGCCGTCAACACCTCGGTGTTCGTGGGCTACAAGGTCCGCGGCTTCGGCGGTGCCGTGGCGGCCCTGCTGGGCGCCGTGCTGCCGTCGTTCGTCATCATCCTGGCCATCGCGCTCTTCTTCGCCGACATCCGCCAGAATCCGGTCGTCGACGCCGCTTTCAAAGGCATGCGCCCGGCTGTCGTGGCGCTCATCATCGGTCCGGTCATCTCGCTGGCCCGGGGCATGCACTGGACGATGTTCGGGGTCATCGCCGTCGCGGCCCTCGCGGTCTGGGGACTGGGCCTGTCACCGATCTGGGTGCTCGTCATCGCCGCCCTGTCGGGCATCGCATGGGAACTCGTAATCGTTAAAAAGAAAGGAAAGCAATGATACTCTGGCAGCTCTTCATATCCTACCTTAAGATAGGCTTCTTCGGGTTCGGCGGAGGCTACGCCATGCTGTCGCTGATCCAGAACGAGGTGGTTGTGCAGCACCAGTGGATGACCAACGCCCAGTTCGCCGACATCGTCGCCGTGTCGCAAATCACCCCCGGCCCCATCGCCATCAACTCGGCGACCTACGTGGGTTACAGCGTCGGGATCCAGACCGGACACCTCTGGTGCGGCATCCTCGGGTCGGTGATCGCCACTTTCGCGGTCTGCCTGCCGTCGCTCACGCTGATGATCCTCGTGGCGCGCTTCTTCATGCGCCTCCAGCACAACCGGCTGGTCGAGGGAGCCATGCGGGGCATGCGCCCGGCGGTGATCGGCATGATCGCGGCGGCGGCCCTGCTGCTGATCTTCCCCCACAGCGACGCCCCCGGCGACCAGAATTTCATCGACGCCTGGAGCTGGGTGCTGTTCGGCGGGGTCTTCGTAGGGTCGTGGCGCAAGGTCAACCCCATCCTGCTGATCGTCCTCTCGGCCGCGGCGGGAATCCTGATCTACTACGTCTTCTAACCCAAACTCACCATGAAAAAAACCTTAAAAAAGCGGCTTAAGAACTGGAAAATAGGCGACTACGTCCGCCAGTTCTCGATCGTTACGGGCGGCGTGCTGCTGACCCTGTGGCTCTCGGACCAAATGTCCGAATTTTCGAAACAAAAAGATATCCGGACAGCCATGCGACTCATCTCAAGCGAACTTCAAGATGATCTGGAGATTATCCGCGATTACGAATGGCTTTATAACGAGGAAAAAAGAGTCGCCAGACGATTGCAGGAGACCAATTTTTCCATTGACGAATTTCCCATCGATACCGTCGAAACATATTACCGACGCATCATGAACGGCATGGGAAAACCTTACTTGTTGCTGATTGATGGGTGGGATATGTTTAAAATAACAGGACTCGCGTCCGATATTGATAACTATCAACTCGTTTATGGTCTGTCAAGAACCTACAGTGATATTCACATGTTCGATGAAAAGATCAGCATCTTTTACCACCGGAGATCAGAAATGCTGGCTGCATACCAGTTGGGAGCAAAGCACAGTTCCCATGATATCGGCATTCGCGAAAATTTCGCAAGAATACTCAATGATAAGACAATACAAGGATGGATTACCTCAGTCCCGTATGCTCTCGAAGAGGATTTCTTCGACCAATTCGCAAAAGAACTCGAATCAATGGTCGCAATTATAGAAAAATTGTACGGCTAATCAAAGCACAGCGACCAAGGCCCCGCCCGTCAGCAGCAGGAGCAGGAACGCCGCGAGGAACAGCACGCCCAGAATGGCGACGAAGGTCCCGATGCATCCCCACCGCTGGTCGCCGCCCGGCAGCGGGTCGGTCAGCAGGGCGACGATAAGCCCCACCAACGGCGTGAAGATCACGCTCAGGAGGAATGCCCAGCCGAAGCCGATGCGCCGGCGGCTGCCGATGATCCCCACCAATACGGAGAGGAAACAACCGCCCAGAAGTCCGAATATCAGGGTCAGAATACTCATATCTTGCGTTTTAATTCAATCTCAAAAAAGGGTCGCAGCGGGAATCCGGCTTCGATGCGCATCATGCTGCCGCAGCCCGTAAACCGGGCGTCTTACGCCCGTGGTTTTGGCGACACCTTTTGCCATCAAAAGGTGTCTAACGCGTAAACCGGTAATAGGTCCCGAGCGGCAGTTCTTTGCCGGCCCGGTCGGTAAAACAGAGTTCGCCCCACTGCTCCGTGCGCGGAGCCCCGAACGCCTGCCTGACGGCGGTGCGGGCCAGCGTCGAGGAAAGTCCCATCGAATAGAGGTTCAGCACGAGGAAAGCGTTTTCCGGCTCCAGCAGCTGCGCACAGCAGGCCAGCATCTCGCAGATGTTGTCCTCCAACACCCACTTTTCGCCGTTGGCCCCGCGCCCGTAAGCCGGAGGGTCGAGGATAATGCCCCGGTAACGGCTGCCGCGGCGCACCTCGCGCTGCACGAATTTCAGCGCATCCTCGACGATCCACCGCACGCCCTCCAGGCCGCTCAACTCCATATTCCCGCGCGCCCACGTCACCACCTGCTTCACCGAATCGACATGCGTCACCTCGGCCCCGGCGGCGCGGGCCGCCAGCGTCGCGCCGCCCGTATAGGCGAAGAGGTTCAGCACCTTCGCACCGCCCGAATCCCCGGCCAGCGCCCGGCACTCATCGTAAATGAAGTTCCAGTTGGCGGCCTGCTCGGGGAAGATGCCCACGTGTTTGAACGACGTGAGCCCCAGCCGCATGCGCAGCCGCATCTCCCGGTAAGCATACTCCACTGTCCAGCGGTCGGGGGTCTTGGGCGCAAGACGCCATTCGCCGCGCTCGTCGCTGCGGGCGTCGCGCAGGAACGCGGCGTCGGCCGTGCGGCGCCACTCCTCTTCGGAAAGCGTCCGCCGCCAGATGGCCTGCGGCTCGGGACGGCGCGTCACATAACGCCCGAAACGCTCCAGTTTCTCGAAATCGCCCGTGTCGATCAGTTCGTAATCCCCGAAATCGGGTGTCAGTTGCTCCTGCATAAAATGGATGTATTACAATTCTATATTCTCCGGCCGCTGCCGGGCGCCGTCGTTGCCGCCTTCGGCGTCATTTACAAATCCGACCCCACCCGGCTAAAAGCCGGGATTCAGGGGCGATGTAAAGTTACCAGGCTTCAGGTCCATGCCTGCGCTCCCATTTCTAAAAGCCGTTTCTTAAACGGCCTCAGGGAGGGAGATGGCGTACGCTTCGGACGGTTCGGAATAACACATTCGACTCTTCACTTTCCCGGGTCATCGACCAGAGCCATTTCGCATGCTGCGCAGTCGAATTCCAGCCGGTAACGGTACGCACCGTGTTCCAGATAGAGGTCGCCGCGCAGCCGCGGACGCTCCCGTAGACACTCGCCGATCTCACGGCGGATGCAGTAGGCCGAACGCATCACCCGACGCCCGGCGGTCGTCGGCGCGAGGTCCAGCCCCCGCTCGATCCGCACGACCCCGTGGTCGCGGTAGAACGCCCCGGCCAGCCGGTTGGTGACGTTCTCCTCGGCTGTCAACTCTTCCGAGGGATACCGCGCCGCCGGATTTTCGGGCAGGATGCGGTGCTCCAACGGCCTGTTCCGGCGCGCCCCGTCCAATGCGGAAAATGCCTCGCGGCGCACCTCGGCGGCCAGCGACGCCGGCACGAACCACTCCGCGCCCCGCACCTCGACGTCCCGCACCGTGAAGATCGTGTCGCCCGACTTCATCGCCTGCACCCGCAGCGCCGAGGCGTTGGCGCCGGGATTCTTCGCCGCATCGAGCGGCACGGTGCGCCCGGCCGAAGCCGTAACGCCCTCGCAGTCGGTATACGTTATCGCAAAACCCTCCGCCGAGGCTTCTGCAACGGCCGTGACGGGAATCACCCGCCGCGTGCGGCTGCGCTCCAGCCGGAGGTTGAACAGCCGGTCGGAATTGCGGTAAACCTCCGCCCCGACGACGATCCCCTCCATGCGGTTGGGAGTGATGCGGCGCCCCTCGGCGGCATTGACATTGGTTCCGGCCACCCCGCGGGGCGAGATGAAGCAGATGCCGTCGCCCGGAGCCAGTTCAGCCTCTCCGGAGAGTACGAACCCGCTCCCGAAAACCTTCGCCACGCGCCCCACATACTCGCCGACGGCTTTCGGGGTGTCGAACGACGCCACCCCGGAACGCTTTCCGGCAAAAAAGTATTCGGATTCCCCGCGCGTAAAACTCTTCGACGGATCGGGCGTAAAGTCCGGAACGCTCTCGCCGACGGACGACCGCACGAATCCCGGCCGCACGGCCAGCGCCTCGTCCACCGCCCGGCGGTAATAAGCCACGACGTTTTTGATGTAATTGGTGTCTTTCAGACGCCCTTCGATTTTGAAAGAGGTGACGCCCGCATCCAGCAAATCACCGATGCGGTGCGACAGGTTCATGTCGCGCACCGACAGCAGGTGCTTGCCGGCGATGTACGTGCGTCCTTTTCCGTCGGTGAGGTCCCACGCCAGCCGGCAGGGCTGGCTGCATGCACCCCGGTTGCCGCTGCGCCCGGACATCGACCGCGAAAGGAAACAACGGCCGCTGAAGCCCACGCAGATCGCCCCGTGGACGAAACATTCGACTTCGGCCGTCGTGGCCGAACAGATCGCCCGGATTTCGTCCAGCGACAGGTTCCGCTCCAGGATCACCCGGGCGAACCCCGCCTCGCCCAGAAACCGCGCCCCCTCGGGCGTCGAGTTGCAGACCTGCGTCGAGGCGTGTAGCTCGACGGGCAGCGACATCCGCCGCAGGGCCATGTCCTGCACGATCAGCGCGTCGACGCCCGCAGCGATCAGCGCCCGGGCCTGCCGATCGGCCTCCTCCAGTTCGTCGTCCCATACCAGCGTATTGAGCGTGGCATGGACCCTTACGCCGAAGCGGTGGGCGTATTCCGCAACGCGGGCGATCTCCTCCACCGGGTTGCCCGCGGCCTGCCGGGCCCCGAATTTCGCACCGCCGATATAGACGGCGTCGGCGCCGTAGTCCACGGCGGCCGCGGCCGAGGCATAATCTTTGGCGGGGGCTAACAATTCGACGGTTTTCACGAATATGGAATTTTGCACAAAAATAAGATAATTTCAGGAATTGTTTTGTAATTTTGCCCTTCGAAACGCGAAAACACAAAAATCACCCGATAGTATGCTTACGATAAAGCAAATCCGCGATGACAAAGAGGCCGCCGTCCGCCGCCTGGCCAAAAAGGGCGTGGACGCCGCACCCGTCATCGAGAAGATCATCGACTTCGACGACCGGCGCAAAGCCATCCAGCTCGACCTGGACAACACGCTGGCCGCCCAGAACAAGGCTGCCAAGGAGATCGGCGCGCTGATGGGCCAGGGCCGCCGCGAAGAGGCCGAGGAGCGCAAACGCTTCGTGGCCGACCTCAAAGAGAAATCCTCGCGCCTCGAGGCCGAGCTGAACGACGCCCGGCAGGAGCTGCAGGCCGCCATCGTCTCGCTGCCGAACTTCCCCGCCGAGATCGTCCCCGAGGGCAAAACCGCCGAGGACAACCTCGTGGTGAAACTCGAGGAGAACTACACGGCGCTCCCCGAAAACCCGCTGCCCCACTGGGAGCTGGCCCGCAAATACGACATCATCGACTTCGACCTGGGCGTGAAGCTCACCGGCGCCGGATTCCCCGTCTACAAAGGACAGGGCGCACGGCTCCAGCGCGCACTTATCAACTATTTCCTCGACTGCAACACCCGGGCCGGCTACCTCGAAGTCGAGCCGCCCGTGCTGGTCAACGAGGCTTCGGGCTTCGGCACGGGCCAGCTTCCCGACAAGGAGGGCCAGATGTACCACGCCACGGCGGACAATTTCTACCTGGTGCCCACGGCCGAGGTTCCCGTGACGAATATCTACCGCGACGTGATCCTCGAAGCGGCCGATTTCCCGGTGAAGATGACCGCCTACACCCCCTGCTTCCGCCGCGAGGCCGGCTCCTACGGCAAGGACGTGCGCGGCCTGAACCGCCTGCACCAGTTCGACAAGGTGGAGATCGTGCAGCTGTCGCTGCCGGAGAACTCCTACGAGGCGCTCGACGGCATGGTGGCCCACGTCGAAGGGATCGTCAAATCGCTCGGACTCCCCTACCGCATCCTGCGGCTGTGCGGCGGCGACATGTCGTTCACCTCGGCGCTGACCTACGATTTCGAGGTCTACTCCGAAGCCCAGAAACGCTGGCTGGAGGTGTCGTCGGTGTCGAACTTCGAGTCGTTCCAGGCCAACCGACTCAAACTCCGCTACCGCGACGAGGAGAAGAAAATCCAGTTGGCACACACCCTGAACGGCTCCTCGCTGGCCCTGCCGCGCATCGTGGCGGCGCTGCTGGAGAACTTCCAGACCCCCGGAGGCATCCGCATCCCCGAGGTGCTGGTTCCCTATACGGGTTTTGATTTTATCAAATAAATTTTTATATTTGCACTCACACACATTAACAAATAAATTTTTCAACCAATGGCTTACAAAATTACCGACGCGTGCGTTGCATGCGGTACCTGCCTCGGCGAGTGCCCCACGGAGGCTATTTCGGCCGGCGACATCTATGTCATCGACGCCGACAAATGCATCGACTGCGGCACCTGCGCAGGCGTTTGCCCGAGCGAAGCGATCGTTTCGGAGTAACGAACGGAATATCCGCAAAAAGCACACCCCGCAGTCTCGGCCGCAGGGTGTGCTTTCGGTTTAAACGACAGCTATGGACGATATTGAAAAAATGAAGGCGGGGCTCTGGCTCCACGCCTTCCGCCCGCAGATCGGCGAAGCCCTGCGGCGGACCGAAGAACTGGTCTTCGAACTCAACCGGCTGCCGCCCGGCCGCCGCGAGGAACGCGAGGCGATCATCCGCCGCCTGTTCGGGCATGTCGGCAAGTCGGTATGCCTGCACAGCCCGTTCCACTGCGATTTCGGGGAGCAGATATCGGTCGGCGACCACTTCGTCGGCAATTTCAACCTGACGATCCTCGACGAAGCTCCGGTGACGATCGGCGACCACGTCTTCATCGGTCCCAACGTGGGGCTCTACACCGTCAGCCATGCCCTTGTGCCCGACCAGCGCAACGCAGGCATCATGCGCTCGCTGCCCATTACCATCGGCAACAACGTCTGGATCGGGGGCAACACGGTGGTGATGCAGGGCGTGACGATCGGCGACAACACGGTGATCGGCGCCGGGAGCGTCGTCACGCGCGACATCCCCGCGGGAGTGATCGCCGTCGGGTCCCCCTGCCGGGTCCTGCGGGAAATCACCGAAGCGGACCGGATCAAAGAGGTTTATTAATCAATTGTACCTTTTGATGTCAAAAGGCACCCAAAACCACGGGCTTAAGAAGCCCGATTTATGGGCTGCGGCAGGATTTTGCACATCAAAGTTCAATTTCCGCTTCCACCCGGGTACAGCAGGTATTTCGCCCGCTTTTCGCGGTAGCGTTCCACATCGTCGGCCCAGCGGGCGCGTATCGCCTCTTCCGGGGCTCCGGCGAGGATCATCTCGCGCACCCACCCCACGCCGACCAGCTTTTCGAACATCGGCGTAAAGAACTTGTCCCCCATCCCCAAGTCCACATAGGCGTCCATCACATAACGCAGCGAGAATCCCACATCGCGGGCCTCGGCGAGCGGCATGCCGCTCAGGTCGACGCCCCGGCACAGCCGCCCTTCGAGCGGCGGATGCTTGGCCCCGGCCGTCGGACGGGGTGTAAACGTAAAGGCGCGCCCGGTCATGTCCGGATGTCCATACATCTCGAACGGTTTGTCGGTTCCGCGTCCGAGGCTGACGACGGTGCCTTCGAAGGGGCACAGCGCGGCATAAAGCCATACGGCGCGCGCGGTGGGCAAATTGGGCGACGGGGCCACGGGCAGCCGGTATTCGGTCGCATGGGTGTAGTTGCGGCACTTCACGACCGTCAGGGCGCATTTCTTCGCCCAACCCTCCCCGGCGGCCATGCGGGCGATCTCACCCATTGTCAGTCCGTGGAGCACGGGTACGGGAATCGCCCCGACGCCCGACCGGTATTTCATGTCCAGCACGGGACCGTCGACGAGATGCCCGTTGGGATTGGGACGGTCGAGCACCACGACCCGGCGGCCGAAATCGGCGCAGGCGTCCATCATCCGCAGCATCGAGATATAATAGGTATAGAACCGCAGTCCGACATCCTGCATATCCACGACCAGCACGTCGAACGAACGCATCGCCTCGTCGGAGGGGCGTTTCGTGTTGCCGTCGTAGAGCGAGCGGATGGGAATGCCCGTCCGGGCGTCAACGGAGTTTTTGACATGCTCCCCGGCATCCGCCGTGCCGCGAAACCCGTGCTCGGGCGAAAAGATAGCGGCAACGTCGAACCCTTCGCCGTGCAGCAGATCGACCAGATGCACCCGCCCGGCGGCATCGGCCCCTGCGGCCCCGGGCATCTCCGCCACGGAGGTCTGGTTGGCCAGCACGGCCACGCGCTGTCCCCGGAGCAGCGGAAAATAGGCCGCCGTGTCGGTCATGCCCACCAGCACCTGCGCTGAAAGGACCGACGGCAAAAGCACCGTCAACAACGATATGACGCTAAGCCTGGGCACCATATTCCATCAGATACCCTTTGATGAACTGGTCGAGGTCGCCGTCCATCACCGCCTCCACGGCCGAAGTCTGGACACCCGTGCGGTGGTCCTTCACACGGCGGTCGTCGAAGACGTAGGAGCGGATCTGCGAACCCCACTCGATCTTTTTCTTCGAAGCCTCCAACGCCTGCTGCGTCGCCATACGCTTGTCCAGCTCGCGCTGGTAGAGTTTCGATTTGAGGATGCGCATGGCATTCTCGCGGTTCATCAGTTGCGAACGGGTCTCCATGTTCTCGATCAGGAACTCCACGGGTTCGCCCGTGTCGGCGTCCTTGCCGTGGTAGCGCAGGCGCACCGCCGTCTCGACCTTGTTGACGTTCTGGCCCCCGGCGCCCGACGCCCGGTAGGTGTCCCACTCGATATCCGAAGCATTGACCGTAACCTCGATCGTGTCGTCCACGGCGGGCGAAACGAACACCGACGCAAAGGTCGTCTGCCGCTTGTTGTTGGCGTTGAACGGCGAAAGGCGCACCATGCGGTGCACACCGTTCTCGCTTTTGAGATAACCGTAGGCGTACTCGCCCTCGAACTCCAGCGTGCAGGATTTCACCCCCACCTCGTCGCCGGCCTGGTAGTCCAGCACTTTGACTTTGTAGCCGTGGGCCTCGCCCCAGCGGGTGTACATGCGCATCAGCATCGACGCCCAGTCGAGGGCTTCGGTGCCGCCCGCCCCGGCGTTGATGTCGAGGATCGCCCCCAGCTTGTCCTCCTCGCGGCGCAGCATGTTGCGCATCTCGAGGTTCTCGATCTTCTCGAGCGTCGCGGCATAGTGGGCGTCCATCTCGGCCTCGGTCACCACCCCCTCCTTCACGAAGTCGGGCATCAGCGCGAGGTCCTCAGCATCCTTGCGCACGGCATCGTAGTCGTCGACCCACGCTTTGATCGCCGCCACCTTGCGCAGCTGCTCGCGCGCCTTGTCGGGCTCATCCCAGAAATTCGGCTCCTGGGTCTTCTCCTCCTCGTTGCGCAGGTCGATGCGTTTCTGTTCGATGTCGAGACAGCGTTCCAACGCCTCCCGGCGCTGTTCGATCTCTTTGATCTGTTCGGCAAGTACCATATCGCTTAAAATTTTTCGTGCAGTTTCCGTGCGGCGAATTCCAGGATGAAACCCGCCGTGCCCTCGTCGCCCAGCACCGAGGAGTTCACGCAGAGGTGGTAGGTCGAAGCCACGCCCCACGTCCGCGAACTGTAATAATTATAATAGGAAGCGCGGCGGGCGTCCACACGCTCCATCAGGGCGCGGGCCTCGGCGGGAGTGCAGCCCTGCCGCGCGCAGATGCGGCGACAGCGGTCCTCGTCGTCGGCCGTGATGAAGACGTTGACGCAACGCGGTTCCTCGCGCAGGATGTAGTCGGCGCAGCGGCCCACGAAAACCGCCGACTCGCCTGCGGCGACCTTGCGGATCACGTCGCTCTGGATTTTGAACAGCGCGTCGTTCGACAGGATGTTCGTCATGCCCGCGTCGTCGCCCGCAAACGGGGAGCGAAGGTAGCCGATCATCGTCGAAAGCATGCCGCGCGACTCCTTTTCGTCGGCTTTCTCGAATATCTCGGGGCAGATGCCGCTCTCCCGGGCGGCCAGGTTGATCAGCTCCTTGTCGTAGAGGCGGATGTCCAGCCGGCGGGCGATGATCTCCCCGACGGTCCTGCCGCCGCTGCCCAGCTGGCGGCCGATGTTGATGACGAATTTTTCCATATTCCTATCCCTCTTTGGCGGCGTTTTCCGCACCGATGGCCCGGAATTTCCGCAGTTGGTAAGTCAGCATGAAGAACGCCACGAGCGACGCCAGGAAGTCCGACAGCGGCATCGCGCACCACACGCCCCAACTGCCGTTCCACTCGGTGTAGACGTCGAAAATGTGGGGCAGGAAGATCAGCCCCGGCATCAGGAACAGCAGCTGGCGCGACAGCGACAGGAAGATCGCCTTGCCGGCCATGCCGACGCTCATGAAGAAGTTCGTGGCCACCATCTGGAACCCGATGATCGGGAAGCAGAAGAAGACGATGCGCATGCCCTCGACCGAAAGGCGGATCAGCTCCTCGTCGGAAGTGAACATTCCCACGGCGAGCCGCGGCATGAACACGCCGATGATGAATCCCGCCGTGGTGACGCACGTCGCGCCGATGATCGTCAGCTTCAGTACGCGCATCACACGGTCGTACTGCTTCGCGCCGAAGTTGTAGCCCGCAATGGGCTGCATGCCCTGGTTGACGCCCAGCACGATCATCACGAAGAAGAACGCCAGCCGGTTCACGATGCCGTAGGCGCCGATCA
>ERZ1673699.2487-NODE-2487-length-12061-cov-7.216642_pt1 | contig 12061 bp, 9 predicted proteins | sample MGYA00580229_ERZ1673699 | MGnify/ENA primary metagenome ERZ1673699 (study PRJEB41218, sample SAMN15661785) | gut metagenome | host: Homo sapiens | place: Canada: London | collected 2015-08-20/2019-03-30 | study: EMG produced TPA metagenomics assembly of... | reverse complement strand
CCCAGCGCTTCATCACGCTGGCCACAACATTGGCTACTTCCAGGTCAAGGGCCTGGCCCTTTTCAATGGTTGCCTTCAGGCTCTTGTAGGTCGAGCTGGGCAGACGCTCACGCATTTCGTGCTCGTTGAAGACTTTGCTGCCGTACAGTTCCATAACGGTTGCTGCCATACTTACCGAACTCCTTTTCCTCTGTGGTATCATCACGCAAATAAGTCGGACTTTTTATAAAACAAAAGGCACTGCGAACAGGATTTGTGTTCGCAGCGCCCTTGCTGTTTATGAGCTTATTATACGGGCCAAACGGAAAAAAAGCAACTGGCAGAAATGACAAACCGGATTGGTGTTTGCCCTGATGTTTTAGGAAAAATGCTTGTATTGGGGGATGGAGCCATCCAACCCCCAATGCGGCCTAATAAAATAAACCGGGCCGCCAACCCCGCTTGGGGGCGACAAGCCCGGTATAGTCTAGACAGTTAAATGTGTGCTGCGTTCTTTTGGTTTTTGCGGTACAGCACAACAGTGGCTGCAATGCCCAGCAGGCTGATGCAGTCCGCCGCGCGCCAGAACCACATTCCAGTCCAGCGCACCTGTACGCTGCCCTGCCAGCCGGGAGCCAGGGTAACGGTCAGGTAACCGTCCTTGTGGGTCAGTGCGGCTCCGTCCGCAGCGGTCATATGGTAGCCGGGGTAGTAGAACAGCGGCAGCCGGATGGATGCTTCGGTATCGCCGGTGTTCTGCGCCGCCAGCTGAATGGTCAGGCCGTTTTTGGTGTACTCTGTCAACTCCACGCCGTCGTCTGCTTCGGGGGTCAGGCGGCCCCAGACGCTGTCATCAGTGGTGGTGTCCTCGGTGGGCAGGTATTCGCCGCCACCCACCTGACCGGGCAGGTCATCCACCGCGGCAAGGCTCATGTAGGGTACGGCTTCGCTGGTGGTGCATTTGTCATACATCAGGTACCCGGCGGGGATGATGGTCAGCGCCAGCAGGACGGCGGCCATTGCCTTGGCGGCTTCGGGCCGGACTTTGCGGTACAGCACCACCGCACAGCAGGCGCACACGACCAGCAGCATGGTGGCCGGGGTGAAGAACCGCCAGGCAAACTGCAGCTTCCCCAGAGTCTTGCTCAGCGCCTGCAATGGTTCGCAACGGAACAGCGCGTACCAGGGGCAAAGGTCGCTGGCGCACCAGGCGGCCAGCAGGCCAAAGCCCAGTGTCAGGCTGCCAATGCGCGCGGCAGCGCGGCTGCTTTTGCGCACGGCGGGGTCCAGTACAGCCAGCAGGAAGAAGAATGCACCCGCGGCCAGTGCCAGGCCCAGCGTCTGCGGCATTTCGCCCGCAATGCCGCTCTGGATGCTCTCCGCCACGCCGCTGCTTTGGCCGAACATCAAAAACATCTGGCCCAGGTAAACGGAGCTGTCGTACAGGTAGGCGGCATCATACTTGCCGCTGATGCGGCACACCCCCTGCACCATGTATTGCAGCAGCGGCACCATAAACCACAGGTTCCACACAATGGCGGCCCCGGCGGCTTTGCACAGAGCGGGCAGCACCGGGCGGGTGAAGGTCTTTTTGAAATACAGCAGGCAGAAGGCGGCGGTAAAGAACACCGCAAGTTCGGTTGTCAGCAGATGGCTCTGCAGCAGGCCGGTAAAGCCCAGGGCAAAGGGCAGCCAGCACCAGGGCTCGGCCTTTTTGCCATCGGCAGGAGATTGGCGATAAATCTGCCACAGCCCGTACACGACCAGCGGCAGGAGCGCCATGGCGGTATATTCGCCCACTGCGGCGCGCACAAACACGTTGGTCAGCCGGTAGAACGAAAGGGTGTACAATGCGGTGCCAAGCAGCGCGGCACAATCGCTGCGGAACATTTTGCGCAGGGCATAAAACGTAATGCCCACGGTGGCCGCTGTGATGGATGCAACGTAAACTTTGTAGCTGGTTTGCAGGCTGAAACCCAGAATGCGCAGCACCGCAGCCGGGTACAGGAACACATCGGAGTACATCAGGCTGAACGGATAGCCTTTTTCGTTGATGATGGCCGGGTCCATGCGTACTGGAAACTGCCCGGCCAGCAGCCCGGCTTTCAGCCCCTCAATGCGGGAAAGGTGGATGGAAAGGTCGTGCCCGTACGTCAGGTAGCCGAGCCCCAGCGGCAGGCAGGCAAACACGCCGATGCCCACCAGCGCCATGGCGATATACCGCCCGCGCAGGGTATGGATGGGAAATTTGACCCGGCGGGTCAGCAACAGGATCACCCAGTCCAGTACGGTGCAGAACACAAGCCCCGTCAGCAGCCGCACATACGCCCACGCGTGGGTGGGTACGATCTGCGCGCCGGTAATGTAGATGACCTGGTTTTTGCCGCAGTCCGCAGTAAACTGCAGCTGTGCGGTTTCGCAGCCGTAGGGCATCCACAAGCTGAACACCGTGCGGGTGCGCTCAGCGGGCAGCTTGGCGGCATCATACTGCGCGGTGGGCATGATCTCATCCAGAAAGCTGACCTCGCCGTCCTCGCCGTCATTCACATAGTTGATGCAAACCTGGTAGCTGCCGCGCGGCAGGTCGATCCAGCGGGTGGTGGCAAACAGGCCGGTAAAGTTTTCCACGCGGGCGCCGCGGTCATCATTGGTACATTCCTCCGCGTAGGGAATGATCAGGTCCGGCGTAATATCAATCACGCCGCCTGTGCGGAAATCCCCCACAAAACGCAGCGCCAACACCATAAATTCCACCAGAACCAGCAGCAGGACCAACCCGTTCTGGCGGCTGAAAATTTTTTTGAGCTTTTGCAAACAAGCACGCTCCCTTCTCAATATTATCTTATTTATTATAGGGGATTGTACGATGGTGCGCAAGAGAATTTGCACCAAACAGGAAAAAAGACTCTTGCTTTTGGAAATAAAAGTGATGTATAATAAAGCGTCCATTTATTTGTGGTAGTTGTGGAGAGGATGGTATATATGGCGACAAAGTACGTTTTTGTTACTGGCGGCGTGGTCTCCGGCTTGGGCAAGGGCATCACAGCAGCCAGCCTGGGCCGTTTGCTGAAAACCCGCGGCCTGAAGGTGGCTTCTCAAAAGCTGGATCCTTATATCAACGTGGATCCCGGCACCATGAGCCCGCTGCAGCACGGCGAGGTGTTCGTGACTGACGACGGAACCGAAACCGACCTGGATCTGGGTCATTATGAGCGCTTTATTGATGAAAACCTGAACAAGTACTCGAACCTGACGACGGGCAAGGTTTATTGGAACGTGCTGAACAAGGAACGCCAGGGCGCTTATCTGGGCCAGACGGTACAGATCATTCCCCACATTACCAACGAAATCAAGAGCTATATCTACAATCTTGCCAAAAGCACCGAAGCCGATGTTGTCATCACCGAAATCGGCGGTACCACCGGTGATATTGAGAGCCAGCCTTTCCTGGAGGCCATCCGCCAGGTTGGCATTGAGCAGGGCATGGAAAACTGCTGCTACATCCATGTGGTTCTGGTGCCCTATATTTCCGGCTCGGACGAATATAAATCCAAGCCCGCCCAGCATTCCTGCAAGGAACTGCAGGGCATGGGCATCGCCCCCAACGTCATCGTGCTGCGTGCCGATGGCCGCGTTGGCAGCGATATCAAGCGCAAGATCAGCATGTTCTGCAATGTGCGCCCTGATTGCGTGATTGAAAACCTGACCATGCCCAGCCTGTACGAGTGCCCGCTGATGCTGGAAGCTGCCGGCCTGACCAACGTTGTTTGCCGTCAGCTGCACCTGGAAACCCCGGCCAGCGACCTGACCGAGTGGAAAGAGCTGATCTCCCGCATTGCCACCCGCAGCAAGACCTGCACCATTGCCCTGGTTGGCAAATATGTCAAACTGCATGACGCATACCTGAGCGTAATGGAATCCCTGTATCACGCCGGCTTTGAGAATGAGTCTAAAGTAGAGATCCACTGGGTGGACAGCGAAAACCTGCTGGATCAGGAGCGCTGCGCTGAAGAGCTTTCCGGTGTGGATGGTATCATCCTGCCCGGCGGCTTTGGCGACCGCGGCATTGAGGGCATGATCCAGGCCGCCCGCTATGCACGGGAACAGAACATCCCGTACTTTGGCATCTGCTTGGGTATGCAGATCATGGTTATGGAATATGCCCGCGATGTGCTGGGCTATGCCGATGCCAACTCCAGCGAGTTTACGCCGGACGGCGAGCACAATGTTATTGCTCTGATGCCGGACCAGCAGGGGAACATCCCGAAGGGCGGCACCATGCGCCTGGGCAAGTACCCCTGCATTACCGCCGAGGGCACCAAGCTGCGTGAGTGCTATGGCAAAGAAGAAATTGACGAACGCCACCGCCACCGCTATGAGTTCAACAACGACTACCGTGCAGAGATGCAGAACCACGGCCTTGTGATCTCCGGTACCAGCCCGGATGGCCGCCTGGTGGAAGCTGTTGAGCTGCCCGGCCGTGATTTCCATGTGGGCGTACAGTTCCACCCCGAATTCAAGAGCCGCCCCAACCGCGCACATCCCCTGTTCAAGGGCTTTATCGCTGCTGCGCTCAAGTACCAACAGGAGCACACCATCACGGACCATCAGCCGATGACGGATTGATCGGCATCCTGACACCATAAATACCACAAGGCACCGAACCTGTAATTGGCCCGGTGCCTTGTTTTTATATGTTATATTTTGTGTGGATTATGCGGGAACAAAAAACAAATTTTCAGGATTCGGTCTCTTTTTCTCTTTTGTTTACCTCTCTCTCGCTGGCTTCCACCATCGAGATCACGTTCAGCAGCACCAGCCGCACCACAGCGGGGTGCAGGCAGCTGCTGTTGATGGCGTTGATGACGGATTTTTGGAGTTCTTCAATTTTTGCGGTTGTGGTCATTTCATCACCCTTTCTGCCATCGGGGAGCCGGAATATTCCGGGCGCGGATAGCTTGTATCTTCGGTTCGCGTGCCGCCGCAGGCTGCCAGCGTAAGCGGGATGACCAATGCAAGCACCAACAGCAAAGCCAACGTGGCCAAAATCTGCATGAATTTCTGCATTAAATCTCCCTCCCGTTCACGCTCAAAGAACCGCATTCAATTCTGCCGGGAATTTCAAACTTGCTGGCGTTGCAGTGGATGACCTTATCCACCTGGTCAATGGCAATGCCCACAAACTCGCTGGTGGCCCCGCCGGTGGAATAATCAAAGCTGGGGTCGCCGGTGGAGAACCAGCCTAAAAACGTGTAGCGGGAGTTATCGCCAATATAGGATTTGCCATACCGGCTGCTCAACACACCGGTCAGATTATCTTCCCAGTACCAGCGGATGCGCCCGGTATCAATGTCCACGCGGGTGCCGGCATCTTTGCCCATACGAATCCAGGCATTGTCCAGGTCATAAGTGGTTGTGCCCGCCTTATTGTGGATCTGCCCGGTCGTGATATTGCCGCCGTTGATGATCGTCTTATCCTGGTTCCAGGTGCTCAAATCCGAAAATGTCACCACGCCGGATAGGTTGATCTGTGCGCTGGTGATCTCTGTTCCGCCTGCCGTCAGCTTGATGGTGCTGGAAGTGCCGCTGGTGCTGGCCGTCAGCTTGATGGTGTCAAACGTCTGTTTGATCTCGGTCTTGGTTTCGCTGGCGGTCAGATAGTCGCCGCTGCTGGCCGTCCAGGCAGTGGGGGCGTTGCCCATCTGCACCATGGGGTGCATGATGGTCAGATTATTGGTAACGGTGGCGTTATCGTTCGCGGTGCTCACAAACAGGCCATCTGCATAGCCGTCGGCAGTAGCCGTAAACGCTGCCCAGCGCAGCTTCCAGCCGTTATCCAGCTCAATGTCCTGCTGGGCCTGTTTGAACGCGGAGCCGTAGTAACTCTTTGTGCCGCTGGAGGATTTGGTTTCAAACTGCAAAAACAAGCTGTCCGTGCCGGAGTTGAGCTTGTACAGTACCGATGCGCAGTAGGTCATGCCCTTGGCAATGACCAGTGTTTTATCTGCCGCAAAGTGGAAGCGGGTATTCTGCGCTTTGTTGGTCACTCGGACGGATTCACCGCTGATCGTGTATGTTCCTTTTTTACTCAGGTCATTTCCGCCCGCATCCAGGGTCGCATTGTTCCAGTCGTCCGTGCCGGTGATAATGTTGTTGCCGCCGGTGATCCGCTGCGTTACCGTCTGGGTGATGCTGTCGGCTTTCTGGTCAATCGCAGAAACGGATTCTTTAACGGTCTTGAACTCCTGCTTGGTACTGTTCAGGTCATCCGAAATGGTCGTGGTGGTTTGTTCCAGGCTGCTGACTTTGGTGCTGATGCTGTCGGCCTTTTGGCTGATGTTGGAGACATCCTCTTTCAGGCTCTCCACCGTTGCTGTGGTGGCGTAGTCCTGCAGCTTGCTGTCAACGGCATCATTGGCAGCACTGGTGGCAGCGTCCTTAACGTTAGCCGTCACCGTTTCGGTCACTGACTTGGTGACCTCGGTTTTGATCTCATCCGCCGATTGGGAAATCAGGCTTTTAGCGTTTTCCTCTGTCAGATAATCGCCGCTGCTGGCGTTCCAGGCGGTCGGTGCATTGCCGTATTGCAGCATGGGGTGAAGCAGTGAGAATTTGTTGGTGTAGTTGCTGGTACCAGCGTGGGTGGTACCACTGCCCATATCCACCAGCTTTAAGGTGGCGTTGTCCGGCGGCGTCCACAGGCCATACCGCAGTACCCAGCCGTCCGTCTGCTCAATCTCCAGCTGATCAGTTGGCTTAATGGTTGCCCAGCTCTGGCTGGTGGAGTACCCCGCCGTGTAAGCGATTTCCATACAGAACTCATCCGCACCAGAAACGGGTTTGTACATAACAGACAGGCACAATGTCACGCCTTTTGCCACATACGCACCCACCGTTGTCCAGCGAAAATATCGGTTGGAGTTGGTGTTGGCCATGGTCGCCCCGCCGGTTAGTTCATAGGTAATAGAACTGCCGTCGCCGGTATTGCCTTTCAGTTCAGCATTCTTGAAGCTCTCGCTGCCCAGAATCAGGTTGCCGCCGCCGGTGATTTTGGTGTCTTTTTTCACCTCCGCCGAAAGCCCGTCCACCGTTGCTTTCAGGTCGGTGTACTTGCCGGTCAGGTCGCTGGCCTTTACTTCCAGGCCGTCCACGCTGGTCTTGATCTCCAGCATCTTGCCGGTCAGGTTCTTGTAGCTCTGGCTGTTCACCGCGCTGGAACTTTCCCGGCTGGCGCTGCCCACGCTCTCAAAGCTGGCTTTGCCGGAGGAGATTGTGGCGCTCATCAGGTAGGTATCAAATTCCCGCCCGCGTGCGTCCTTAACGTGTACGATCTGCCCGCAGGCAAGGCCGGAGCTGCTGGGAACGGCCACTTTGCAGGGCGTGTAGGTCACACTTTTCAGCACGTTGTACAGGTTCTGGGCAACGGTTTTCAGGTTGGCTTCGGTGCCGGTTGTCAGCAGCAGGTTGCCCTGCACTGCATAGGTGTTGGTGGCAGTGGTGCTGTCGGGGTAGATGACCCCCACGTCATCGCTCGACTGCCGGATCTGGACTTTCTCAATGGCCTTGACCGTGTAGTCCTCATAGCTCAAACTGTCGGCATAGTAGGCGGTGCTGCTGTTGGCACCGTCCGGGGTGATTTTAGCCGTGCTGCGTTTGTCGCTGTAGGTCAAAAATTCCAGCTTGCCGTCCGCGTTCGTGTGGGCGTAGCAGCCAGCTGCTTCCGCCGCCCAGGAGATGATTTGGCGGCAGGTCAGGTCGTCTGCATAGAACGCCTGCACGCTGTAGCTGCCGTTGATGGGCAGGCTGCTGCTGGCCAGTGTAACCCCCGCCCGCTGGCAGGCCAGCTGAACCAGCTGCCAGATGGTCTTGGGGAACTGCGCCTGATTGGCGTGAAGCCAGCCGGAGAAATCAGCATCCAGCTTGGACATGGTATCGTAGGCCGTGACCTTGTAGCTGTTGCGCTTGGTGCGGGTGGGCTTTTCGGCGTAGAAAATGCCCACCTTGGTTCGGTTCCCGGCATCGTCCTGCCGGTGGTAGGTCAGGGCGTCTCCGGCAGTAATTTGTAAGCTGCCGCCCGGATCCGCCCAGATTTCGGCCTCGATGTAATCCGAATAAGCAGAGCCGATGGCGAATTCCTGCCCGGCATTGACGGCGGTATGCAGGGCCAAGCTTTTGACCGCGCTGCCAGGGGAGCCGCCGCGCAGTTCCGCACCGCTTGGGAGAGTGAGAATTGGTTGGAGCAAATATACACCTCCTTTGGTTTTAGTTAGGAGGTAGGAGTGAGGAGTTAGGAGTTCATGGTGTGCGCGTGCGCGCACGGGTTGAAAATTGGGCCGCAATCCCGTAGGAGCGCACAGTGTGCGCCCGTCACCTTGCGGTAAATCCTGTTATGGCATCTACCGCAAAGCCCCGGAACGGTCAAGACCGTTCCCTACAGAGCTGGACCTTAGGCCCGTTTCAACTCCTAACTCCTACTTCCTACCTCCTAACTCTCAATCAGCATTCAATAATGTTAAACTTCAAATTCTTCCACTGTTTCGTCTTGGCGTTATGCCAGGCGATGCCGTATTTGCTGCAGTAGCAGGTGGTGGTTTCGGTCTCGGTGGAAGAGCCGGCTTTGGGGTGGGTGAACTGGAAGGTGGCTTTGCCTGCAAACAGCCCGATGGTGTACTTGTACTCGTCATCCGTCAGGCAGCTGTAGGCAATGGGCCAGGTAGCAACCTTTTCCCGCACCACTTCCCGGTGCATGTACCCGGCTTCGTCGCGCCCGGAATCGCTGGAATCCAGGTCGGAGTAGCTGGGTTCAATGTCGCAGTCCGGTGCGTACAGGGATTTGCCATTGATCTGGAACAGATTGGTCAGGGTCACGTTACACACCTCCTGTGGCGATCAGCTGTTTGCGCTGCCAGCGCTGTACGGCGCGGCCTACGTCTTCGTCGGTCAGCTCAATGCCGTACACAGCGGAGAGGATCTCCCGCAGCACGGCAACAACGGCTTCAAAGCCCGCCATCTGGCCCGCCTGCAAATCTTCCATGACCTCGGCAACGGCCTGCTTGATGGTGTCCAGCGGGGCTTCCACGTTGGTGCCGTGGCTCTGATCGCCCAGCACGGCCAGAAACTCCCGGTTCGCCGGGATGACCGCGCCCTGCGCCAGGTAGGGAATCTGCGGGGCGGTCAGGGTGCTGATGTTAAACCCGACATGCCCGCCGCCGAATATGTCCGGCAGGTCGAACGAAAGGCCGTTCAGCGCGTTGATGACCGCATTGATGCCGGTCACAACGGCGGAAATCATCCGGTTGATGAAGCCGATGATGCCGTTGACGGCGTTTTTGATGGCGTTCGTCATCTTATCCCAGACGGTGCTGACCGTGTTGCCGATGGCCTGCCAGGCAGCATCCCAGTTGCCGCGGAACACGGCGCTTAAAAAGTCCGCCAGGCCGCGCAGCACAACAACGGCCAGATCGATGGCATCCGCAATAGCCCCAACGGCCACGCCAACAACGTCCGCAATGGCGTTGAATACCTCAGCAAACGCGGGGCCGAACGTGGCGATGATCCACTTAGCCACCGGGGCCAACAGGTTGTTCCACAGGTCCAGCAGGCAGTTGGCAACGCTTGCCACCAGCAAAAGAATGTCATCCCACAGGGGTTTGAGGTGGGAGGACCAGAGGGTAGATAAAATCTGCATCAGGTTAGTAAGGATCGGCTGCAAAACGTTCTGCCACAGGGTGGTAAAAATGCCTTGCAGGTTTTCCAGCGCCAGGGCGGCACCCTGGGCAATGGGCTGGCCGTACTCGGCCCAGGTCAGCTGAACGCCGCCCAAAAGATCCTGCCAAACGGTCAGGGCAGCGGTTTTCATCTGCTGCCAGGCTGCATCCCACAGCGCGGCGGCGGGGGCAAGCACAGCCTGTAATGTAGCCCAGAAATTTTGCAGCTGCTGGTTTAATAGAGCCGGCGGACTTAACTGCGGCGGTTCGGCATCTGCGGCTTTGATTGTTGCAGCGCTGCTGCTTTTGCGGGTGGTGGAAGCCGCCGCAGCTCCGGCACTTTCGGCAAGAGAAGCCTGCAGCCGGTCCAGCTCATCAAATTCTGCAACGCTGCGTTTGGCGGCCTTGGCTGCTTTGGTGGTGCCACTGGCAAGTTTGGCTTGGGCTTTGGCGGCTTTGTTGGCGCTGACTGCTGCTGCGGCGGTTTGCTGCTCAAACTTTGCCACCGGCACGGCGGAGAACGCAGCGTTTACATTGCGGCTTATTTTTTTCAGGGCAGTGCGCAGGCCGTTCAGCGGCTGCTGCGCAGTGCGGGTAGTGGTTTGTGTGGGCAGGGCAACCTGAAGGCTGCCTGCATAAGATTTTGGCAAAAGCATCTACCTCCTTATGAGGGTTTATTGGCCAGCAGCCGCTGCAGCCGTTGGCGTTCCGCTATCTCTGCCGGGGTCAGGCGGGGGCGCAGGTCAACCATGGCTTTGTTTTTGCGATAGTAGTCCTGTTCCCACGGCTGCAATTTTTGGCCGTGGCGCAGCTTGCTGCGCACCCGCAGCAGGGTGGCCAGCTGGCCGTCCCCAATGCTGTTGAACCACGCCATAAAGGTCCACCAGTGCAGATAAGGCAGGGCACGCACTTCGCACCCGGCGGCTTTGTTGATGTCGGCGGCAATCAGCGGGGCGTCTTGTTCCCAGTCCAACAGCGGCGGGGCAGGGGAGCGGGGCAGCGTTTGCCCGCAGTTCAAAAAATCTGCCAACTTCTGCATGGCCTCCGGATAGTCGCGGCGCGGCAGATCTCCCTCATAAAATAGGGCCAGGGCCACCCGCCAGCGGATGAATTCCGGCTCGCTGGCATCGTTCAACCGATGCAGAATATCCAGAATATCGCGGTAATCCGAATGAATCGGATATGCTTTTCCGCCAACCTCCAGCCGGGTGGGCAGCCGCCAGCTGCTCATACCTGCACCCCGCGCGCGGCGCGCGCTGCCTGGGCCTGCTGCACGGCCAGCGTGGCTTTGGCATCCGCGCACTGGCGGGCACCGGCTTCCAGAATGGGCTGCAATGCCGCAAACAGATTGGTGATGACCCGCTCGCCGTTGCCGGCAACCGCCAGCAGATTGGTGCCGCCCAGCATGGCGTCAAAATCATTGCCGGGGCCAAATACTTCCGCCAGCAGCCCCTTGGCGCGCTGATCCGCCTGGGCTAGCAGCTGTATGGCATCGGTCCCAGTGGGGCTTTGCGCCTGCACCTGCTGTTCCAGCTCTTGCAGCTGATTTTGCAGGGTGCAAAAACGGCTGTAAACATTGGGGTCGCTGGGGTTAAAGCGCAGCACTCCGCCGCCGTGCTCCGGCCCGCCATTGACCGCGTATTCGCGCAGGCCGGTATCAATCGTAAGTTGTTCCATAAAGCCTCCTTTAATGTAACAGAAAACTGTAATCGCAATAGCTAAAAAATGGTGAAGCGCTGCTGCACACTTCACGAAGAAAAAAGGTGAACAAGAGAATTTTGGTGTACCCTCTGCCAAGGAAACGCCAAACAAAACTTACAGCGGAAATACCGGAATCCTAGGGTGTATCTGAAAAGTCAAAAATTTAGTCTATTTCTACAAACATCGTGGGATTTTGCCTTAAATCCTGCTTGTGTTTGCGAAATATCCATCTTTTTCTTGTTTTCAAATACACCTTAAGGCAGGTGAACGATATTGGGAAAAGAAATCCTAAACGTAAAACACAGCCCGGCAGCCGCCGATTTGGGCATTATACAGAACAATAAAAAGATAGCGAAAAACCTATCATTCCAGTATTCTGTAAAATTCTGGACCTTGTGGCTATCATAACGCAATATTACAGAAATGTCAACAATAAAATTCAGAAAACCGAAATTGCGATGGAATACCGGTACCGTAATACTCCACAAAAGCCCGCAAACATAAAAACTCTCCGCCGCACAGTGCAATGTTGTGGGCGGAGAGAGAGCCATGTTTAGAGTGATTTGCTGCGTTAGAGCGCGGTAGCAAAACAAAAATGATGCAGACAAAAGTAAACGAGAGGAGATAAGCAGACCGGAAACATCCGGTACAACACAACAAAAAAGCTCCAGCGC
>ERZ1673699.2481-NODE-2481-length-12103-cov-9.023655_pt1 | contig 12103 bp, 9 predicted proteins | sample MGYA00580229_ERZ1673699 | MGnify/ENA primary metagenome ERZ1673699 (study PRJEB41218, sample SAMN15661785) | gut metagenome | host: Homo sapiens | place: Canada: London | collected 2015-08-20/2019-03-30 | study: EMG produced TPA metagenomics assembly of... | reverse complement strand
AAGGCATGACATTGTTGTATGTTCTCATTGCTGCCCGTCTGGATGCATTGATGGGGACAGAATATCTGAGAGATGCGGTATGCATTGGATTTATTGCAAATGAAGGTCTTTCTATCATAGAGAATGCGGGACTGATGGGTCTGCCTCTTCCGGAAAGCATTTGCCAGGCCATTGATGTACTGAAACGACATTCACAAAATACGATAGAAAAACAGACTTAGAAAAGATATATGATTTCAGCAGAAAGGAGCAGATTATGAATATAAATCAGCAGTATATATCAGAAAGAAACAGTTATTCGGGACAAATACCAAGATATATTGTAATCCACAATACGGACAATTACAGCACAGGTGCAGATGCCAGGGCTCATGCAATGGCACAGTATCATGGGAATTTTGATGGATATTCAGCTCATGTGTATGTGGATGATAAATCAGCATATCAGGCAATGCCATATAGCAGAGGCGCATGGCATGTAGGGGTGAATTATGGAGGAAGATTATTTGGAACAGTGAATAACCGTAATTCTGTAGGAATTGAAATGTGTGTGCAGGCCGGTTTTGATTATGATAAGGCATTTGCAAATACAGCAGAGGTGTGCAGACAGCTTATGTCGGAATTGAATATTCCGGCAGACAGAGTAGTACAGCACTATGATGTATGCGCCAAAAACTGTCCTTCCGCTATCCGTGCAAAAAATGACTGGAACCGTTTTAAAAAGCTGATTCAGGGAAAGGAAAAAGAGAATTCACCTTCAGGAGGAAAGGAAATAACGCTGACAGAAGAACTGCGAGTCATCTTTCCTGAATTATCCAGAGGATGTACGGGTACAGCTGTAAAGATGCTGCAGGTATTTTTACAGGTGCAGGCAGATGGTATTTTCGGAACAGAAACAGAAAATGCGCTTCGTACATTTCAGAAGAATACGAATCAGTTGGCTGATGGAATTTGTGGCAGAAATAGTTGGATGGCGATTGCTGTACATATGAGAGAGAATACGTATGCAGGTTATTAATATTTGACAGAGTTTAATAAAATTCATTTTGTAAAGACAGTTGCTGTATAGCTTGACTGTGCCATATCTATTCGGAGAATCAAAAATGATCATATATAGTAAAAGAGTATTTGCGGTCAACTATAATTATGTTCAGGATTGACCATATATAATAAAAGAGTGATTGAGGTCAACAATAAACATAATTAGTGATGACCGTATATAATAAAAGAGCGATTGAGGTCAACGATAAACATAATTAGTGATGACCGTATATAATAAAAGAGTGATTGAGGTCAACAATAAACGTGATTAGTGATGACCGTATATAATAAAAGAGCGATTGAGGTCAACAATAAACGTGATTAGTGATGACCGTATATAATAAAAGAGCGATTGAGGTCAACAATAAACGTGATTAATGATGACCGTATATAATAAAAGAGCAATTGCAGTCAACAATAAACATGTTCAGGATTGACCTCATATAATAAAAGTACAATCGCAGGTCAATTAAAATTTTGATTATAGTTGACCTGAAATGAAAATCAAAAAATAAAGTCAATACAAATAGTATTTTGGGTATCTTTCGTTCATGGTAATATTTCCTGAGATATGTCTTGCGCATTGATTGCTACAAAAAATAAATTACTTTTCGCTAAGATGTAGAAAAGCCCATTTTTCTGTGATAAGATGATAAGGATTCGATAAACAATGACTGTTTTACGAACAGACAGAAAGCATGCATCAAACTGCATGACAGAAGAGAACGGAGTTGAAAAGGTGAAAAAAAGAAAAAATTTTTTCAGAAGTCTGCGTTTTCGTATTCTGATCATCCTGATCATTCTGGGAATCGTGCCGGGGGTTATTGTAACATATACGATGCTTCATAACTATCAGAACCGGGCGGTTGCAATGCTTACAGAGACAGTGGGTGATCAGTGCGATATTTTATGTAATCTGATCATCAGGGAGAATTATCTCAATGATACAGATTCAGAGATTGTAAACAGCAAGCTGGAACTGTTTTCCAATGTGTATAACGGACGCATCCTGCTGGCTGACAGAGATTTTAAGATAGTAAGTGATACCTTCCACACAGAGGAGGGAAAGACGCTTCTCAGTTCACTGGCTGTAGCCTGTCTGAAAGGAGAAGAGACAAGCAATTATGACGCCAGAAGTAAAGTATTGGAGCTTGCAGTTCCTGTACAGAGTCCGGATGTGCAGCAGCTTCAGGGCGTGATGCTGGTAAGTGTTTCGGCTGTTGATATTGCGGAAACACTGGCAGAGATGGAACAGAGAGGCGTGATGCTGATCGGAAGTATTGTTGTTCTTTCGGTATTTCTGGCATGGCTGCTCTCTACAATACTTGTAAAACCACTTGCAAGAGTGACGAAGGCCATTGAAGACCTGACAGATGGCATGCTGGATGAAGAAATCAGTGTTCCTGACTATACGGAGACAGAGCTGATCACAGATGCATTCAACAAGATGGTCAACCGCATGAAAATTCTTGATGAATCCAGGCAGGAGTTTGTATCCAATGTGTCCCATGAACTGAAGACACCCCTGACTTCCATGAAGGTTCTGGCAGATTCTCTGGTTGGACAGCAGGGAGTCCCGGAGGAACTGTATCAGGAGTTTATGAGTGATATTACTGCTGAGATCGACAGAGAGAATAAGATCATTACAGATCTGCTCTCGCTGGTAAAGATGGATAAGAAAGCAGCAGATGTAAACATCACCCATATGGATATCAATCAGCTTCTGGAGGATATCCTCAAGCGCTTGCGTCCCATTGCAGACAGGCGCAATATCGATCTGATCCTGGATTGCTTCCGACCTGTGGATGCAGATGTGGATGAGGTGAAGTTTACTCTTGCTGTCAGCAATCTGGTGGAGAATGGCATTAAATATAATGTGGATGATGGATGGGTGCGCGTGTCACTGGATGCAGACCATAAATATTTCTATATAACAGTGGCGGATTCCGGTATGGGAATCCCTGAGGACAGTATAGAAAGAATCTTTGAGCGTTTCTATCGTGTGGACAAGTCCCATTCCAAGGAAATCGGGGGAACCGGTCTGGGACTGGCGATCACCAAGAGTTCTGTTGCAATGCACCATGGAACGATCAAAGTATTCAGTAAAGAAGGAGAGGGAACTACATTCTCTGTGCGTATTCCTCTGTCTTATATACCGTCATAGGAGGTGCCATTGTGAAAAAGAAACTTTCAATCATTATAACAGCGTTAATACTAAGCATCCTTGCGGCCGGGTGTTCTGTGGAGATACATGAAGATTCGGGTAAACAGGATGCCAAATATTATCTGTACGATATCAGCTCTGATGAAACTCAGCTTCAGAAGGAAAGCTACTCTCCGGAGGAGACAACTGCAGACTATATGCTTAAGGATATGATGCAGCGGATGAACAGCCAGCAGACAGATTCGCAGAACCGGGTCAGTCTGCTTCCTGAAGGAGTACAGATGAATTACAGTGTAGAAGAGGACGTGCTGGTGGTCAACTTTAACAGTCAGTACAGCAGCATGAGCCGCGCCAGGGAATTACTTGTGCGGACAGGTGTTGTGAAGACTTTCCTTCAGGTTCCGGGGATCAATTCTGTGCGTTTTACAATAGAAAATGAAGATCTGACAGATTCCAGGGGACAGGCTGTGGGAAATATGACTGCAGATACCTTTGCCGAGTTCACAGGAACTGAACCGGATGCCTATTGCAGCAATACCTTTACGCTTTATTTTACTGATAAGAGTGGTCAGAAGCTGGTAAAAGAACAGCGTACTGTGCGGTATAAACGCAGTATCCCCAAAGAGAGGATCGTTCTGGAACAGTTAATGAAGGGACCGCTGGAAAAAGGGCATTACCCCACAATTCCGGAGAATACGGAGGTTCTGAATGTGACCATAGCAGACAGGATCTGCTATGTGGCATTTGACGGAGTATTTTCTTCCTATGCGCTGGATGTATCGGAGAAAATACCGGTATATTCTGTGGTAAATTCGCTGCTGGATGCGCTGGATGCAGACAAAGTGCAGATTACGGTCGGCGGGAAGGACAGGCTGGATACCTTTGGTAAGAAGATGGAGCTGTATCATTTTTATGAAAGAAATGATAAGCTGGTAGTCAAGGAAAAAGAGTGATATTCATAAACGAAGAGGAGGCACAAAAGTGAGGAGACGCCCTGTGTGTATCCTGTGCATGCTTCTGGTTGTTTTTCTGTGTGTGACAGACTGGCTGGGATTTTCCCTGATAAGGGGGAATCCACTGCCACAGTCTGTGCAGACATGGATCAGAAAGCATCCGGAATCCACCATCTGCGGGGAGGTGGTCAGGTGCCGGGAGAATGAAGATTTTCAATCTGTATATCTTAGAAATACTTATCTTATTTACAATTCTGAAAAAGTTTCCATTGATAATATAAAGGTTTATTTAAAACAAAAAAAGAATCATAGCGGTAACAGTGATGTTGATAAACTTCTGGCAGGAAGTCTTGTTCTGGTGTCTGGAAAACTGGAAGAGGTGCAAAGCCCCACGAATCCGGGAGAATTTGACAGCAAAGCATACTATGGCTGCCAGAGGATCTACTATGTGATGAAGAAAGGAAAGATAAAGAAACAGTCGCAGAGTCATTCTGCATATGGGCAGTTCCTGATCGATGTGCAGCAGAAATTTGCAGGTATTCTGGAGAAGATCTGTGGAATGGAAGCTGGAGCGTTTGAAGCAATCGTGCTGGGAGATAAAACAAATCTGGATCCGGAGTTGAAAATGCGTTATCAGATGGCAGGGATTATCCATATCCTGGCGATTTCGGGGCTTCATATCAGTCTTCTTGGAATGGGACTGTATAATCTGCTGAAAAAAATCGGTCTGGGTATCTGGCCGGCAGGCCTGCTGGCGCTGGTGATCATGCTTCAGTATGGGATGATGACAGGAGGGACTGTTTCAACTATGCGGGCAGTATGTATGTTTTTACTTTCTGTAGGTGCAAAGATCGCAGGACGGATTTATGATATGCCTACAGGAATGGCGGCTGCGGCGATCCTGATCCTTATGGAAAATCCGGCGTATCTGCTTGATGGAGGTTTTCTGCTGTCTTTTGGATCGGTGATTGGGATTGGCTGTGTCTGGCCGTTAGTGCAGGAGGGGATGGATGTATTAAACCGGAAAAAACGAAGTGAGGTTAATGAGAAGGGGAAAATCAGAGATAAACTTCTGGTGTCATTTCTGGCATCCGGAGTTGTGCAGCTTACCACACTTCCCATAGTGTTGTGGTTTTATGGAGAAGTGTCGGTGCTGGGGATTTTTCTGAATCTGCTGGTGCTTCCTACTGTGGGGATTGTACTGGGAAGCGGAACTGCCGGTGCATTACTTGGATTAGTCACTGTCAGAGGAGCGTTTCTGGCTGTTGTTCCGGGCAGGATTATTCTGAGAGGCTATGAGCTCCTGACAGTGCTGCTGGGGCGACTTTCGTTTTGTACATGGATTGGCGGAAAGCCGGAAGTGTGGCAGATCGTTGGATATTATCTGCTCCTGGCAGCGGCGGTGTGGATATACAGAGCGGGTGTGATGAAAAGTGAAAATGGTAAGATCTTTGCGTGGAAAATCCGGGCTGTATATGCAGGTATGGTATGCTTTGCAATTCTGCTGATCAGTTACAAACCGCATGAAAATTTCCGCATCGCCTGTCTGGATGTGGGACAGGGAGACGGAATTGTGGTGGAAATAGAAAACAGATGGAATATCCTGATCGACGGGGGCAGTACGAATAAGAATGAACTGGGAAAATATCAGCTGCTCCCATACTTGAAGAGCAGAGGGATTTCCAGACTGGACGGAATTTATGTTTCTCACACAGATGAAGATCATATCAGCGGGGTGCGGGAACTTCTGGAATTTGTTGAGAAAGGTCTGACTTCTCTGCGCATAGAGAATCTGATCCTGCCCAAATGGAGCGATATTCAGGAGAATAAAAATTATCGGGAGCTGACAGAGCTGGCAGAGGCAGCGGGAGTCCGGGTGCTTACTGTGAAAGCAGGAGATGAGATCAGATATGGAACTGTCAGACTGAAGGTTCTGTGGCCGGAGTCCACAGCATCAGGGAAGGAAGTAAATGAAGATGCGATGGTTCTGGAAATGATAAGCAAAGATTTCAAAGGGCTTTTTACCGGAGATATCGGGATGGAGACAGAAAAAGAGCTGATACAGAATGGGTGTCTTGAAGATGTGGACTTCCTGAAAACTGCTCATCACGGTTCCAGATATTCTACAGGAGCAGAGTTTCTGGAAATCGTCAGACCGGAACTGGCTGTTGTTTCCTGTTCTGCAACAAACACATACGGGCATCCGTCGCCGGATACGCTGGAACGGCTGAAGAAGAGTGGAAGCAGAGTGCTGATCACCAGAGACTGTGGGGCGGTTACAATAGTCAATGGAAAATCTGTTTCTGCCTTTAACCGAATCAAGTAAGACCCCTGTGGAGATGTGAAAAGCAATAAGCAGTAGGATTTTCAAAGTGGTTACGTTCACAGTAACTCAAAGCAAACAATGTTGTCATAATTATATACAGGTGTCTTGACACCTGTATATCTGGGGAGTATAATTGCACAGACAAACGAAAATCAGGCATGATGTGAGGAAAGAAAGATGAAAGAACATTATGATGTCATTATTGTGGGAACAGGGGCAGCCGGACTGTACTGTGCACTGAACCTTCCGGAGAAAATGAAAATCCTGCTTATCACCAAGCAGGAGGCAGACCAGTCAGATTCATTCCTGGCACAGGGCGGAATCTGTATGCTGCGCGGCGAAGATGACTATGAAAATTATTTTGAAGATACCATGCGGGCAGGACATTATGAGAATAATAAACGGGCAGTAGATCTGATGATCCGCAGCTCCAATGATATTATCAGAGATCTTCTGCGTTATCATGTGGATTTTGCAAGGGATGGTCTGGGAAATCTGGCATTTACCAGAGAGGGAGCACATTCCCAGCCAAGAATTCTTTTTCATGAGGATATTACAGGAAAAGAAATCACACAGACTCTCTTAACTGCTGCAAAAATAAAAGAAAATATTGAAATTTGTGAATATATGACTATGGTAGACCTGATCTCCAAAGACAATACAGTCTGCGGAATCATTGCAATGGATCGGAATGACCAGGCATTTCCTGTTTATTCTCAGTATGTGGTTCTTGCCTGCGGCGGAATCGGCGGGCTTTTTAAAAACTCTACCAACTTTTCGCATATTGCGGGAGATGGTGTGGGAATTGCAATGAAGCACCATGTGGAAATGGAAAATCTGGACTATATCCAGATTCATCCGACAACTCTCTATTCAAAGAAACCCGGACGGCGTTTCCTGGTTTCAGAATCAGTCAGAGGAGAAGGTGCTCTTCTGTATGATAAGAACGGACAGCGTTTTACAAACGAATTACAGCCGAGAGATCTGCTGAGCCAGAAGATTTTTGCCCAGATGGAAAAGGATGGAACAGAGTTTGTATGGGAAGATATGCGCCCTCTGGGAGAGAAAACAATTCTGGAACATTTTCCTCATATTTATGAACAGTGCGTGGAAGAAGGCTTTGATCCGAGAAAAGAGCCAATCCCGGTTGTTCCGGCACAGCATTATTTTATGGGTGGAATCAAGGTAAATCTGGGAAGCAAAACTTCCATGAAGGGACTTTATGCCTGTGGAGAGACAAGCTGTAATGGCGTCCATGGAAGAAACCGTCTGGCAAGTAATTCTCTTCTGGAATCTCTGGTCTTTGCAAGAAAGGCTGCAGATGATATGATATTTGGACAGACACCGGAATATGTGCGGGCAGATGCAATTGATATGAATATGTATGAAAGCAGAGAAGAATTGCTTAATGCCTGCCACGAAACCGTATTAAAAGAGATTGAAAGGATGAAAAAAAGTCATGAATAGTATTACAATGAAAATGCAGGCAGACAAGCTGATCCGTATGGCGCTTCAGGAGGACATTACCAGTGAGGATGTTTCCACGAATGCAGTGATGCGAAGCGCAGTAAAAGGAACCGTAGATCTGATCGCAAAGGAAGACGGAATCATTGCCGGACTGGATGTATATGCGAGAGTATTCCAGATTCTGGATGAGAAAACAGAGATCAGTTTCAACTTTAAAGACGGTGAGGCAGTAAAGAAGGGCGATCTTCTTGGAACAGTAACAGGAGATATCCGGGTGCTTCTTTCCGGAGAGAGAGTTGCCCTGAATTATCTCCAGAGAATGAGTGGTATCGCTACTTATACAAAACAGGTTTCAAAGCTTCTGGAAGGAAGTAAGGTAACACTTCTGGACACCAGAAAGACAACTCCGAACTGTCGTGTTTTTGAAAAATATGCTGTACGTATAGGCGGCGGATGCAACCACAGATATAATCTTTCTGACGGAGTACTGCTTAAGGATAATCATATCGGAGCAGCCGGAAGCGTAGCGAAAGCAGTGGCCATGGCAAAAGAATATGCACCATTTGTCCGTAAGATCGAGATTGAAGTAGAGACTATGGAACAGGTAAAAGAAGCAGTAGAAGCAGGAGCAGATATCATTATGCTTGACAATATGACACCGGAAATGATGAAAGAAGCAGTAGAGCTTATCGCAGGCCGGGCACAGACAGAATGCTCCGGAAATATCACAAAGGAAAATATCGCCAAAATCCTGGAAACAGGTGTGGATTTTGTTTCCAGCGGTGCACTGACACATTCTGCTCCAATCCTTGACATTTCCATGAAGAATCTTCATGCAATATAATAACATGGCAGCGAAGCTGTTTTGCAGCGGATAATTTGCTATAGGATTATATCGTGGAGAAAGGATGGGAAAGTATGAATACTGCTCAGAGAAGAACTGAAATTTTAAAGCTCCTTCAGCAGGAAGAAAAACCTGTGGCTGCCAGGGCGATGGCATCACAGTTCGGAGTAAGCAGACAGGTGATCGTGCAGGATATGGCTGTGATACGTGCATCTACACCGGGAATCCTGTCAACGACCAGAGGATATGTGTTGCAGCAGGATAAAGATATTGCATGCACCAGAGAATTTAAAGTACGCCATGGGCAGGAACAGGCAGCGGAGGAACTGAATCTGATCGTGGACTGTGGCGGGCGAGTGAAAAATATCAGCATCAGCCACAGGGTTTATGGCCGTGTCACTGCAGAGATGGATATTCGTTCCAGACAGGATGTGAATGAATTTGTCCAGGCGATCAATAGCAGCCATTCCAGCGTATTAAGCAGTGCTACTTCCGGGTATCACTATCATCTGATAGAAGCATCCAGCCAGGAAAGGCTGGATCTGATCGGAGAACAGTTAAAGAAAGCAGGTTTCCTTGCACCACTTCAGCCATGGGAAAAGGAAAAACATCATAATATATAAGTAAGAAGGGATTCAGAAGATGACAATAGCAGAAATTCAGCAGGAAATCCTGCGAATGAAAAAAGAACAGGATATCTGTATTCTTGCACACGCATATCAGGGTCAGGAGATTCTGGAAGTAGCAGACTATACAGGAGATTCCTATGGCCTGAGTGTACAGGCATCCAAAAGAGACTGCAGCGGTGTGATCATGTGCGGCGTTCGTTTTATGGCAGAAACCTGCAAGATTTTAAGCCCGAAGAAAAAAGTCTGGCTGGCTAATCCTGTAGCCGGATGTCCTATGGCAGAGCAGTTGGATCTGGAAGGTCTGCGTGAATTAAAAGCACAGTATCCGGATTATGCAGTTGTCGCCTATATTAATACAACTTCAGAACTGAAAACAGAATGTGACGTATGCGTTACGTCCTCATCAGCAGTTGAAATCTGCAAAAAGCTGGAGCAGGATAAGATTTTATTTATTCCGGATCCGAACCTGGGACATTATGTGGCGGAAAAGCTTCCGGAGAAAACTTTTGCATTTTATAAAGGCGGATGTCCGAGACATATCGTGGTCAGTGCAAAAGATGTAGAAAAAGCCCGCGCAGCGCATCCAGATGCACTTTTCCTGGTACACCCGGAATGCCGTCAGGAAGTAGTAGAGCAGGCTGATTATGTAGGCTCCACCACAGGAATCATGGAATTTGCAAAGAAATCTGAACATAAAGAATTTATCATCGGAACAGAAAACAGCATTGTAGAGCATCTTCAGTTTGAATGTCCTGATAAGAAATTTTACCCGGTTGCAGTACAGCTTACATGCATGAATATGAAGGTTACCACCTTAATGGACATCTATAACTGTCTGAAAGGACAGGGCGGGGAAGAAATCTTCCTTCCGGAAAATATCATGGAAGGCGCCGGAAGATGCATTCACAGAATGGTGGAGCTGGGCGGCTGAATAATAATCTGAAATTTTCTGCTGGCTATTATGTCATGGAATTGATACAATAAAAGTAACGTTACTGAGAACAGTAACAAAGTAACTGCTCTGCAGTCTGATATCTTGGTATCTGTGAATAGAACAACAGATTGCTGAACAGTTACAGACAAAACAGCCTCAGGAGTAGAAAATTGAAAAATATACAGGCAGACATTAAATCAGGAAATTTTAAACAGGTGTATCTTCTCTATGGAGAGGAAGCATATCTGAAACAACAGTATAAACAGAATCTGGTAAAGGCACTGAATCCGGATGGGGATACTATGAACTTCAATCACTATGAAGGCAAGGGGATTGATGTAAAACAGTTGATCGACCTCTGTGAAACCATGCCATTTTTCGCAGAGCGCAGAGTTGTTTTGCTGGAAGATACAGGTTTTTTCAAAAATAAGTGTGAGGAACTGGCAGATTATATGAAAGAGCTGCCGGACTATCTGTATCTGGTTTTTGCAGAAACGGAAGTAGACAAGAGAAACCGCATGTACAAAGCAGTAAAAGCCTGCGGAAGTATTGCGGAGTTTATCAGACAGGATGAAAAAACTCTGATGCGCTGGGCAGCAGGGATCCTAGGGAAAGCCGGAAAAAAGATCACCCAGAGAGACATGGAACTTCTGCTGACCAAAACAGGAACTGATATGGGGAATCTCAGGATGGAGATGGAGAAGCTTATCAGTTATACAGAAGGCAGGGATGTGGTGACTGCAGAGGATATTGAAGAAATCTGCACTACCCAGACAACCAATAGAATTTTTGATATGGTGCGTGCGGTAACGGAGAAAAACCAGAAGCGTGCACTGGAACTTTATTATGATCTGCTGACATTGAAAGAACCGCCGATGAGAATCCTGTTTCTTCTTGCGAAGCAGTATCGCCAGCTGCTGTTGGCAAAACAGTTTGCGGCAGCAGGACTTGCACAGACAGAAATAGCTTCGAAACTGGGAGTTCCCGGATTTGTTGTGAGAAACATTACAACATGTGCCAGAGCTTACACCATATCTGAATTGGAACAGGCAGTAAAAGATTTTGTGGATGCGGAAGAATCAGTAAAAACAGGACGACTGGAAGATAAGCTGAGCGTAGAATTACTGATCATTAAGTACAGCAGTAAAGTAAAATAGGAAAAACGGTAACTGCCGGATATTCTGGCAGTTACAAAAGATAATAACAAAAAAGACAGCCACATGACGGTGATGGCTGTCCTTTTTAATCATAAGCTTATAATTAAAAATTCAATCTATAATTAGTCAATGCTGTTAACAGCTTTAGCTAAACGGGCAACTTTTCTTGCACAGTTGTTTTTATGATAAACACCTTTGGATGTAGCTTTGCTGATTGTGGAAACAGCATCCTTTAATGCTACTTCTGCAGCTGCCTTATCTTTATTTGCTACTGCTGCTTCAACTTTCTTCATAGAAGTTTTAACTGCAGATTTGATTGCTTTGTTTCTTGCTGCTTTAGTTCTGTTTACTAAAATTCTTTTCTTAGCAGATTTAATGTTAGCCAATTCGTACACCTCCAATTTAATTCGATAAAATATTATTATACTCCTGTCATAGAAACAGACACGGGCGCTCCTATGAACATGCTTATATATATTATCTCAAATAATCTTCCTTGTCAATACATATTTCCATAAAAAAAGCTAAAAATAGATATAAAAGATTGTTATAAGAACGGAGTAAACAGTAACAAATATTGAATGAAGT
>ERZ1673699.2474-NODE-2474-length-12126-cov-4.896777_pt1 | contig 12126 bp, 8 predicted proteins | sample MGYA00580229_ERZ1673699 | MGnify/ENA primary metagenome ERZ1673699 (study PRJEB41218, sample SAMN15661785) | gut metagenome | host: Homo sapiens | place: Canada: London | collected 2015-08-20/2019-03-30 | study: EMG produced TPA metagenomics assembly of... | reverse complement strand
ATACATACCTGTTACACCTTTAACAGCTGTACCTGCTTCAAGAGAAGCTGCTCCGCCTAAGAAGTTAGGGATATCATTGATACCAGCGATATCAAACCAGAATACTGAGTTTAGTGCGTGATGAAGTCCAGTTGGTATTAATAATCTGTTGAAGAATGCATAAATACCTGCACCTATTGCTCCTAAGTTTTGAATACCTGTACCAAAAGCTACTAGAGCGCTAAATAGTATTGGCCATACATAGTAAAGTATTGCTGATACTATAATCATGAATAATGATGTCATGATAGGAGTAAGTCTTCTACCGCTGAAGAATGCAAATGCATCAGGTAGTTGTACTTGATAGAACTTGTTGTATGCAAATGCAGCTACAAGACCTGAGATGATACCAACGAATACGTTTCCGTTATTCATTTTTTGCCAGCCATCAGTTAAAGCTAGTTCAGATGCATCAACACCTTTGAATATAGCTACTGTTCCTGCTGATAGAAGTGTAGTTGCTATTAAGAATGCTACTAGACCAGAAAGTCCTGCTGCACCGTTCCTATCCTTAGATAGACCATAAGCAACACCTACTGCGAAAATAATTCCTAAGTTGTCAAGTATGGCTGCACCAGTCTTGATTAAGAATGCTGCGATAATGCTATTAGAGCCCCAACCTGTTGGGTCAATCCAATAACCAATACCCATTAGTAGAGCAGCAACTGGAAGTATAGCTACTGGTTGCATCAAAGCCTTACCTAGGTTTTGAAGTTTTTTCATCATAATAATGACCTCCTTAATAAAAATTAAAATAATAATTACTATTATTGTTTATATTATACCACATTCTTACGAAAATAAAAATACTTATTAAAAAATAGTTTGCAAAAATACTATATTTATTGTAAAATGAATATAAGCATACTTATAATTAAGTATAAAATATCAGGGAGGTGTTACTATGCTTATAAAAGGGGCTAATGTTTACTGCGACGGTAAATTTATTAGAAAGGATATTGCTGTGAATGGAGAGATATTCACTGTTTATAGCAATGACGATATCGTTAAAGATTATTCAGATGCTTACATCATTCCAGGTCTAACAGATATTCATTTCCATGGTGCGATGGGCAAGGACCTTTGCGATGGAACAAAAGAGTCTATAGAAGCGATATGTGAGTATGAGGCGCAAAATGGCGTTACTCAAGTCATTCCAGCTACTATGACCTTGGCAGATGAAGAGCTAGAAAGAATATTCAAAGCGATTGGCGAATACGATGGAACTAAGGGAGCTGAGTTTATTGGCGTGCACATGGAAGGACCATATATATCCAAGGACAAGATCGGTGCGCAAAACCCTAAGTACTTAGCTATGCCAAGTCTTGAGCATTTTGACAAATATCAAAAACTTTCTAATAATAGAATAAAAAAGATCACTATAGCGCCTGAGGTTGATGGAGCAAAAGAATTCATCAAAGAAAGAGCTGATGAGGTCGTTATATCAGTTGGCCATACTGATTGTGACTATGACACTGCACTTGAAGCCTTTGATTTAGGAGCAAGATCGGTAACACATTTATTTAACGCGCTTAATGATATCAAGCACAGAAGCCCTGGTGTGTGCGGAGCAGCCTTTGACAGCCCTGAGGTCATGGTTGAGCTCATAACAGATGGCGTTCATATACATCCATCAGTAATAAGGATGATATATGCGATGTTTGGTGATGACAGAGTAATCTTAATATCTGACTCGATGATGGCAACTGGCCTTTCAGACGGTAAATACAGCCTTGGCGGTCAAGACGTTTATGTAAAAGGCAAGAAGGCTACACTTGAGTCGGGAACTATAGCTGGTAGCGCAAGTAATTTATTTGACTGCATTAGATACGCTTACTCAATCGGCGTTCCATTCGAATCGCTTGTTAAATCAGCTGCTGTTAACTCAGCCAAAGAAGCTGGTATTTATGATAAATATGGCAGCATAAGAGTAGGCAAATACGCTAACTTTGTTGTAGTTGATAAAGATTTAAACATAATCGATGTATGTATAAGAGGCAAAAAAATAGGTGGAGTTAATGAAAACAATTAAAGGAACTATAGCTAATAAAGGTCTTGTTTTAGGCAAGATAAAAGTTTTCTCTGATGAAAAGATAAATATTAGCAAAGAAAAAATTAATGATACAGCTAGTGAAATCAATAAATTAGATGCAGCAGTAAAAAAATCAATAGATGAGCTAGATAAATTATTTGAAAAAGCAAAAGTAGATGCAGGTGAAGAAGAGGCACAGATATTTGAAGTGCATAAGATGATGATCGATGATATTGAGTACCAAGATGAAATTAGACGAAATATTAATGAAGAAAAAGATAGTGCCGCTTATGCAGTAAGTCTTGCTGAAGAAAAATTTTATGAAATTTTTAATAGCATGGACGACGAATACTTTAGCCAAAGAGCAAAGGACATAAAAGATATTTCTCAAAGACTTATTAAAAACATCTTAGGCATCAGAAATTCATTTAACGAGGGACTTGAAGAAAAAGTTATTTTATACGCAGAAGATTTATTGCCAAGTCAAACGCTAAATATTGATAAGGACAAGCTACTTGCGATAGTCACAGTAAAGGGTTCAACACAATCACACACAGCGATACTTGCTAAGTCCATGAACATAGCTTCGCTTGTGAACCTTGATAGCGCTTTTGATAAATCAATTGATGGCAAAACTGCGATACTCGATGCATATGAAGGCTCTCTAATTATTGACCCAGATGAAAAATTACTCGCAGATGTCAAAGATAGAATAGAAAAAGAAGAAAAAAGAAAATTGGAGCTAGAAAAATTAAAAACTGCCAAAGCCATTAGCAAGGACGGAACACATATAAGTGTTTACGCAAACATTGGCAATTCAAAGGACTTGCCGCTTGCTTTAAAGAATGGCGCAGAGGGCATAGGTTTATTCAGAACAGAATTTTTATATCTTGGCAGAGACTCGCTTCCGACAGAAGAAGAGCAATTTAAGGAATATAAATACATTGCTGAGGCGATGGAAGGCAAAGAGGTCATAGTAAGGACCTTTGATATAGGTGCAGATAAAAAAGTTGATTATCTAAATCTACCTGAAGAAGAAAATCCAGCTCTTGGATATAGAGCGATAAGGATATGCCTTGATGATACGGATTTATTCAAAGCTCAGCTAAGAGCAATAATCAGAGCATCTCACTATGGCAATATAAAAATTATGCTTCCTATGATAAATGACGTTTGGGAAGTGAAAAAAGCAAAAGAGCTTATTAAAGAAATATTTGAGGAGCTAAAAGGAAAAAATATTCCATTTAATGAAGATATTGAAGTCGGTATCATGATAGAGACACCGGCAGCAGCCATAATCAGTGACGATCTTGCAAAAGAAGTAAGCTTTTTCAGCATAGGCACAAACGATTTAACTCAATACACTCTTGCAGTTGATAGACAAAATGAAAAGATAGCAAGACACAGAGACATTCATCATAAAGCGATTTTAAGACTTATGGAGCTGACTTGTCAAAACGCAAAGAAAAACGGCGTTAAGATCAGTGTTTGCGGCGAGCTTGGAAGCGATCCAGAGCTAAGTGAGTTTTATATAAAAAACAAATTTGATAAATTATCTGTTAATCCTGGACAAATACTTGAATTAAAGGATAGAATAATAAATTCATAAGGAGGACAAAATGAAAGAATTCGAATACACAATCACAGACCCTATAGGCATACATGCAAGACCAGCTGGCTTACTTGTAAAATTACTAGCAGCTATCAAAAGTGATGTAAAAGTAGCTAAAGGAGAAAAAATTGTAAATGCTAAATCAATTTTAGGACTTATGGGCCTACAAGCAAAACAAGGCGAGGCAATCAAGTTCATAATTGAAGGCGCAGACGAAGAAGAAGCAATAAAAAAGGTAGAAGATTTCTTAAAAGAAAATTTATAATCTTGACTAAAACCCTCTATGCTTGTATAATATAAGCGTAGGGGGTAAAATTATGGAAAAAGAAAATTTCAGCCCAAAAGAGGTACTGTCCATGACCTTGGCCAATGGGGTCAATAAGACTAAGCTTAAGACGAGAGCACAGTTCTTTTTAGGTGTATTAGCAGGTATGTATATAGCACTTGGTGGTGTTTCATCAACTATAGTGAACAATCTTGGTAAAGGATTTAACCCGCAAATCACAAAAATACTTGTTGGATTAACCTTCACCATCGGCATAGTAGCTGTAGTTGTAGGCGGCGCAGAACTATTCACAGGCAATATACTCATGTTTGGCTCAACACTTGATAAAAGAACAAAACTTGGCAATCTATTATGCAATTGGTTAAAAGTATATTTATATAATTTTATCGGAGCACTTTTAATTGTAGCTATAGTATTTTATTCAAATATTTTATCAGATGGAACAAAAGAGCTTTTTGTAAATATTTATAATGCAAAGACATCACAAGGATTTTTAGAGCTTTTTGTTAAAGGAATTGGCTGCAACATCTTAGTTTGCTTATCAGTTTGGCTTGCTACAGCTAGTAAAGAGATAACAGCAAAAGTTTTTGCATCAGCTTTTCCAGTTGCAATATTCATTATATGCGGCTTCGAGCACTGCGTTGCCAATATGTTTTATTTACCGATAGCTATGATGATTAGCGGCACATGCGATATATTAGCCGTGCTTCACAATTTAGTTCCGGTTACGCTAGGTAATATCGTGGGCGGCATGATACTAATAACATTTTATTATTACGCTTATAAAGAATAGTATATTTATTATATGGAAGAACAGTTTATATTGTTCTTCTTTTTTTTATTAAATATTATCTGATGAAAATTTTAAAAATATTTTGAAAATGAAAATTGTTTAGAAATAAATATATGAAAAAATAAATTATTATAAAAAATATTTTTCGCTAATAAAAAAAGCCAAGCAATTAAGCTTGACCAAAATTTCAAATTATTTCTTTAAGTTTAAGACTTTTAATAAATTTAGTGTCGAACCCTTTTTTGGAGTGTTTAGTGCGTTCGTCGTCATCAAAGCCATCTCACCACGATTTAGATAATCATCAGGCTTTAGATCAAGACCGTCCATAAGACCATAAGTCACTGCATAGTCAGAGACCATGTCCCACTTTTTTGCCTCAGATGAATAATCAAGTATCCTAAGTAGTATTGCTTGATACTGCCTAACAGTAACAAAGGTGCCATAACCAAACTTATCTTTAGTTATGCCGTGTATGTAGCCATTTGACACAGCCCAGTTGATGTAAGGCAAGTAGACTTTGCTCGCACTCTTAAGATCAGTAAACTTTGTTTCAGAGCTAAACTTTTTAGCTCTTTCTTCATCGTTCATAAGCCTCGATAGTATAACTATGAGATCCTCTCTCTTAAGATTCTTATCAAGCATCAAATCACCTGTTGAATCACCTTGTATTATATTGTATGACTTAAGCTCTTCGGCGCTCTTTTTATATTTACCATTTAAATTATTTGCACATAGATTTGTGCTAGTAAATAAAATTAAGAAAAGAGATAAGAAGAGTATAATTTTTTTCTTCATACATACCACTCCACTTATATTATACTACATAAATTACATTTAATATGTTAAGTTCGTGTTACAAAAATATTTTTATCAATAATTGCGTATAAAATGCGAAATTTTAACTAGATTGTAACATAATTTATATGTTTTATGTGTTATAATAAATACATAAGAACTAGTAGAATAGTTATGAAAGGAGCAAAAACATGAAAAATAACTTAAAAAGAGTATTTAGTTTAGTACTTGTATTTATGCTATGCATCACATTTATACCGATGAACACTGCAAGTGCGAAAACATTTAAAGACGTGCCTAAGACTCATTGGGCATACAATTACATCAACGAGATGAGTAACAAAGGATATATACAAGGTTATCCTAATGGAACATTTAGACCAAGTAAAGAAATTTCTTTCCTTGAAGCAATGAGATTTGCAGCTATACTTACACAATACGATGAACAAGCATTACAAGCTGCAAGACAAGTTTGGCTTAAGGACGTAGTAGCGCTAGGCGTACCAAAATGGGCACAAGATAACGTTGTTAAGTGCTTAGCAAAACAAGCTGTTAATATGACAACATTAAAAGCAGCTAAAAAGAATAAAATGTTTACTACAAATAAGCCAGTAAGTAGAGTTAATCTTGCTGAATTTTTCGCAGGGGCTATGGGAGTTAAATCAACAGATCCAGTTATCGCACTTCCATTTAAGGATGTAAACAATATTCCAGAAGGAACTAGAGCAGCTGTAGCTGGCCTTATAGATGCCGGCGTTGTATCTGAAAAAGGTACTGGAAAAGGAATGTTCTATCCAAAGAGAGCGGTTAGAAGAGATCAAGTTGCTAGAATGGTTTATGCAGCGCTTGAGTATCAAGCAAAAAACACAAGCAATGTAAATCCAGTTAACCCAGTTAATCCAGTTAATCCAGTAAACCCTGTAACTCCAGTTAATCCAACACCAACAGTTGTTACAGGTACTATTAAAGAAATTGGTATTACAGGAGTTACAGCTATAATGCTAGTTGACGATAACACAGCTAATGGCAAGGTGTTCTCTATAAATCCATCAACAGTTATAACAGTAGATGGAAGCATAGGTAATTTAGCAAGCTTATTAGTTGGACAAAGTGTTACAATTACAGCTGATTCATCTTTAGGTGCAATGCAAGCTAAGTCAATAAACGCAAAAGGTGTTCAATTCAGCCTTGAAGGTGAAGTAACAAACGTTGACAGCTCAAACAAAGAAATCAAAATTACTTATACAGACAGCACAAAGAATAAAGTTTCAAAAGTATTTAAAGTTGATTCTGATTCATCAATCACAATTAACAATAGAAGTAGAGATTTAAGCGATGTTAAGAGAGGTTCTCAAGTTAAAGCAACTATCTACAATGAAAAGGTTAAAACACTTGAAGTAACAGCATCTTCAGACGATTACAAAGGATATATCAAGAAATTAAATTATAGAGAGATTACAATAGTTTCATTAAACGGTAGAGAAAACACTTACAAGCTTCCAAGAAGCGACAGAGACTACGATATTTACGATAGCAGAGACAACTCTAGAAGATCTTACAGAGAACGCAAATTGACATATGATGAACTAGCAAGACTTGGATCAGTATATGTTGAAATAGAAACAGATGTTAAATATGACGACGAAGTTGTATCGATAGAAGTTGGAGATGGTTTTGACAACGAATACATCGTATATAGAAATAATGATAGAGGCAGAAACCGTGACCAATGGCAAATAGAATTATATCCAAAGAATTCATCAAATAGTTCTTACAATAGAGAAACTTATTACTACGATTATGATTTAACAGCAGATAGCTTTGACTCAAGAAACGGAGTAAGAGTAAGAAATATAGGCGAAGGATCAAGAGTAGTTATTCTTGAAAAGGATAAAGACACTATCAAGAGAATTATGGTTATTGATTCAAGATATAATAATGGATATAATAATGGATATAATAATGGATATAATTATAATGATAATTACATTTATGGCAAAGTTTTAAGAAAAGGAGTTGATTATGTACAAGTATCTGATAATTACTCTTCTAAAACTTATGTAATTGATGCTAGTATTTCAATTTCAGGAATAAGCGAAGGATATCCTTATTATTTCAAGGTTAGTGATAAAAATGGTAGACCAAAACTAATAGCTTGGTATGATAAAGAACCAAGTGACTTTAGAAATAATAGCAGATATGGATATGATAAAACAATAACTATAAGCTATTTCCGTTACAGTTCTTCTAGAGATGAAGTATATGTGACAGATAATAACAACAATGATTACTATTTAAATAGCAGTACAAATATTGATGGATATTACTATAGAAGTTATTCTTCTTTAAAGAGTGCTAACGATAGTGACTTTAGAGGTACTAAGGCTGATATTACAATAGGATCAAATGGATATATAAGCAAAATATATTTTTATGGTAGATAAACAATTAAACAAACTATAGAAAAAATCTTAGGACTTTTGTCCTAGGATTTTTTTGTGTTTAAAACATTTTTAATTAAATGCAAATCTATTAAAAAATTTTTCTCTATACGCAAAAAAATAATTGTAATAATTTTTCTCGTGTGTTATAATCTTAACGAGGTGAAAACATGAAACTAGGTTTTTCAAATGAACTATATATAAAGGAACAAAGTGACTATATTTTAAAGAGGGTCGGAAAGTTTGAGAAGCTTTATATGGAGTTTGGCGGTAAATTAATTGGCGATAAGCACGCGCAAAGAGTTTTGCCTGGCTATGATGAAGACGTAAAAACTGTTTTACTTGAAAAATTAAAGGACAGGATGGAAGTTATCATAACTATACACGCTCAAGACATCATATCAAATAAGCTTAATAACAATACTGGATTGACTTACGAGAGAGAAGCAATTAGACTTATCGAGAGATTAAAGGCAAAGGGTATTAAGATTAACAGCGTTGTTATCAATCGTTACAAGAAAGATGAAAATGTTGATAAATTTAAAGAGTACATGGAAGCAAGAGGCATGAGGGTTTATCTTCATGACAAAACTGAGGGCTTCCCTAATGATGTTGATAAAATTCTTTCTGAAGATGGCTTTGGTAAGCACCCATACATTGAAACGACTATGCCTATCATAGTTGTTACTGGACCAGGTCCAGGCAGCGGTAAGATGACTACATGTTTATCTCAACTTTATCATGAATATAAACGCGGCGTTAAGGCTGGTTATGCAAAATTCGAAACTTTCCCAGTTTGGAATCTTCCACTAAAGCACGAACTAAATCTTGCTTATGAGGCTGCGACTGCTGATTTAAGTGATGTTAACCAAATCGATCCATACCATTTGCAAGCTTATGGAGAAATTTCTGTAAATTATAACAGAGACGTACAAGCCTTTCCTATATTAAAGAAGATTCTTGATAGAATTATGGGCGAAGAATTTTATAAATCTCCAACTGATATGGGTGTAAATAGAATTAAGTCCGGCATCATTGACGAAGAAGTTGTTAAAGAGGCATCAAGACAAGAAATTATCAGAAGATATCTAAAGGCGCTTCTTACTTATAAGATGACTAATCAAAAGAAGGACGAAGCTCAAAGAATCAAGACTCTTATGGAAGAATTAAATCTTAAGGTAGAGGACAGAAAATCTTTGGTTGCTGCTAGAAATAAAAAGGAAGAGCTTCTTAAAAAAGGCATCACTAACTCAAATGTAACTGCCATCGAATATGAAGATACAATCATAACTGGCAGAGACGGCGAGCTTATGGACTCAGCTGCAGCTGCTGTACTTAATCTTCTTAAGTATATATCAAAGCTTCCTGATGAATTGCACTTGATTGATAAGGCTATACTTGAGCCAATCATTGAAGTTAAGGGCATAATCGAAAAAGAAGAGAGTCCACTACTAAATGTTGAAGAGGTTTTAATTTGTCTTGCAACATCAAAGATGTTTAATCCAAGCGCTAAGCTTTGTATAGACAATCTTTCTAAGATAAGAAATTTAAGAGCTCACTCAACAGCTATGTTAAATTTAACTGATATAGAATTATTCAGAAAATTAAATATTGACTTAACAAGCGACTATATCGATACAAAATTTTAATAAAAATTAATTGATATAAACTTTTAAAAAACTCCTGATCATTTGATTAGGAGTTTTTCTATGTAAATAGTATTGAATTTCATAAAAAAGGTCAAACTTTTATAGCTTGACCTTAAAATATTATTTTGTTTCATCAATGTAGGCGATTGCTAAGCAGCCCGGTCCAACGTGTGCGCCTATTGCGGTGCCTATCTCTCTTATAGCGATATCTTTCGCATCAAATTCTTCGTTAATCATTTCATAAAGCTTTTGAGCGTTTGCTAAGTTATCTGTATGACCAATGATGGTATGCTTAAGTATATCAGGATTGCGTCTTACATCGTCAAAATAAAGATTTAGTATTTTCTTATAAACTTTTGCTTCGCCGCGTACCTTATCCTTTAATATCAAAGCTCCGTTCTCATCATTTGCAAGTAAAGGCTTGATATTTAAGACTTGACCAACAGCTTTGATTGCTTTTGAAATTCTTCCGCCTCTATAAAGATACTCAAGGTCTTCAACTGTAAATAAGTGGTTAACTTTGCCAGCTAAGAACTTTGCTCTCTCTTCAAGCTCTTCAATCGATTTACCTTCATTATTCATCTTGATAATCTCTCTAACGATAAGCTGCTCACCTATAGTCATAGATTTAGAATTTATAGATACCATCTTAATGTTTGGATACTTTTCTTTTAGCATTTGTATAGCCATGCAAGATGAGTCCCAAGCAGTAGTTAAGCCATATGAAAGACAGATGTATATGAGGTCTTCGCCTTCTTTGCATATTTTTTCAAAACCCTCTAAGTACTGGTTAAGATTGATCTGACTAGTTTTGTAAATCTTGCCATTTCTCATGTTTTTATATATTTCCGACGTTTTTATATCAAGTCCGTCACGATAAATATTTTCTATGTCATCAGTATCAATAACACTTACATAAAGGGGTTCTAGATTAAATTCTTTAATTTCTTCTTGAGTGAAATCACTCGCACTATCAATTATAATTTTTGTCATTTTTTACCTCTCTCATTTGTTAATTATATCATATAAAATAATTAAAGACAAGCTAAAATATTATCATTTTCGTAATAATTAGCTAAGACTAATACAAAGAGTACAAAAAAATATATTTTTGTGGTATAATACATTCATAAGGGAGGTTTTATTATGTCAATTGACGATAGAGTTAAAAGTTTAAGAGAATTAATGAAGAAAAATGGTATAACTATGTATATAGTTGCCACAGCTGACCCACACATGAACGAGTACTTATCCGATCATTACAAGGATAGAGTCTTCATATCAGGTTTTACTGGCTCACAAGGCAATGTCATAATCACTATGGATAAGGCAATGCTTTGGGCGGACGGAAGATATCACGTTCAAGCTGAAAATCAATTAAAAGGCACTTCTTATGAATTATATAAATGGGGCAAACCAGGTGTTCCAACATTTATGGAATACTTAAGAGACAATGTTAAAGAAGGCGAAGTTATTGGTTTTAACGGAAAAACTTTCTCTGAAGCAATGTTTGAAAGGATAGAGGACCTTGTTGATGGCAGGGACGTTAAATTTGTTGACGATGTTGATCTTATCTCAGAAATTTGGACTGATAGACCTGCACTAAAAAAAGACAAAGCCTTTATACTAAATGATGAAGAGGCTGGTGAAAGCACTAAAGATAAATTATCAAGACTAAGAGCAAAATTAAAAGAAGAAGGTGCTGACCTTAGCATCATAGCTTCACTTGATGATATTTGCTGGCTATACAACATAAGAGCAAATGATATACAAGACTCACCAGTATTAATTTCATACGCTTACGTTGATTTTGATAAGGCAGCCATCTATACAGATCTTGATAAGCTTGATGATGCCATAATCAAGGCGCTTAATGCACAAGGCGTTGAAGTTAAAAAATATGAAGCATTTGAAGATGATTTAAGAAAGATTAAAGACAAAACTATTTATCTAGACGAAAACAAGATTAATAGATACATGTTCAAGCTTATTGAAGATGATAACTATGTTATAGGTGATATTAACATCACTACTAAGTTTAAAGCAGTTAAAAATGATACTGAAATTAAAAATGTAAAGAAAGCGCACATCACTGATGGCGTGGCACTTGCGAGATTTATGAAGTGGCTTAAAGAGTCTGACAAAAAAACTCTTGACGAACTTACTGTTCAAAATAAACTTCATGATTTTAGAGCAATGTCAGAAGATTTCTTGGAAGAAAGCTTTGAGACTATCTGTGGTTATGCTGATAATGCTGCCATCGTTCACTATATGTCAAGTGAAGAAACTAACAAAAAGCTTGATAATAAAGGACTTTTATTAGTTGACAGCGGTGGACAATATCGCTTTGGAACAACTGACGTTACTAGAACTATGGCTATGGGCGCATTAACTGATGAAGAGAAAAAAGGCTTCACTCTTGTATTAAAGTGATTTATAAGACTTATGATCGTTGTATTTAAAAGAGGCACTAATGGTT
>ERZ1673699.2472-NODE-2472-length-12131-cov-4.385807_pt1 | contig 12131 bp, 8 predicted proteins | sample MGYA00580229_ERZ1673699 | MGnify/ENA primary metagenome ERZ1673699 (study PRJEB41218, sample SAMN15661785) | gut metagenome | host: Homo sapiens | place: Canada: London | collected 2015-08-20/2019-03-30 | study: EMG produced TPA metagenomics assembly of... | reverse complement strand
CTTTTTATTTTAAAAATTAATTAATTAACGCTTATGGTAAGAAAAATTCTACTGACGTTAATTGCCGTCCTGGGACTCTGTGCATACGGTTTTGCCCAGAATCGGCAGGTGACCGGCAAGGTCGCCGATGCGCAGGGGAAACCTGTCGCCGGTGCGACCATCATGATCGACGGAACGTCGACCGGTACGACTTCTGCGGCAGACGGCCGCTTCTCGATCTCCGCTCCCGCAAACGGAACGCTGATCGTCTCTTTCATCGGCTATGAAAGCCAGTCGGTTGCCATTTCGGGCAAGACGGTGGTGAATGTCACGCTGGCCGAAGATGCACACGCGATCGATGACGTCGTGGTGACCGGTTACGGTGTGCAGCGCAAGGCGTCGTTTACCGGTGCCGCATCCATCGTCGGCGACGACGTCCTCGCAAAGCGGACCGACGCCAATTTCGTCAAATCGCTCGAAGGCTCCGTGCCGGGTCTCCAGATGAACAACTCGACCAGTTCGCCGGGTGTCTGGGGTTCGGTGTACGTGCGCGGCCGCGGATCGCTCAATTCGGGCACCCAGCCCCTCTACGTGATCGACGGCATGCCGGTAAACTCCGATATCGAGGATAACTTCGACAGCCGCGGCAATATCTGGTTCGACCCGATGGCTTCGGTCAATCCCGCCGATATCGAGAGCGTTACCGTGCTGAAGGATGCCGCCGCAACGGCTATCTACGGTTCCCGTGCCGCAAACGGCGTGATCGTCATCACGACGAAGAAAGGTACGAGCGGCAATTTCAACCTCAACGTCGACATTAAGCAGGGCTTCGTCTCGATGGCCAACCACAACATGGAGCTGGCCAATGCAAAGGAGACGGCCAACCTTTTCGCCGATGGTTACGGCTCGTTTTACAGCCTCTTCTACGGTCAGAATGCTTCGGAGGCTACCGGTGGAAAATTCGACAACTGGAACGACTACATTACCTCCCGTTATAAGTGGGACGGCAAGTCGTCCTACGACTGGATCGACGCCATCACGCGCCACGGCTATTACCAGGATTACAACCTGAGCGCTTCGGGCCGCGTCGGACAGACGGGTTACTATGCCAGCATGGGCTACCTGAACACCGAAGGCCTGGTGATCGGTACCGATATGGAGCGTTTTTCGGGACGTCTGAACGTCGACAGCAAGTTCAAATTCCTGACCGTCGGCGCCAACACGTCGTATTCCTACTCGATTCAGAACGGCAACTCGGAGTCGCTGTCCGGGTCGATGAACAGCCCCGCGACGCTCGCTATCTCGGGCCGTACGCCGCTGGACCCCATCTACGATGAAAACGGCGATTACCTGATGGGAAGCTATCCTCATCCGCTGGCGGTCGTGGATTCCAAGGTGGGCAGTCTCTACCGCACCCGGAATCAGACGGTCAACATCAATCCCTACGTGCAGGTCGATTTCGGCAAGGGTATCTATGCCAAGAGCACCCTCGGCGTGAACATTTCGGACCAGAACATCTATACCTATTACAGCGCCCTGTACGACCCGAACGGCACCGATTCCAACGGTAAGGGCCTCGATTTCACCTCGAAGACGAGCGTCATCACCTGGAACAACGTGCTGGGCTGGAACTACACGTTCAACGAAAAGCATGCCGTGAACCTGATGCTCGGCCAGGAGATGCAGCGTAAGTTCTACAACTATTCGGTGCTCGAAGGTGTGGACTTCCCCTTCGCCGGGGAGGGTATGCGCGACCTCTCGACCGCCGGTTCGTGGAGCGATTCGGCTTACTACAAGTCCGAGGCGACGCTGGCTTCCTACTTCCTGGATGCACACTACGCTTACGACGACAAGTACTATGTGTCGGGTTCGTTCCGCCGCGACGGTTCGTCGGTGTTCGGTTCCGACAACCGCTGGGGTAATTTCTGGTCGGTGGGTGCCAAGTGGCGCATCACGGGCGAGGAGTTCCTCAAGGACAACGAGATTGTGACCAATGCCGCCATCCGCCTCTCGTACGGTACGGTGGGTAATCAGGACATCGACTGGTATCAGGCCCGCAGTTTCTATGTGGCCGGTTACAACTACAACAGCAGCCCGGGTATGATTCCGTCGGGCGTTTCGAACCAGAAGCTGACGTGGGAGGTTGCCAAGAAGTTCGACGTGGGCTTCGACCTCTCGTTCATCAACCGCGTACACCTGACCTTCGATTTCTACAACGAGGAGACCAGCGACGCACTCTATTCGGTGCCCCTGTCGATGACCTCCGGCACCACGACGATGATGCAGAACGTCGGCACGATCCGCAACCGCGGTATTGAGTTCGCGGTCAACGCCACGGTGATGCAGAAGCGTGATTTCCGCTGGAACGCCTATGCCAACATCACCTACAACCAGAACCGCGTCATCAAGCTCGCCACCGACGATCCGATCGAGTCGGATGTCACGATCATCGAGGAGGACCGTCCTTTCCGCCAGTTCTATATGAAAGAGTGGGCGGGCGTGGAGTCCGAGACCGGTAAACCGCTGTGGTACCTCAACGACTCGGGCGACGAAACCACCAGCGACTACAATGCGGCCGCCAAGCGTTATGTGGGCGCCGCCGACCCGAAGGTGCTGGGCGGATTCGGAACCAGCGTCAACTGGAAGGGACTCGACTTCAACATCGACTTCACCTACCGTTTGGGCGGCAAGGTCTACAATTACAGCGGTGCGTTCACCGGTTACGGCATGTCGCTGATGACTCCGCTCCGCGACGTGGCCCTCAATTCGTGGACCGAGGACAACAAGGGCGCCAAGCATCCGCAGTACATCATCAACGACCCCTACAACGCGACGGGGGATTCCTCGCGGTTCCTTTACAGCGCCGACTACCTGAAGATCGGAAACATCACGCTGGGCTATACGCTGCCCGCGAAGTGGACCAAGAAGGCCTTCATCCAGAAGCTGCGCGTCTACGTGTCGCTCGACAATGTCTATACGGTCATGGCCGACGATTTCGTGGGCTACACCCCCGAAACGTTTACTTCGGGCCTCATGGCCTGGCAGTCGCCTGCCAACCGCACCTTTACGGGAGGTATCCAGCTTACTTTCTAACGTATGCAGTGTGATAAATTTAAGAAACGAACGATTATGAAAAAACTGATATTGAAAGCATTTGCACTGACGGTGTTGACCGGAGGGGTTGCGGGCTGCGGGACCAGTTTCCTCGAAACCGACTATTACAACGGAATCGACCAGGAGACGGCTCTCAACTCGGTCGACAACATCTCGACGGCCCTCAACGGTGCCTACTACCAGTTGTACCGCTACTATTTCGCCGGCAACTATGCCACGACGATCGGCGATATTCCCACCGACCTGGCCTATTGGAATGCCGGAACGCAGCACTTCAACAACATCTACACCTACACGGTGGCCGATACCGACACCTATCTCTATTGGATATGGAACTACGGCTATAAGGTGATCGACAACGCCGCCCGCCTGATCGAGGGCATCGACGCCCTCTATGCCGACAGCACGGAGGACGAAAAGGCCGAGTTGGACCGCTGTAAGGCCGAAGCCTACGCCTTGCGCGGATATGCCCAACTGGTGCTGGTCAACATCTTTTCGCATCAGGTTAAGGTAAACGGCGCCGACTTCTCGTCGAAGCCCGGCATCGTGCTGGTCGACAAGCCGATCAAACCCCTCGAGGAGGTTTCGCGTGCGACGGTCGGCCAGAGCTATACGGCCATTGTCAACGACCTGAAGGACGCCCTCACGCACTTTACGGCAGCCGGCGGCGACCGGGGTGATCTCTACTACTTCGGCGAAGCGGCTGTTCACGGACTGCTGGCGCGCACCTACCTCTACATGGAGGAGTGGGACGATGCCGCCGAGGAGGCCCAGAATGCGCTCGACGCAAAGGGTATCACGACCCTGACCTATGGCAAGGACACCTACAAGGCGCTCTACAACGGCGGCACCTCGAACACCGAGAGCATGTTCGCGCTGGCGATCAGCTCGTCGCAGAACTGGCAGGCTCAGTCGTGCGGTACGATCTGGTCGACCTACGATTACAGTCCCAGCCCGTGGCTGCAATCGATCTATGACGACACGGACTGCCGCACCAGCGTCTGGGTTCTTTCGGGAGCGGCGAACTCGCCGGAGTTCAACGGCGGTAAATTCGCCCACTTCTCGTCGGGAAACAGCACCTACGGCACCTGCTACATCGTCAATGCGCCCGAGATGTTCCTGATTATCGCCGAGGCCAATGCGCAGAGCTCCACCGGATCGGTTTCCGATGCGCAGAACGCCCTGCTGACCGTGGCCAAGCGCAATTCGGCGATCGCCTCGACGAGCGACCTGCCGTCGACGAAGGCCGACCTCCTGGCGTTCGTCAAAGAGGAGCGCGCCCGCGAACTGTTCCAGGAGGGTCTGCGCCTGTACGACCTGCGCCGCTGGGACGTGCAGGCTCAGGTATATGCGACCGGTGCACCCAATATATCGTTCACCTACACCAACTATAAGATTTCGGATCTGGTGTACCCGATCCCGAACGATGAGATCACCTCGGGCTTCGGCGTCGCCCAGAACGAGGGTTGGAGCAGCACGCTTCCGAGCAGGTAAACCTGCCCGAGCGACGGATTTTCAGAGGCCGGTTCCCGTGGGGACCGGCTTTTTTTGGCCCGACAGCTGCCGTGGCGGGGGATTTTGGTGGCGGGGGAGGACTAAAAAAATCGACAAAATATCCTGCGGCATTTGCAGAATTGAAATTTTTGCTTACCTTTGCACCACGATAATACGGAACACTTCGTTTATCGGGATGGTGCCATAGCTCAGTTGGTAGAGCAAAGGACTGAAAATCCTTGTGTCCCCGGTTCGATTCCTGGTGGTACCACTTAAAAATCAGAGAGTTGCAGAAATGTGACTCTCTTTCTTTTTGGTGTAAAACGGGCGAAAAACAGGGTTTGTTTTACCCAGTGTTTTACCCATGAGCACAACTATCGAGGTGGTATGCTTCAAATACAAGCCTCTCAAAAACAATGAATTTCCTTTAAGAATACGCATTACAAAAGACCGCAAGACCAAGTATATCAGCCTTGGAGTGTCTGTTGCACCTCAGTATTGGGATTTCGACAGAAATCAGCCCACATTGGATTGCCCTAACAGGGAATATCTGGAGAAACTGATTGCCAATAAATTATGTGAGTGTAAGGGCAAGGTTGTGGAATTGAAATCCGAGAATCGGGAATTTACCGCAACAACCCTTAAAGAACGAATCTCCAAACCTGTGAAGGCCGTGACCGTCGGAGAACTCTTTGAACAGATCATCCGGGAGTTGCAGGATGAACGCAGGACAGGTTATGCTACCTCTGTCGAGCAAGTTTATCGGTCGTTGCTCAAATTCAATAAACACCTGACCATCTATTTTTCTGACATCGACCATTTGTGGCTGAAACGCTATGAATTGTGGCTCCGTAGGCAGGGTAGGGCCGAGAATACCATAGGTGTCCGGTTCAGAACCCTGAGAATGGTCTTTAATCAGGCCATAGAGCGCGGGTATGCCAAGATGGAGCAGTACCCATTCAAGAGTTACAAAGTGGGTAAATTGCATGCAGAAACTCCAAAACGGGCCATATCCAAGACAGAGGTGAAAGCCGTTATGGATTTCCCATGTGAGGGGCGGGACTTTTATACCCGGTTTGCCATTGACCTTTTCGGCTTCTCCTATTTGATGGGTGGTATTAATTTCGCAGACATGGCTAATCTCACTCGGCAGAACATTGTGGACGGCAGATTGGTTTACAGACGGCAGAAAACCGGGAAATTGTTGAATCTGCCTATTCACAGCCGGGCTATGGAGATTATTGAAAGTTATGCTTCCGAAAACATTTACCTGTTCCCTATCTATTCAAAGGAACATAAAACGATTCAACAAAAAATAAACAGGCATCACAAGGTCATTACCAAGGTAAACCGGGCTTTGGCCGAGATAGGCAAAGAATTGAAAATACCGATTAAGCTCACAACCTATGTAGCTCGGCATAGCTATGCTACGGTGCTGAAAAGGTCCGGAGTTCCTACCTCTATTATTTCAGAATCTCTCGGGCATAGTTCTGAGCGAGTGACCCAAATCTATTTGGACAGTTTCGAAAATGAACGGATGAATGAAGTGATGCAACATCTTATATAAAGTTAAGGGGAACCGTAAGCTTTCCCCTTGGCTTATATTATATTTTCTGATGATCATTTAATTTTTATATCAAATGGAGGATAAAATGTATACAGGGCCATGGGGGCGGGTTAGGGAAATATGGATGGAGGATAGGGAGGCACGGGTCTCAGTTCCTAAATGGATTATTCATATTCTTTTGGACTGTTTGGATAAAGAATTCATATTAAATATCTTACTCGATGAGAAAAAGATAGAAACTACCGCTTCTACGATGAATGAATGCTTGGAACAGACCATCGAGCGGCTGGAGGTCTTAGGAAAATACAACTCCGCTTCAAAACATAAAGTACTCCTATCTCTGCTCCGACAGTACAAATCCACACCTATTCGATTGGAGGAGATAGATATACAATTTCTGAATGATTTCGAACTATTTCTAAGAAAGCGAGGAAATCGGAATAATAGCATAGCGACCAAGTTCAGTATTTTGAAAGCCGCCTATAACAAAGCTGCTGAAGAAGGTAAATTTAAGTCTAAATCCAATCCCTTCACTAAATTCAAAGTGGGAAAACTATGGACTGTAACATCCAAAAGAGCTATCAGTAAGGAGTATATTCAACGCATCGAACAATACACCCCTCTTTCAAGGGCTCCTTATTCGGCCTTAGCCTGTGATATTTTTCTTTTCAGTTACTATACGGCCGGAATCAATTTCGGCGACATGGCACGGCTGAAACAGGAAAATATTGCAGGCGGAAGGCTCTACTACACGCGGCATAAAACCGGAAAATTACTCTCTTACAAATTGATGCCTAAGGCATTGGAGATAATACAACGATACCAAAATCCAACTTCCGAGTATCTATTTCCAATCCTTAACAGCAGTCACAAAACAGAGTTGCAGAAATTCAACCGGATACACAAAGCCCTTGCTAAAACCAACAAGGCTCTGAAACAAATCGGTGAGGAATTGAAAATCCCCAATAAACTGACTACTTATGTAGCAAGGCACAGTTATGCGACAGTCCTCAGAAGAGCTGGAGTAGCAACCTCTATTATCAGCAGTTCTCTGGGACACAGTTCTGAAAAAGTTACCCAAATTTATTTGGATAGTTTTGAAAATAAACAGATTGATGAGGCGATGCAAAATTTACTATAAAATGCTGATTATATGCGCTTAACGCAATTAACGAAAATAAATATTCGATTTTGCTTGGAATTTTCATAAATTTTACTTATATTTGTAGCCGATTTCATAAGAGTAAAGTGGGAGTACTCTTCCGGGAAAGATTGGATTCTCGATCTTTCACAAATCAAAAAATTATAGTCGATATACAGGATTATTCACCTGTTTATCAAATTATTAACCTGTCGATTTTTTTGCTTGCATTACCTTTAAGGGAATGTGAGCGAAAAATCTCGACGTAAATTTTTTCTATATGGAAGGTAGAAGTTACCTAAAAAACGTTAATGGTCTTTCCGTTAGGGAGATAGATGGAAAGACCGTGATTGTAGCGCCTCAGGGTGCTGTATATCTCGGAGAGTTCATGACGAGCCTGCCAGCAGGTATCTTGAACAAAAAGCAAACTGGGTGTGGGGCCACCTCAGTCGTGCTGGAAAATGATGAGAATGTTATAATCTGTTGTCCCACAAGGCAATTGATTTTAAGCAAGGTTTCTCAATACCCCAACACTCGATGTCCATTCAAGTTATTCGGAGTACAAAAAGGGGTAACTACCGATGATATTGACCAGTATATTTGGGAATGTCGGGGAAAGCAACCCGTTAAGATAATGACGACTTATGATTCATACCCTCGTGTTGCGGCTTTGCTTGGCGATGAAGTCGCTCATTATAAAATAGTTGTGGATGAATATCAAGAAATTCTAGATGCTTGTGTCTATCGGGATAAGGCTATTAGGAACTTATTGTATGAGTTGAAAGACAAACCTAATGTAGTATATTTGTCTGCGACCCCTATTCAATATGGATATAAGCCTGAGGAATTAAAAGATATGCCGGAATTTGAGGTGGAATGGCCGGATGATGTTAGGGTTATTCCCCACCGGATTCAGACAGATAAACCGTTTGTAGCTGCATCAAATATTATTCTTCGACACAAAGCTGGTTATCCCATTGAATTTCAAGGCAAAAAGGTTGAAGAATATTATTTTTTCGTCAACTCTGTCAATGCTATTGGAGCCATTATTAAACGTTGTGGTTTAAGGCCGGATGAGGTGAAAATTATTTGTGCTAATACCCCTTTAAATAAGTTGAAATTATCTGGTTTTCAAATAAATAATGTGTCTGATCCGAATAAGCCGTTTACATTTTGTACGAAGACTGTATTTTACGGGGCAGATTTTTACTCTCAATCTGGGTTAATCATTGTGGTTAGCGATGGATGGGCAAAAAGTTCAATGCTTGATATTTCAACTGATATTCAGCAGATTGCGGGCAGAATAAGAAATCGGGATAATCTTTTTCGTCATTTAATTCTCCATATTTATAACACGGGTATTATGTGTCAGAGTAGGACGGAATTTGAGGAAGATTTGGCATGGCGCATTGGGGAGGCGCAGAAAACTATTCGAGCTTATCAGGAGTTGCCCCCTGATTTGCGAGATGTGATTATCTCTAAAATCGAAACGGATGAAAAAGAAGCTCTCGCATATTATAACCGGGAAACAGCTCTGGTTGAGCTTAATGATTTGAAAATAGCACATTTGCGCTATAAGTTTGAAAGCGTGGACAATGTGTATTCGAATGGGATTTCTATTCGGGAGGCTTATGAAAAAGCAGGGTATGATGTTGAGGCTGGCAACTTGCTAATTAGGGAACTTAAAGGAGGTGTTGCTATGCCAGGAGGAGACAAGTTCTTGATACATTATTGGCTTTATTCTAACGAGCGTCGGAGATCACCGCATATTAAGACGGAAATAGCAGAGGATATTGAGTTTAGGTATGATATTATACCTCTGGCATATGACTATCTTGGAGATGATTTCATGTTTAATGAAACTCCGAAAGAATGGCAGGCTAGAATATGGATTCACTATCGTATGCCTGCGACACAAACTATTTTTAAACAGAAATTAAAGAACATTTTTTTGATTGGTAATCGGTATAGCTTAAACGAGGTTAAAAGGTTATTAACGAGATGTTTCAGCGAATTGAGGATTGGCCTTCGGGCTAAAGCTACGATGCTGGCAGAATACTTTGAGACGAAGGCTGTGAAAATTCCCAAAGATGGAAGGCGAGTTGATGGGGTAGAGATACAAAAATGTCTGTTTTTGTTAATATCGCAAAGACGAAAATATCGGCGTTATTGGGTGTCGGATTTTTTGTATCCTTATCTGTAAAGGCAACGATAAAATAAAATTCGACATTTTTTGTATAAGGGCGGGAGTATAAAACTCCTGCCCTGTTTTTTGAGTAACTGAATCTGTTATAGTTGACCCACATTATTATTAATAAGACATTATTTCCTGACCCTTAAGTTCTAACTATTTTATTTTTTATTTTTTCAGTTTTATCTGCGCATGTTTGCTCCAATCACCACATGACCTCTCCCTGCACTCGGCGTGGGGATGGTCCCCCGCCACAACAATTTAATCTAATATTTGTGGTATGGAAAGCAATCTGAAATTTATCGAGACATGGGAGGTAGCACAGTTCAAAGCCCGGCAGGGAGTTGAGAAGCTGGAAGTCAAACAGAATCCCCACACAGGCAAAGTATTCTTTGTCTATGGCTGTGAGGTGGGCCCTTGCAGTCGGAAAGTAGAGACAGGACAACTGACGGACCCGGTGGTGTCTCAGGTGTGCAATGCCGAGACAGGAGAGACGTTTATGATGCTCCATCAGCGGGGCGAGGGAGGAGCACCTACATTGGCCGTGTTTTAGGCCATCACTTAAGAACAGGAGGCATACACCCTCCTGTTCTTTATTTTACAATATGTTCAATAAAAATTGAGGATTGAGCCTCTGTGACAGAAATTGCTAGTGAAGCATTTCGCAAAATACTCCCTAATACTTTGCTGGATGGATGTCCGTAGTTATTTGTTGTTCCAAATGAAATTGGGCAGTAATATGGTCCTTTAAGAAGTAAGTCATCGTTGAAGGACGTTACGGCTCCATGGTGAGGTATCTGAATAGTCCCTACATCATAATGTTGCTTAATAGAGTAAATCCAATTCAGAATTGCTTTATTTATAGATATATCACCTGTATATATACATCCGGCTAGTGAGATTTCACTCCAAAAGAAAGGCCACCAATTGTGAAACTCTGGGTGGTATATGCCGGTAATGTGATAAAGTCCTCTAGAGGTAGGGCCTGAATATAGAAGTAATGAATTGCCATTACTCCCGTCTGAGATACTTTTGTATATCGCGTTTATTTGACGTGCAATTTTTTTCTTTGAGATTTGTGAGATTAGATTTTCTGCTGAAATCTCAATCTTATGTTTCTTTAATTTCTCTTCTAACTCCTTACTCCTACCTTCTAATTCATAATTGTATGGAATAAAAACCCACTCTGAAGCCCCTTTATGACCTAATTTAACTCCACTGTCAATCTCCTTATCCTGTAGCTGTTCAATAAATACCAGATTGTCATTCAGATTTATCTCATTTCCATTATTAAGCGCGGGTTTAATCCATATAATTTTAGCTTCTTTGAAGTATTTCTCAGGAGTCAAAACTATATCATAAAGCTCTTTATCTGTATAAGTGCTTAAAATATAAGCCTTTTGCACAGGAGACATTAAAGGGTAAATTACAGTTTTAATTGCTTTTACCGTTTTTTTTAAGGTTGGAATTAGATTAATGTGGTCTTCATCGAAATGTGATATGACTAAAATATCAATTACCTCTTCTCTAGAAAAACTCTGGGAAACAACCTTTTCTTGAGCTTGAGGTTTGACTCCGCAATCATATACCATATTAAAGCTATCTATTCTTTCTGAATAAAATGCCCCTTGTCCTATCGGGTGAAAAGTACGTATAATTTGATTAGCCATAAGTAGAAATTTTTTATATCATTAAATATACAACAAATAATTTTAATTTTAGCACATCATGTTAACTATCCGCCCCTCTACAAGAAAGCAGGCCAAAATCAAACTGGCCCTCCAAGGCTGTGCAGGTTCGGGCAAAACCTATTCAGCCCTTTTATTGGCCTATGGCATGACCTCTGACTGGTCCAAAATTGCCGTCATAGATTCAGAAAATGGCTCTGCCGATCTCTATGCCCATCTCGGGACCTACAATGTGGTCTCCCTCGGTGGTGATTATTCCCCGGAGAATTACATCGAGGCCATCACTTTATGTGAAAGTGCAGGCATGGAGGTAATCATCGTGGACAGTATCTCCCAATGCTGGGACTACCTGCTGGATTTCCATGCAGGACTGCAAGGCAACTCCTTTGCAAACTGGGCCAAGGTCACACCTCGTCAGAATGCCTTTGTGCAGAAGATCCTGCAATCTGCGGTGCATATCATCTGTACCATGCGCACCAAGCAGGATTATGTGCTCAATGAGAAGAACGGCAAGATGGTCCCGGAGAAAGTGGGACTTAAAGCCATGCAAAGGGATGGCATGGACTATGAATTTACCGTCGTTCTGGATATAGACCTCAAACACCATGTGCAGGCTTCCAAAGACAGAACAGGTTTGTTCATGGGCCGTCCCGAGTTCACCATCACTCCCAAAGTAGGCCAAGCAATCCTGAACTGGTGCAACCTCAATCCCCAATCAAACATCATTCAACCCCAAACCCCTCAAAACTATGGAAACAGCGCTCCAACTCCATCCCGTTAGGCAAGAGATCATACCTCTGCCGACACAGCATCCTATCAATATTTCACAGCCGGTCAGGACGAATAAGACCACACCCTTTATAGAAGCCAATACCAAAGAGGTTTCACTTCGCCACCTGCAAAGTGATTGTGTGGTCCCTGTTTTCTCCAAGGATAACGAGGTAACCATTTCACACC
>ERZ1673699.2463-NODE-2463-length-12178-cov-7.982183_pt1 | contig 12178 bp, 10 predicted proteins | sample MGYA00580229_ERZ1673699 | MGnify/ENA primary metagenome ERZ1673699 (study PRJEB41218, sample SAMN15661785) | gut metagenome | host: Homo sapiens | place: Canada: London | collected 2015-08-20/2019-03-30 | study: EMG produced TPA metagenomics assembly of... | reverse complement strand
GCGCAGCAGGGTGCGGTCCCACGGGGTGATGGTCAGGGTGCGGGCCTCGCTGACAGCCACGGATGCCACCTGCTGGATGGGGGTGGGCGCGCCGTAGTAGTCCACGGTCACCTTGTCCAGCACAGCGGGGTTTGCACGGCCTGCACGCACAGCGGCCAGCTCGCGGCCCAGGTGCTCCACCGAGCTCTTCATCTTTTCTTCGTAAACCTTGGTGTTGCTGCTCATTGTTGTAGTCTCCTGTTCCTGTTGATATATTCGGTGGGCAGAGTGCACCGGGCAGCCCCGCCCTTCATTGTATGTTTCTGCGCAGAAGGCTATACGCGGTCAGCCCTCATACACCAGCGTGCCCACGTTCTCGCCCTGCACAGCCTTTGCGATGTTGTCCGGGTCGGCCAGATCAAACACCAGGATGGGCAGCTTGTTGTCGCGGCACAGGGTGGCAGCGGTGCCATCCATGACGGCCAGCTGGTCCTCCAGCACCTTGGTGAAGGTGAGGGTATCGTACTTCTTGGCGTCGGGGTACTTGTGGGGGTCCTTGTCGTACACGCCGTCCACCATGGTGGCCTTGAACATCACATCGGCGCTCACTTCCACGGCGCGCAGGGCCGTTGCCGTGTCGGTGGAGAAGAAGGGGTTGCCGGTGCCGCCGCCAAACACGGCGATCTTGCCCTCGTCCATGGCGCGCAGGGCGTCTTTGCGGGTAAAGGGCTGTGCCACCTGGGGCATGGTAATGGAGGTGAACACCTCGGTGGGCACGCCCAGCTGCTCCAGCTTGTCGGAGACGGCCAGAGCGTTCATCACCGTAGCCAGCATGCCGATCTTGTCGGCCAGGGTGCGCTCCATCTTGCCGCTGGAACGGCCGCGCCAGAAGTTGCCGCCGCCCACCACGATGCCGATCTGAACCCCCAGATCGTGGGCCTTTTTCACACCGCCGCAGATCGCATCCATGGTCGGCTCGTCAAAGCCCATGCCTTTTTCGCCGCCCAATGCTTCGCCGCTGATCTTGAGCAGGATACGCTGATATTTCAATGCCATAATCCAAACACCACCTGTTTATATTCCGTCGGGCTGTGTGCCCGACATTGTTATTCAAGTGTATTTTACAATAAAACACGCATAAAGTAAACAGGAAATCTGCCCAGAAAATATGGAACGTTTTATGAACAGGCCCCCGGCAAAATTGGGGCTGGACATTTTCCGGCAGACATGCTATACTATTCTTCGCAAATGCGGGCATCGTACATCGGCTAGTATATCAGCCTTCCAAGCTGAGGAGGTGGGTTCGATTCCCATTGCCCGCTCCATCAAAAAGAGACGCCAATTCGTCAAGAATTGACGTCTCTTTTTCTGTTTTGGTTACACTTTTGGGTCCGGTTTTGATTTTCCGGCCTTCCCGGCAGACAGCAAAACAGCAGGCAGCTCCCGCAAAAAGGAGCTGCCTGCTATTGTTTTTCATTCTGTCAGGCCCAGGGCTGCAAACTCTCTTGCAAGGCCGTCCTCGTACACGGTGGGGGCGATGCGGTCGCACAGCTGCTTCAGCCGCTCCGAGCCGTTGCCCATGCACACACTGATCCCGGCAGCCTGGGTCATCTGCAGGTCGTTATCGCTGTCGCCAAAGCCAATGGTATCTTCCTGCGGGTGGCCCAGATGCCGGCAGATGGCCCGGATGCCGGTGCCCTTGTCGAATTTGCGGTTGATGAGCTCCCCGTTCACCATGCCGTCATCCATGGTGTCCAGGTTGCTCTCGCAGAACACGAACTGGTCCTGATACAGCCGCTTAGCCTCGTCCAGATCGCGCAGGTGCTCAGCAATGTACACGATCTTGTAGATCGGCTGGCCGTCGTACCGGCTCAGCGGGGTCAGGCTCATGCCGTCCTGCATAGCCTTGCGCCAGCGGGCTGCTTCGCTGTTCAGCGGCTTGTCCGGCGCGTCGGCGGTAAACTTCCAGCGCGCGGTCATCTTCGGCCCGGCAAAGGTATCGTCACGGGACTCCAGCGTGTAGTCCACGCCGTGCTGCTCCAGCACGGCGCTCAGGCCGCTGCACTGTTCCGGCTCCATGGGCAGGTCCACCAGAACCTGCCCGTCGCAAAGCACATAGCCGCCCGCGCTGCAGATGGCACCGTCAAAACAGCCGTACTCCAGCAGCGGCGCGGTCATGTGCAGGTTGCGTCCGGTGCACAGAAACAGCTTGTGCCCGTTGGCCCGGGCCGCCCGCAGCGCCTGCAGGGTGCTGTCCGGGATGAGCATATCCCCCGGCGGCAGCAGGGTGCCGTCAATGTCCAAAAAGATCAGCTTACGGTTCATGCGTCCTCCTTTATCCGGATCGAACCACGGTCCACCACGCTGTACCCCAGGGTGGTCTGGCGGACAGGGCCGCCGTTTTCCGGGTGCTCCAGCATCTGCAGCAGCATCCGGGCGGCTTCCACACCCACCTGTTTCTGGTAAAAGCGCACGGTGGTCAGACCCGGCTCCACAACGCCGCCCACCCAGCTGTCGCCAATGCCGGCCAGACTGACCTGGGTGCCGATGGCGCGGCCTGCCGCCCTGAGTGCCCGCATGGCCCCCAGCGCCACCGTGTCGGTCACGCACACCACGCCGTCCAGATCCGGGCAGCAGGCCAGCAGCTCGTTCATGCAGCGCTCGCCCTCTTCCATGGTAAAGGCAGAGCAGCACAGCCGGGGCAGCTTGTCGCCGTCCAGCCCGGCAGCGTTCAGGGCGTCCTGCACACCCTGACGGCGCGCAAGCCCGACGGCCTGATCCTTCTCGGTGCCGCCGATGTACGCCAGCCTGCGGTGCCCGCAGGCCAGCATCCGCTGGGCCAGCTCCCGGGCCGCACTGCGATCATCGTTGTACACGCAGGGCACCTCCGGGAAGCGCTGCCCGGTGACCACCAGCGGCACCCGGCAGGCCTTGAAGGCCCGGGCCAGCTGAGGGCTGTAGTAGCACCCCAGCAGGATGATACCCGCCACATGGTTGCGCTGCATGGCGGTCAGGTAGCCCAGCTCCCGCTGCTCGTCCAGCTCGGTGTTGCCCAGCAGAATCAGGTAGTTCTGTTGATCCAGTTCGCTGGCGATGCCGGCGGTGATCTGCCCCACCGACTGGGAGCTGATGCTGGGGGCAATGACCCCGATCTGGTTCACCCGGCCGGTGCGCAGAGTCTGCGCGGCGGCGTCCGGGCGGTAGCCTGTTTTTTCCACCACTTCCCGGATGGCTTCCCGCTTCTGTTCACTGAGCGGCCCGCCGTTGAGATATCGGCTGACTGCCGCGCTGGACACGCCAGCCATTTTTGCAATGTCACTGATGGTCATGGGGCAAGTTCCTCTCACACGCTCTGCTTCCCGCAGATTGTAAACGTTTTCATTTTTCTATTATAAACCGGCCTGCACCGTCCCGCAAGGGGTGCAATGGCCTGTTTTGTTGCAGCGGCATCCCCAGTTTTTGGCAGTCCTGCACAAATCTGCTTGCATCTGGCAAGCAGGATCCAACTTCTTTTTGCTATTCCGGCGGGCAGCCCTTACAGGACACCCATGTGCAGTGCCCGCAGCAGCAGGCCCAGCACCAGCACCACCAGCAGCAGGGTCAGGATGGTCCTGTTCCCGGTGCGCTTCTTTTTGGGGCTGCGGCGTGCCGGGGCGCTGCGCTTGCGGGCAGCCGTGCGGCTGTTGTTCGACGCTTTCCCGCCCGACGCTCTGCTGCCGGTACGGGCCGCAGGCTTCGCCGCTTTGCTCTGCCCGCGGGTGTTGTCGGCCGGGCGGGCCGCTTTCCGGGCACCGCACTGCTCCAGAAAGCTCTCGGCCTCCCGGTAATACTGGGCCAGCTCGTTTTCCCGGAAGGCGGTGTCCGCATACCCTTCTTCCAGGCTCTCGATGGCCTCATTGAACAGCAGTGCGGCCTGCGCTGCATCCTGTGCGTCGGCGGCGTGGGCCGCCTCGTTGCGGGCGGTGCGCACCGCGTTGCAGGCCCGGCGGGCCGCTCCGGGGTGCCGGGTATTGCCCAGCAGGTCCAGCGGTTTGGCGGCATCCTTCTCCGGGTCCAGCAGCACCCGCATGCACAGGGTGGTGTCCAGCTGCTGCCAGCTGGTCTTGCCGCTCAGGTCCGGCATCCGGTCGTAATAGTCCGGGCTTTCCTTCTGGCGCTGGGCAATGTGCCGCAGCAGCGCGTCCAGACTGTGGCTGCCCGGCTTCTGCTCCCAGTGCCAGCGCAGCAGGCGGCGGCTGATCTCGTCGCATTCGGTCTTGATCTCAAATGCAGCCTGCAATGCTTCGTCCTGCATAATGGCCTCCTTTTTCCTTCTTGTGCAGAAAAGGCGGAGGTGGCACACGCCTTCCTCCGCCTTCTTTCTGCATTCTTTTACAGCATGAATTGATAATACACAAAGCCGCACAGGGCCACTGCCGCACAGACGATGGCCGTGATGGGCGGCACCCAGCGGATCAGCGCTTCGGCCACGCTGTCGCGGTCATCTTCCTCGTCCTCGTCCAGATCGTCGTCCGGCACTTCCTGCACCGGTTCGGCGCGGCGGGAGGGCGCGGGGATCACCCGGGTGCCCTCGTCGGCACTGCTGCCCGGGAACGCCGCCCGGGTGGATGCATCCAGCACACGGGTGTGCTCCTCGGCATCCTCCAGCGGCTCGCGGCGGGGCTCAAAGGGTTCCACCTCCTCGGCCGGGCTGCGGGGTGCGCTCACCACGCGGGTGGGCTCCTCGCCAGCGGGTGCAGCCCCCACGATGCGGGTAGGCTCTTCCGCTGCGGCGGGCTGCGCCGGAACTTCGGCCGCGGGCCGGGCAGGCTGCTCCGGCTGCAGCAGCGTGTTCAGCGCGTTCTGCAGCAGGATGCGGTCACACCGGCACTCGGTGCAGTAGACCGTATCTTCCTCTTTGGGATGGAATGCACCGCAGGCGCAGTACCAGCCGTTCTCAAACACCTGGGGCTGATACTTCAGGCCGGTGCGGTTCATGCGGCTTTCCAGCGCCTTCTGCAGCTCCGGGCTCAGGCGGCGGGGTGCCGACAGGCGCACCCGCTTGATGTCCTTGAGGTGCACCACGCGCTTGCCGTTGTACACGTTGACCAGCGAGACGTCCACACTGGTGATGGCCTTGGACGTAATGAACACGGCATCATCCATGCCAAACAGCTCGCCGGGCTTCACTTCGATGTCCCGGTACTCAAACTGATCCTCACACAGGATCACGCCGTCCACGCCCTTGCACTTGAAGTGCACTTCCAGAGCGGTCAGGGTCACGCGGGAAATGTTCTTGAAGGTCAGGCAGACGGCATTCTCGCCGCTGACATCCCCCCGCAGCAGCTCCACGCAGACAAACTGCACCGGGCTGCCCGGGGTGTAATAGTTCGCACGGGTCCGTGCGACCGGGTTGAAGTTTTCCTCCACGACACTCGCTCCTTTCCGGGGTCATTCCGTTGCTTCCGGGGCATCCTGCTCCGGTGCGGGGTCCTGCTCCGGCTGCTGACCGGTCGGCTGTTCTGCCGTCTCGGCCTGCTCGGCATGCTCTGCGGTCTCTGCCTTCTCGGCGGTCTCCACAGGCTGGGCGGGCTGCACGGTCTGCTCCGGTTGCTTGGCATCCGGGTCCTCCCGCGGGGGCAGGGTGCCGCCGGCCATGATGGTATTGAACTCCTGTTCGTTGAGCTTTTCGCGCTCCATCAGAGCCTTGGCCAGTGCATGCAGCTGGTCGATGTGCTCGGTCAGGGTGCGGCGGCAGTTCTCATAGGCCTCGTCGATGATGTCCCGCATCTCGCCGTCGATCTCGGCTGCGGTGGTCTCGCTGTAGCCCTTGCCCTGGCCCAGATCACGGCCCAGGAAAGTCTCCTCCTGGGAGGTGCCATAGACCACGGGGCCCAGGCGCTCCGAGAAGCCGTAGCGGGTGATCATCTGGCGGGCGATGTTGGTGGCCTGCTGCAGATCGTTGGAGGCACCGGTGGAGATGTCATCCAGGATCAGCTGCTCGGCCACACGGCCGCCCAGGCTGGACACGATGTCCTCGAACATCTCGCCCTTGGTCACATAGCTGCGGTCCTTTTCCGGCAGGTACATGGTGTAGCCGCCAGCCTGACCGCGGGGGATGATGGTGATCTCATGGACCCGGGGGTGGTGCTTGCAGTAGAAGCCCGCCACGGCATGGCCTGCCTCGTGGTACGCGGTGAGCTTTTTCTCCTCCGGGGTGACCACACGGCTCTTCTTTTCCGGGCCGGCCATCACCTTCATGGAGGCCTCTTCAATATCCTCCATGGTAATGGCCTTGCGGCTGCGGCGGGCTGCCAGCAGGGCAGCCTCGTTGACCAGGTTTTCCAGGTCGGCACCGGCAAAACCGGCGGTGCGCTGGGCGATGACCTTCAGGGACACATCCGGAGCCAGCGGCTTGTTTTTGGTGTGGACCTTCAGGATCTCTTCGCGGCCCTTCACGTCCGGCAGACCCACATAGACCTGACGGTCAAAGCGGCCGGGGCGCAGCAGAGCCTTATCCAGGATGTCGGCACGGTTGGTGGCAGCCATCACGATGATGCCGTCGTTGGCCTCAAAGCCATCCATCTCCACCAGCAGCTGGTTCAGCGTCTGCTCCCGCTCGTCGTGGCCGCCGCCCAGACCGGCACCGCGCTGACGGCCCACTGCGTCGATCTCATCAATGAAAATGATGCAGGGCATCGTCTTTTTTGCTTTGTCGAACAGGTCACGCACGCGGGATGCGCCCACGCCGACGTACATTTCCACAAAGTCGGAGCCGGAGATGGAATAGAACGGCACCCCTGCCTCACCGGCACAGGCACGGGCCAGCAGGGTCTTGCCGGTACCCGGAGGGCCCACCAGCAGCACGCCGTGGGGGATGCGGGCACCCAGCGTATTGAACTTGTCCGGGCTCTTGAGGAACTCCACCACTTCCTTGAGTTCCTCTTTTTCTTCGTCCTCACCGGCAACGTCGGCAAAGGTAGCGGTCTTTTTGTTCTCACGCTCATCCTTCACGCGGGCCTTGCCCACGTTCATGATGCCGCCGCCGGCACCGCCGCCGCGCATCATGGAGAACAGCAGGAAACCGGTGCAGCCCAGCATGGCCAGATAGAACAGGATCTCCATCCAGGGGATGCTCTCCTTGAGCGGGGTATAATCATACTCCATCGGGGCATCGGGGTTTGCTTCGTCGTAGGCTGCAATGTAGCTGTCCACATTCTTGACGAACATGGAGGCATAGGGCAGCTTGTAGCGCACGGTCACGGTGCCGTCGCTGTTCTTCTCGGCCCCGGTGGAGCCGGAGGAGGAAGAGGACAGCATCCCGGACAGCAGCCCACCGGTGGACTGCACCGTGCTCACGGACGACGGGTCCGGCAGGGCCAGCTTGCCCTCCTTGAGGGTCATGGTGAGCACACCGGTGTTCAGGTCCAGCGTGAACTTGGTGACCTGCAGGTTTTCAAAATACTGCACCGCCGTGGAGTAAACCATGGAGGACGAGCCGCCGCTGCTGCTGCCGCCGCCCAGCACGCTCCATACCATGAGCACGGCAGCCAGTGCCAGTGCCAGGATCAGCGGGTTGAAACGAGGTTTCTTCGGTTGCAAAAAAATCAACTCCAGTTCAGGGTGAATTTGATCCGGGACTTACTTCGTGTAGATCTCGGGCTTGAGCACGCCCACATAGGGCAGGTTGCGGTACTTTTCGTCGTAGTCCAGGCCATAGCCCACCACGAATTCGTCCGGCACCTGGAAGCCCTCGTAGTCGGGCTGAATGTCGGCCTTGCGGCGGCTGGGCTTGTCGAGGATGGTGCAGATCTTGACCGAGTTGGGGTTGCGCATCTTGAGCATGGGCACCAGCTTGGACAGGGTGACACCGGTGTCGAGGATGTCCTCCACGATCAGCACGTCCTTGCCGGACAGATCACCGTCCAGATCCTTGATGATCTTGACCAGACCACTGGTCACGGTGTTGCTGCCGCCGTAGCTGGACACCACCATGAAGTCGATGTTGCAGGGGATGGTCACTGCCCGCATCAGGTCGGCCATAAAGACCACCGATCCCTTCAGGATGGACACCAGCACGAGGTTTTTGCCCTCGTAGTCCTTGCTGATGCGTGCACCCAGCTCCGCAACCTTGGCTTTCAGCTGTTCTTCCGAGACCAGAACGGTCTTGATGTCATCATTCATGCTCATGATGTTTCTCCTTTTTATCCCTTCAAGTTTCCTGTTCCATCTGCAGGATCTGCGTCGTGGTCTCATCCGGTGCAAGGCCCTCGGCAAAGCCGCTGCCGCACACCCAAAGCACCTCGCTGCCTGCTGCCAGCAGCGGCAGCGTGTCCCGCTGCTGCGCCGGGATGTCCGCTTCGTTCATCCATTTGCGCAGGCGGTTGTGCACCGCTCGCCCGGCGGGGCGGTAAACATCCCCCGGCTGGCGGGTACGCAGAACAAGACCAGCATACAACGTAGTTATTCTAGCATAATCCGCCCGATTTTTTAAGTCTTTTTTATGAACGACTTGTATTTTTTCTTCAAAATCCGCCGGGAACACCCGTGCAGTCAGGGTTTTGCCCCCCGGCAGAGGCATCCGGGCCGGTTTTCCGGCCTGCAGGGCTGCGGTAAATGCGGCCGCCGCATCGGCGTCCCAGCCGGCGGATTCGGCCTGTGTTTCCTGCCGGAGCACCCCATCTGCCGCGCAGAAGCGGACCTTCCCGGTCAGCTGCACGGCTCCGCTGCCCTGCTGCACCAGCTGCACCAACAGCCGGATATATTTTTCTTCCGGGTCCCGCACCGGGGCCGCCAGACGGTGCAGGGCCGTTTCCAGAATGGGCGCATCCGCTGCCGCCAGCGGCTCCAGCCGCCAGCACACGGGGTCCGTGTCCGACAGGCGGGCATCCATCAGCAGCGCTTCGGCCTTTTGGGCAAAGTAGGCATCGGCCTGCGCCGCCTTCTCGCAGAAGCGGGCCAGATTTTCCGTCGCCGCCTCGTTCGTGCTCTGCAAAGCAGGCAGTGCCGCCCGGCGCAGCCGGTTGCGGGCGTAGGCGTCCGTCTCGTTCGTCTCATCGGTGACCCATGTCTGCCCGGCCGCCCGGCAGACCGCCTCGGTGTCGGCCCGGTTCAGGCAGAGCAGCGGCCGCAGATAACACCCGCGCCGGGGCCGGATGCCTGCCGCGCCGTGCAGCCCGGTGCCCCGGGCCAGCCGCAGCAGCAGCGTTTCGGCCTGGTCATTTGCAGTATGGGCCGTTGCCACGGCATCTATCCCCTCTTCGCACAGGCGTTCAAAGCAGGCATAGCGCAGGCGGCGGGCCCAGTCCTCCCCGGCGTGGGGCGGCGGCACATCCACCGTGTCGGCCAGTTCTGCCGCGTGGAACACCCGCAGCGGCACCCCCAGTGCCCCGCAGGCCTGCCGCACAAAGGCTTCGTCCCGGTCGGCGGCGCCGCCGCGCAGGCCGTGGTTCACATGGCAGGCTGAGAGGGTGTAGCCGAACTCCGGCTGCAGCGCCCGCAACAGGAGCAGCAGCGCCATGCTGTCGGCCCCGCCGGAAACCGCCGCCGCCAGCCGCAGCGGCTGCCCCGGACACAAAAGCCGGTTCTGCAGGCAGAAATCCCGCACCGCAGCCCGGCAGTCTTTCTCGTTTTTCATCGGTTCAGCGCTTGAAATCCACATCCATGAAGCGGGTGTGGGCACCGTCCCAGCCCAGCGGCACGGTACTGGTCTCACCATGGCGGTTCTTGGCCACGATGCACTCGGCCGTGTCGGCATCCACCTCGGCGCCGTCCGGGTTCTGGCTGGCGTAATAGGAATCGCGGTACAGGAACAGGACGCAGTCGGCGTCCTGCTCGATGGAGCCGGAATCACGCAGGTCGGACAGCTGGGGCCGGTGGCTGGAGTTGTTGCCCTGCTTTTCCACCGCACGGGACAGCTGGCTCAGGGCAATGATGGGCACGTTCATTTCCTTGGCCATGATCTTGAGGTTCCGGGTGATAGAACTGATCTCCTGCACGCGGTTCTCGGTGCGCTGGCCGGTGGTCATCAGCTGCAGATAGTCGATGACGATCAGACCTACGTTGGGGCGGGTGGGGTCCTGGTTCACCCGGCGGATCTTGGCCTTCATCTCGGTGATGGTGATGCCGGAGGTATCGTCCATATAGATCGGTGCATCGTGGAGTTTTTCAGTGGCCAGCGCCAGATACTCCCAGTCCTCGGCGCGCAGGGCACCGGTGCGGAAAGCCTGGCTGTCGATGCCGGCCTCGGCGGACAGGATGCGGTTGGTGAGCTGCTCCTTGGTCATTTCCAGGCTGAAGATGGCCACCGGCACCTTCTGCTGCATGGCCACGCGGGTGGCGATGTTCAGCGCAAAACTGGTCTTGCCCATGCCGGGGCGGGCGGCCAGGATAATCAGGTCACCGCGGCCAAGGCCGGTGAGCACCGTGTCCAGCAGGCGGAACCCGGTGGGGATGCCCTTGTACTTGTCGGCATCCGGGCCGCTGATCTTCTGCAGGTTGGTCAGGGTCTCCACCATGCTGGAGGAAAGCGGGGTCAGGGCGCTGGAATCCCGGCCGGAGCGGATCTCGTAGATGCGCTGCTCGGCATTTTCCAGCAGCAGGTCGGCGTCCGGCTCGTCCCCGGCATCCTGCAGGATATCCTTGGCCACGTCCATCAGCTGGCGCACCAGATACTTTTCCTGCACGATCTGGGCGTAGGCCTTCACGTTGGAGATGCTGGGCACCGTCTCGGCCAGACCGGTCAGGTACACCTTGGCTTCGTCCGCACTGGGGAACACTCCGTCCGAGATGACCGCATCCAGCAGGGTCACAAAGTCAATGGTCTGGTCGTTGGTGAACAGCCGCAGCATCTCGCTCCAGATCTGCGCATTCTGCCGGGTATAGAACATTTCCGGCTTGATGATCTCCACCAGGTCGGTCAGGGTGTCGGGCTTGAGCAGCACCGCGCCCAGCACGCTCTGCTCCGCCTGCATGTTGAACGGCTGGTTGATGCCCACGCTCTCCAGATTCAGTTCGTTGTTATAATGTCGTTCGTTCGGCATGGTCGTTCATCCTTCTGTCAATTCCCGTAAAGCCAAAAAGCGCCCCCTGCTGTGAGGGGGCGCAGATTGGCAGAAAAATCAGGCCTGTTCCACTTCCACCTGGATCTTGAAGGAAGCCACAACGCCCACATGCAGGCGCACCTTGCCGTTGAACACACCGGCATCCTTGATGTCGCGGGTCTCCATCTCGATCTTCTTCTTGTCGATGGGAGCACCGGCCAGCTGTGCCAGAGCCTCGGCCACTTCCTTGCCGGTGACCTTGCCGTGCAGACGGCCGGAGGCACCGCCCTTGGCCTTGATGGTCACGGTCTTGCCTTCGATCTTGGCGGCCAGTGCCTTGGCAGCGGCCACATTCTCAGCTTCATGGAAATCGGCTGCGGCTTCCTTGCCGCGGGCCACGTTCACAGCGCTGGCATCGGCCACAGCCGCCAGCTTGCGCGGGAACAGGTAGTTGCGGGCGTAGCCGTCGGACACCTCATGGATCTCGTCCTTTTTGCCAATGCCCTTGATATCCTGCTTGAGAATCACTTTCATGTTTATCCCTCACTTTTCACCGGAACCCCGGTGCCGTTCTTGTGTTTATAGTATAGCGCATTTGTCGGCTTTGAGCAAGAGGGGCAGCCAACCATTTAAAATGGTCTCCGCTTCGCTCTGACCATATTCATCGGAAGTTTATGATTTATTTCGTGTTTGTCGCAGCCTGCGGGCTGCTCCAAACACCTTTTCACGCAAGGAGCTGCTTCCGTTGATAACTTCTCCCTGCAAAAAGTTATGCAGAATGTTTTCTCTCCGGCCCCTCTTGTGAAAAATGCACTTCCGGAACGCCCGCAGGCGTTCCGGAAGTGCAAAAATCCAATTTATTTCCGCTATTTCTGGCCAGAGCACACGCGGCGGCCATTCTAAACGGTCAGGCTTTTACGCCAGTTCCTTCTGCACCACATCGAGTGCCGCCTCGATGACCTTGTCCATGTCGTAGTACTTGTATTCGCCCAGACGGCCGCCGAAGATCACGCCCGGCTCGGCGTCGGCCAGCTGCTTGTATTCGGCGTACAGAGCACCGTTCTTGGCGTCGTTGACCGGGTAGTACGGCTCGTCGCCCTTGTTCCACTCGGCGCTGTATTCACGGCTGATGACCGTTTTGGGCTGGGTGCCGAACTCAAAGTGCTTGTGCTCGATGA
>ERZ1673699.2461-NODE-2461-length-12183-cov-4.123681_pt1 | contig 12183 bp, 6 predicted proteins | sample MGYA00580229_ERZ1673699 | MGnify/ENA primary metagenome ERZ1673699 (study PRJEB41218, sample SAMN15661785) | gut metagenome | host: Homo sapiens | place: Canada: London | collected 2015-08-20/2019-03-30 | study: EMG produced TPA metagenomics assembly of... | reverse complement strand
TGGACCATTGGGCGAGTTTTGCGGAGATTATGAGGGATATGAAGGCGGTATTGCTGAATGGGGAGTTGGGGAACAAGATTGATGCGGTGCATGGGGCGCAGGCAAGGACACATTTGACCAAGTGGGTGAAGGATTTAGAATTTGACGGTTCGCAGGAATCGGGCGGAGCCGGACAAGCTCAGCAAGTAGTGAGCCGGGTGTTGGGGGCGATGGCGCAAGGGGCTTTGAGTTATAACCTGAAGACATGTCTGAAGCAGCTCCCGGCCATGTTTTCCAGCATGGCGGATATGTCCCCCTCAGATGCCATGAAAGGGTTTATTGGGGCATTGGCTAATCCGGGACAGTTGGCGGAGATTTGGAAGAGCCCGACGATTCAACAGAGAATGATGCAGGGCATGAGTCCGGAAATGAGGCAGGCTTTGACGGCGAACCGGATGAAGGTGAGTATGCTGGGAGATGCCGTGGAAGCCGGGTTGTTGCCGATAGGATTGACTGATGCGGCATTTACGACGTTTTCCGGGGGTATTGCGTATATGGCGGCCAAGAAGAAAGCCATGAAAGAGGGATTGAGTAATGAGGTTGTGGAGCAGAGGGCGTTAGCCGAGTTGGATAAGGCGGTGCGGAGAACGGCTCAACCTATTGAGACAGAGCAGAAGAGCCCCTGGGAGATTCATGCGACCGCGCTGGGGCGTATGTTTATGATGTTCCGGTCTGATCCGCGTAAGCAGATAGCATTGAGTTATATGGCGATTGCGAAGTGGAAGAGGGGAGAGATTGGCATGGGAGAGGCTGCGTGGCGGTTTGGTCAGGCGTGGGTGGTGTACGGGATCATGAATCAGGTGATTGTGGAGTTTCTTAAGTGGGTGATGGGGCAGGATGACGATGAGGAGGAGTTGGATTTGTGGGATAGGTGGAAAGGGTTTGTGGTTAGTGGAGCGATGGGGGCGTTGTCCGGGGTGTATGGTCTGGCTGAATTATCGGAGGCTGTGTATTCCAAATTAACGGGTGAAAAATATCGAGTTTATGGTAATACGGTGAGTGATCATGTTGTTACATTGTGGAGGGGAATAGCTGGAGTATCTAAGATATATAACGGAGAGGATGAGGAGTATGGGAAGGTGATGAATCAGTTGGGAAGAGGGTTGAATGGTATGGGATTGTTTGCGGCGGCAGGAAAGCCGGAGATTGGAGCTGCGGTGCAAGTGGTAGGGCGCATTGTGAAAGAAACGAAGAGTATGGCCGGGACATGGGGGCATTTGTGGGATGATGAGATGGCTAAGGCTAAAGAGCAACAGTAGTTGATCAGGGCGACAAGAGCGGATGAAAAAAAGGAGAAGGAGGAGAAGCGGGAAGAAAGGAGGGTGTTGTTTGAGCGCGTGAGAGGATTGGATTATACAAGCCGTTTGAGGGTGTACCAAGAGGCGGGATTAGGGAAAGATGAGAGGAAACTTATGGAAAACCGGGTGAAGATGGATGGAGCATCCGAGGTTGTGAAGGCTGTGAGCCGGGTAAAGAAAGATAAGAGGAAGGAGCTGGTGGAGAAGTTGAAGGGGACGATGAGTGACGTAGAGTGTGAGGAGTTTGTGACTGAGCTGAAGGAGAAGGGGGTGAAGTGGAAGTGATATGGTAGATAATGCTATTTATAATGCTATTATTTTATAATATGTTTATTATTAAATAGAAATATAGTTCTCCGTGTACCATTAATAAACCCTGCAAGTTTAAAGGCTTGTGGGGTTTTCTTTTAAGAAGGAATTATCATCATGCTGTATTCCGGTTTCCGTTCCCGTTTTGAGTGTATCTCCCTCCCTTTTTCAATTTGCCCGAAGTGTTGTTTAACTCCCCCGGATTTTTTAGTGAAAAACGGCTGCCGCACCTTTCGGCGGGGCAGCCCGTAAATGGAAGCGGTTCCTGTATAAGAAACGAATCTAGGCTCCGAAATCAAGGGTTTTAGGTTCTCGGCTCCAGACGCGGTGCTGTTTCATGGCCGTGATGAAGGAGGGCATCAGGGACTTGGTGTCCTTCGGCATGAGCAGCCCGGCGTCATCCATATCCTGGGGCAGGGAGGCTGCCTCAAGCATGGCTTTGGCGTTGCCGGGCAGTCCGATGGCTTTCAGGTGCCTGTAGGCCTGGCGCAAATGGTACTTGGCATCTCCGTCTTTCAGGAGCGCTGCGATGCTTTGTTCTCCTTCCGGGACGATGACGGAGTCAAACAGGACGGAAGGAGTGCCGGACAGAGTCCCGTTAACCGGCAGACTTTCCCCCTCTTCCGTTGTTACGCTTCCCATGTGCGGGGCAATGATTTGGGGGTGGATGCCTTCTTCATGCAGGGCCTCGCAGATTTCTTTCACGGATTTCAGGCTGACGCCGTCCGCTGCCAGTAAAGAGACGCGGAGGCCTTTGAGGTTGCCGTCCGTATGGGCATACAGGCTCAATGACGGATCTTGTTCCAGGCCGCAGACGGGCCTGGGAAGTTCCCTGCTGAGCTGTTCCCTGGTGAGTTGAATTCCCAGGTTGCGGGCCACTCCGCTTGCCAGGTCCGGATCAATGCGTGTCAGAAGGTCCACCACGCGTTCCCGGATATAGGGGCGCGTCACCTTGCCCAGCTCAAAGCTGAACGCGTTGATAATGTGCTCCTGTTCCACCGGAGTTTGACTCATCCAGAACAACCGGGGGTGGGAATAGTATTCCGCGAAGGAGGGGTTCCGCAGACGTTCCTTGACACCGCTTACCGTCTGGGGGCTGGTGGTGAAGCCGCCTTTCTCCGGGGGCGTTTCTCTCGGCCAGTTGTTCCCGATGGAATTGGGATCATAGTTGGCCGGAGAGGCGTCTATCTGCATACGGTGGAAGCCGTCCCTCTGGTTGTTGTGGAAAGGGCAAATGGGGCGGTTGATGGGAATTTCCGTGAAATTGGCTCCTCCCAGCCGGTGCCGTTGGGTATCGCTGTAAGAGAAAATACGGCCCTGGAGCAGCGGATCGTCTGAAAAATCAATGCCCGGCACGATATTGGCGGGGCAGAAGGCTGCCTGTTCCGTTTCCGCAAAAAAGTTGTCCGGGTTGCGGTTCAGCACCATTTTCCCGACGATTTCCACGGGAACCAGTGCTTCAGGAATGAGCTTGGTAGCGTCCAGAATATCGAAGTCGAACTGGTCTGCGTCTTCTTCCGGGATGAGTTGCAGCCCCAGCTCGTATTCCGGATAATCTCCGGCTTCAATGGATTGCCAGAGATCCTTGCGGTGGAAGTCAGGATCGCGTCCTGTCAATACCTGGGCTTCATCCCACACCAGGGATTTTTTCCCGTACACCGGTTTCCAGTGGAAACGGACGAAAGTGCTTTTTCCTTCTTCATTGACCAGTTTGTATGTATGGATGCCGAACCCTTCCATCGTACGGAAGCTTCTGGGGATGCCGCGGTCCGACATGGCCCACATGACGTTATGCAGAGTTTCCGGCTGCAGGGAGACGTAGTCCCAGAAAGAGTCATGGGCCGTCTGCCCCTGGGGCATTTCATTGTGGGGTTCCGGTTTGACGGCATGAACGAAATCCGGAAATTTGATGGCATCCTGAATGAAGAAGACGGGCGTGTTATTGCCTACCAGATCATAGTTGCCTTCCTTGGTATAGAATTTGGTAGCCCAACCGCGGATATCCCTTACTGTATCCGGAGATCCTCTGAAGCCCTGCACGGTGGAAAAACGCACAAAGACCGGGGTTTTTTCTCCCGGATCCTGCAAAAAAGCCGCTTTGGTGTACTTGGAAAGGGATTTGTACACCTGAAAATAACCATGTGCCCCGGAACCTCTTGCGTGAACCACGCGTTCCGGTATCCGCTCCTGGTCAAAATGAGCCATTTTCTCCAGAAAGTGGAAGTCCTCAAGCAGAGATGGGCCTCTGCTTCCTGCTTTAAGTGTGTTTTGATCATCGGATATTTTAATTCCCAGGTTGCTTGTGAGGGCCTGTCCCATGCCGTTGGAGCGCATGGCATCCAACGCCCTGATTTTTTCCGTAGCGTTATCCGGCATTTTCATGGAACCGGGCGCGGAAGGTTCCGCATTGGGCGGCGTAGGTTTCGGAGTGGGTTTGATTATCTCCGGATCAATCGTATCCGTATAATGGGGAGCGGCTTCTTTTCCGTTGGGAAAAGGGGCGATGTTGTTTTCCATGGGCGGTTTCTTTTTTTTCATTGGCTTGTTCATGAGGGACCGAATTTTTCTATGTGGGTAATAGTTCGACTTCCCTTTTTCCGGGGATGTTCCGCCCTGTTTTGTCATCAGTATTTCTCCGGATCTGATGAAAAATTTTTTATAGAAACTGGTATTTAATATTTTATGGGATAAAGAACGGGCTGTGTGGAGAGGGCTTTTTGATTGGCATGTCTGTGATCTCTGTATCCCATGTTTCATTGTCGGCAGGGAGAAGCGGAGATAACCGGGATATGGCCGCGGGCTGGCAGAAAACAGTCGATTTCCTTTCTGAGCGGTGTTTCCTGCATCTGGAGCCGAAGGGAGAAACGGAACCGCGTTGCCGGAACGGCAGGGCAGGGACGGCTTTGCGTACATGAAATGGAACGGAGCTTCCACAAATTTTCATAGACGAGGGGAATAAATAGGTTATGATTTTTATGTCAATCGGGTATTGGAGACAAGGCCCGCGCCGTCCGGCGCGAGACGGTTTTTCCGGTATGGAACCTTTTTCCTGTTAATTTAAAGTAATGACGGTGCAAGAAATAGCTGAACAGAGTTTGAAGAACCTTCTGGCTTCGCTGGGGTTTTCCGCGGATATCGAAGTAACGGAGACGGACGGCATCGTGTGCCTGAATATTGCTTCTCCGGATTCACAGTACATCATTGGGGGGGACGGGGACAGGCTGGATGACCTTCAGTACCTGGTCAACCGCATGATCCAGCGCAAGATGGAGAATGCTCCCCGCGTGAAGGTGGATTGCGACCATTACCGGGAGCGCAACGAAGCCCGCCTGCTGGAAAAGGCCCGTTCCCTGGCCGAACGCGTCCAGGAGAGCGGCAGGCCGATGAAGATGCCGCCGTTGAATGCCTACCACCGCCGCCTGGTGCATAATGCCCTTCAGTCCATGGAAGGAATTGTGACGGAGTCCGAAGACGGAGACAGCCGTTACAAGCGCATTACCATCAGAAAGGGCTGATGGATGGCAGTTTATTCATGAGGGCTTTAGCGGTCATTGCGTTTTTGGCGCTGGCGTTTCCGGGACGTGCGGAAATGGATGCCCTTTCCGTCTCCTGTTCTGCGGCTCCCTCCCTTCCCTCCCCTGTTCTGGTTGTGTACGGTTCAGAGGAACCCGGTTCAGCGGAAGCCCGTTGGTTGAAAGCTCTCCAGCCGGGCACGGAAGAACGCCGCGCGCTGGATGAATATGTGCGTGACGTGCAGTTTGTCACGGTTCCCAGACATCCTTCCGTGAAGGATTGGGAAGAAGACGGCAGCCTGTCCCGTGCGGCGATGCATGGTGTGCGCATGCTGCCTTCCGTGGTTTTTCTTGACTCCAAGGGACGTGTATTCGACTTGGTGGAAGGAGGGGCCTCTGCAGCTTCCCTACGGGAAAAAGTGTCCCTGCTTGCGGAAAAAGCGCAGCGCGTGCGGCCGGTGACGCGGGTGAATGATATTCCGAAGGGCGGGGACCCTGCGGCAGAAGCCTCCGCCATTTGCCGGGAGCTGGAACAGGTGCCTCCGGAAGCCTGGTTCCGGGATTATCCTGGCACCATGAAGCGTCTGGAAAAATTGAACTGTACGGTTCCGGCTTTTCTGAACGCCCGGGAGGTGGCCCTTCGTCTGGAGAAAAACAGGAAAACGGCTGAATTGCTTGGCGAGTCTTTCCGGGCCAGCAAAGCTTCTTCCATACGAACATGCCTGGAAGCATGGCGTGCCTGCGCGGATGACCCCTCGTTATCCGTGGAGGAGCGCCAGTTAATTCTGCTCTCCATGGTGCATCCCCTCTGGGTGCGGCTGGAAGAGGTTCTGTACCGGGAAGCCCACACTCCGGAAAGCGAGGATGCCTTCAACCAGGCGGTTGCGGTTTTGGAAGAGGTCCGGGACATGAACCGTTCCAGCGTTTGCGGCAGACGGGCGCACCAGCTCAGGGAAGAGCTGAGAAGAGCCCGTCTGGCGGCTGCGCGGTATGATTGATGTGTCTTTCCTGAGTTGCCGGAAATGGACAGGAAGGCCCCCCTGCTTCCGTCACGGAATCAAGGGATGCGTTTTCCTCCGTGATTCCTCTTTCCACAGGAAGGACCGGGCAAATTGGCTTGATTTTGCCCCTGTCCGGGGCTAGTCTTCGAACCGTTATGACAGATTCATCCATCCCGGACATGATGGCGGAGGCTCGCCGAGGCCAATGGACTGACCAGCAACTGGCCGCCAAGGCTGTGGAACTGGCGGAGTCCATTTTAAAGCAGTCGAATGCCGGGATGAGAGGGAAAGAGAAGAGGCAGGCGCAGCAAATGGAGCGTATGATGAATGATCCGGCGGGCAAGGCGTTTACGCTGGCGCTGGCGGATCGGGTGTTCCGTCCTTCTTCTCCGGCGCGGGGCGCGGAGTTGTTCCGCTATCTTCTGGACGGATATGGCGTTCCCCGTTATTTGTCTGCGGCCGACCGTTTCGCCATGAAGATGGGGGGGAGATTTTCCGCTCAATTTCCGGGTGTGGTCATTCCCGTGATTACCAGCCAGTTGAGAAAGGAGAGCTCCAATGTAATTCTTCCTGCCGAGGATGGAAAACTGCGCCCCCACCTGCGCCGCAGGCGCAAGGGCGGCATCCGGATGAACATCAACCAGTTAGGGGAGGCCATTCTGGGTGAAAGCGAGGCGCACCACCGTCTTCAGCAGGTCGTGGACCGGCTGACAGACAAGGACTGTGACTATATTTCCGTCAAGATTTCAGCCATTTTCAGCCAGATTCATCTGGTAGCCTTTGAAGAAACCGTCAAATTGATTCAGGAGCGTCTGCGCATCCTGTACCGGGCGGCCATTACCAATGCGGTAACGTTGCCGGACGGTTCCAGAAAGCCCAAGTTCGTGAATCTGGATATGGAGGAATACCGTGATCTTCATCTGACGGCGGAAGCGTTCAAACGTACGTTGATGGAGGATGAATTCATGCATCTGGAGGCGGGAATTGTGCTCCAGGCCTATTTGCCGGATTGCTGGGAGGAGCAAATGAAGCTGTGCGCCTGGGCGAAGGAACGCGTGGAGCAGGGGGGAGCGCGCATCAAAATACGCCTGGTGAAAGGCGCCAACCTGGCGATGGAGAAGGTGGAGGCCTCCATGCATGGCTGGGCGCAGGCCCCATATGGCACGAAAGCCCAGGTGGATGCCAATTACAAGAGAATGCTCCATTACGGCTGCATGCCGGATAATGCCAGATATGTGCAGTTCGGCGTGGCTTCCCACAACCTGTTTGATTTGTGTTATGCCATGCTGTTGCGTGAGCGGGAAGGCGTGCGTGACCAGGTGGAATTCGAAATGCTGGAAGGGATGGCGAACCATCAGGCGCGGGTCATCCGCCAGGCGGCGGACGGTTTGCTCCTTTATGCCCCCGTGGTTCTGAAGGAAGACTTTCACAGCGCCATTGCCTACCTGGTGCGGAGGCTGGATGAAAATACCAGTGAGGAGAACTTCCTGCATGATCTCTTCGGCATGACGCCGGGGTCCCGGAGCTGGGAGGTCCAGAAAAAGAGGTTTTTGAAGGCCTGTCAGGAAAAGGATGAGGTGAAGTACGGACCCAACCGCACGCAGAACCGCGCTGCGGACCCCATTCAGCCTTCACATTACCGGGATGCCTTTGCCAACGAGCGGGATACGGACTGGTCTCTGAGGCAGAATGCGGAATGGATCAACGGGATGATTGCCGCGGAGAAGGAAAAATCCGGCGAGGAAATCCCTCTGGTTATAGATGGTGAGGAAATTACGACTAATCTGTGGGGCGTGGGGCGCGATCCGTCCCGCCATAATGAAGTTTCCTATAAATTCGCTTATGCGGACTTTGACCAGGTTGAACATGCCTTGGTCACGGCGGACAGGGCCCGTTCCTCCTGGGCGTCCAAAAGCATTGGCGAACGCGCTGAAATCCTGCACCGGGCGGCGCAGGAGCTGTCCAGAATCAGGGGGGAAGCTATTGCTGCCATGGTGAGGGATGCCGGGAAGGCTCCCACGGAGGCTGATGTGGAGGTGAGCGAGGCCATAGACTTCTGCCGCTATTACGCGGAAGGCCTGGACCGCGACGGAATGAACGACGGCGTGGAAATGTCCCCGCTGGGTACTATTTGCGTAATGTCTCCCTGGAATTTCCCCTTCGCCATTCCGACGGGCGGTGTAGCTGCCGCCCTGATGGCGGGAAATGCCGTGGTGTTCAAACCGTCTGAACTGGCCGTTTATACGGCTTGGCAGATTGTACAGGCGTTCTGGCGCGCCGGTGTGCCTAAAAACGTCCTTCAATTCGTGCCGATGCCGCGCAATGAAATTTCCCGCAAGTTTTTGATGGACCCCCGCTTGAACGGCGTGATCATGACGGGATCCTTCCGCACCGGGAAAATGTTGCGCGAACTGCGGCCTGACCTGCATGTGCTGGCTGAAACCAGCGGAAAGGATGCCATGATCATCACCGCTACGGCTGATCCGGATCAGGCTGTAAAGGATTTGGTGAAAAGCGCTTTCGGTCATTCCGGACAGAAGTGTTCCGCCGCCAGCGTGGCTATTGTGGAGGCTTCCGTTTATGACAATCCCGCCTTTTTGCGTCAGTTGAAGGATGCCGCCGCCAGCCTGAAGGTAGGCGGGTCCTGGGAAGTCAACTCCGTGGTGACGCCGCTCATCAGGGAGCCGGAAGGGAATCTGCTCCGTGCGCTGACGCAGCTGGAACCCGGGGAGGAATGGCTGCTCAAGCCGGAACCTTCGGAAGACAACCCGTGCCTCTGGTCTCCCGGCATCCGGCTGGGGGTGAAACCGGGAAGCTGGTTCCATCAGACGGAATGCTTCGGTCCGGTATTGGGAATCATCCGTGCGGAAAACCTGGAGGAAGCCATTGACATCCAGAACGACTCCGAATTTGGCCTTACCGGCGGCCTTCAGTCCCTGGATGAACGGGAAATTGCCTTGTGGAAAACTAAAGTGCAGGTGGGCAACGCGTACATCAACCGTGTCATCACCGGCGCCATTGTCCGCCGTCAGCCGTTCGGTGGGTGGAACCATTCCTCCATGGGGCCTGGAGCCAAGGCCGGAGGTCCCAACTACCTTACCATGCTGGGAAGTTGGGAGGAAAAGGCGCTGCCCCAAAAGCTGCGTACGCCGGGTGAACGTATCTCCGGACTGGTGGAAAAACTGTGTTCCGAGCTGCCGGACTGCGCCAAGCGCATCCGTTCTGCGGCCGGGTCCCAGGCCAAGTGGTGGATGGAGGAATTCGGCGTGGAACATGATCCCTCCCGTGTTTACGGAGAAAATAATACCTTCCGCTATATCCCGGTGAAGGGAATTCTGGCCCGTGTGGAAAACATGTCCGACGATAACGTCGCCATTCTGCTGCTGGGGGCGAAACTGTGCGGGGTGCTCCTGCACCTGAGCATAGGGGCGAGCCGCCCCTGGATTCAGAAAATGCATGGTTACTATGCTTCCCTGACGGTGGAAACGGAAGCGGAATTGATCGTCCGGATGCCGGAAGCGCTTCAAGGCGTACGGTTCCTGCGTGGAACAGATATTTCCGAGGCTCTGGCCAATGCCGCCCGTGCCCGGGATGTGGAAGTACTGGACCGTCCCGTGCTTGCCAATGGGCGGTTGGAGCTGCTGGGTTATTTCCGGGAACAGGCTGTTTCCGAAACCGTTCACCGCTACGGCAATCTCATCCCGCCGCCGGGCAGTTTTAAAACAGACAGCGTGTGAAGGGTAGGGAAGGCCTGAATCCCGGCTTCCGGGTATCTTAGCCATAAAAATGAAGGGAAATCCTCCTGCCGGTTCAAAAGGAAAACATGGGTGTTGGGGGTGTTTCCCTTTCGTTTCGGAATAGCTCTTCACCGAAAGGAGAGGGGGGAAAGTTTCACTTGCAAGGAGGGAAGAGGAGTATCCTGTTGAATGAAATATGAACTTCGCCGAATGAGAAAATTTTCACCAGGCCTCACGGTGAACAATTCCGGTGGGGCGGGAAAAGGTTCCATGATCCTTATGGAGGAAGAGGCGTGGAAGTCTGCAGGAAGCGCAGGCTTTCCCGAAGAGCTTTCCCCTGTTGCCGGGGGAGGGATTGGGTGCTTTTTGCTTCTTTTCTCCATTTAATGATAGAACGTTTCCGGGAAACGGGTATATTATCAGGAACGTTTGCGATGACGCGGCGCTGTTTTTTCCACGTAACCATGAACACCAACCAATCATTGAATTCCCGCGGCAGCCACATCGTCTGGGTGGATTTTCTGCGTATCCTGGCCTGCTTCCTCGTTGTCCTGGCCCATTGCTGTGATCCGTTCGTTGGAAGTTTTGACGGTTCCTTCAACTTTAAATCCGCTGTCTTCTGGGGAAGTCTGGTACGGCCGTGCGTGCCTTTGTTTGCCATGATCTCCGGAGTGTTGCTCTTTCCCGTCACCTTGGAAATGGGCGCTTTTTACTCCAGGCGCCTCAAGAGGGTGCTGGTTCCGCTCATTGTCTGGTCACTGGCGCTTCCCTTGCTCTACTTCGGATACTTTGCCGCAGGCGTTCAAACGGCCAGCCCCAATATCGTGATGGACACTTATACATGGAGCGCCACCGTCGGCAAGCTGTATACCTTCTTCTTCAACTTCAATTATGATACCACGCCCCTGTGGTACGTATACATGCTGGTGGGCCTGTACCTCTTCATGCCCATCATGAGCGCGTGGCTGACGCAAGCCAGGAGGAAGGATGTGAAAATCTTCCTGGGCATCTGGATATTCAGCATGACTCTCCCCTACATCCAGATGCTTGCTCCGGCACTGGGGTATGAGGGCAATTACGGCAATATGGGTATTCTGGGTGTTTGCGATTGGAATCCGTATGGTATGTTTTATAACTTTTCCGGATTCCTGGGATACATGGTGCTGGCGCATTACCTGACCAAATACCCGCTGGCCTGGAGTTGGAAAAAAACGCTGTCCATTACTATTCCCCTCTTTTTGATTGGTTTTGCCGTTACGTTCTTCGGCTTTCTGGAAACGCAGAAGCACTTCCCCGGTCAATATTCCAAGCTGGAAGTGCTCTGGTATTTCTCCGGAATCAATGTATTTCTGATGACCTTTGCCATCTTTACCATCGTCAGCCGGCTCAGAATCAAGGCTGGTCCAGTGCTGAGCAAGGTGGCGGCGCTTACTTTCGGCGTGTATCTGTGCCACTTCTTCTTTGTCCAGTGCTCCTATGACTTCGTGAACTTCATCGGGCTGGGAAGGCTGCCCTCCGCCGTAAAAATTCCGTTGATGGCCTGTCTGGCCTCCGCTGTCTCCGCGGCGTTGGTATGGCTGTTGAGCCTGAACAGGTGGACGCGCAAAAGCATCATGTAAACCGCAGATATTTTTCGCAGGTCGCTTCGGGGACACGGCAGTACCGGGATGTCTCTTCTTTTGTGGAAAAGAGAATGAAACGGTTTCCGGGGAGAGGCCTGCAAAATTCTGGACGGGAAAGAGGGAACAGGCTAGGATGTCCCAGCATCGTGTACAGGCCTAGGTTGCCGGAGATGCGGGCTTTTTAACGCATGAAAAGCTCCTTTCCCGGTCTCCCTTCCGCCGACCCCAAGCTCACAGAAAATTCCCGGGACACCGGCGATTTTCGTAATCCGTTGGGGTTCTAATCTTGACAACTATCATCTCTTTTTCACGGCCTGGAATCTTTGTACCTCCCATGGGAGGTTGGCGCAAAACACCCGTTGCACTGTTGATAATCAAACCATAGACGTTCAGGAGTCGCACTCTCACGAGTGCGTGGATTGAAACAAGTAATTTAGTGCTGATGTAGAATTCCTTCCCGGTCGCACTCTCACGAGTGCGTGGATTGAAACTTTCTCTCTCAGGAGCTTTCCTCCCTTTGATGAAGTCGCACTCTCACGAGTGCGTGGATTGAAACTATTTGTCAGTTGTGCGGGGGTTGTCCCCCGCTTGTCGCACTCTCACGAGTGCGTGGATTGAAACTACTTTATCTTTCTATGTGGTTAGAGTTATTTGAGTCGCACTCT
>ERZ1673699.2460-NODE-2460-length-12188-cov-4.990357_pt1 | contig 12188 bp, 9 predicted proteins | sample MGYA00580229_ERZ1673699 | MGnify/ENA primary metagenome ERZ1673699 (study PRJEB41218, sample SAMN15661785) | gut metagenome | host: Homo sapiens | place: Canada: London | collected 2015-08-20/2019-03-30 | study: EMG produced TPA metagenomics assembly of... | reverse complement strand
AAGAAGATATTCTTTCCGCTATATGGAGCTTCGTGTAATTGATACTTCCGCCAAGTTCCAGTTGAAAATCGATGGCATTTCCTGTGATACGGTTTCTGCTGTGGATATGGAGTCTGTAAAGCCGGTGGATTTCGGAGATCCGCTTCTGAATCAGATTGATCTGGTAAGCCGAAAAACCCTGAAAGAATGCATGCAGGATGTTTTTGAGGATGGACCGAAGCGTGACCGCAGAATGTGGCTGGGAGATCTGAGACTTCAGGCGAGAGCCAATTATTACACCTTTAAGAATTATGATCTTGCCAAACGCTGTATGTATATTTTTGCAGGACTGCTTTTTAATGAGGGAAAACTAAGCGCCTGTGTATTCACAGAACCGGAGATGGAGCCAGATGATACTTACCTTCTGGACTATGCATTGTTTTTCTCATCTGTGCTTCTGGATTATTATGAGGCAACCGATGATCTGGAAACCTTAAGGGATCTCTATGATGTGGCAATTGATCAGATCCGCATTGCCATGACACAGTTAAATGAGAAAAATGTTGTGGAGGATTTAGGTGATGCATTCTGGTGCTTCCTGGACTGGGGAGATGGTCTGAATAAGCAGGCCGGAGCTACAGCAGTTCTTATTTACTGTATCCGTTACGGAATCCGCCTTGCAAAGATTCTGGATAAACAGGAGGATATCAGCTGGCTGGAAGAGAAGCAGGCCATGCTGAAAGAGGCAGCGGTGAAAGAGTTCTGGGATGAAGAGCTTGGAATGTTCGTAAGCGGTCCGGACCGTCAGGCTTCCTGGGCAACCCAGATCTGGATGATTCTGGCCCGTGTCTTTGACAAAGAGACAAACTGTAAATTGATCCATCATGTAATGGAAGTGAATCCGAGAATCCGCATGGTAACTCCATATATGTATCATCACTATATTGATGCGCTTATCCGCTGTGATGAGAAAGAGCTTGCACTGGAAGAGATGAAACGCTATTGGGGCGAAATGATCCACGACGGTGCGGATACCTTCTGGGAACTTTATAATCCTTATAACAGGGAAGAATCTCCATATGGTTCCAGTATGGTTAACAGCTACTGTCATGCATGGAGCTGTACGCCGACGTATTTCCTTAGGAAATTTTATATGGATAATGAGAAATAAGATTGAGAATGAGGATCTTGCAGAAATGCAGGATCCTTTTTGAAATGAGAGAAAGATTCCTGATAAAATACAACACATAGGAAATAATGACTGGCATTACAATATGGGGAAAGGAGCATTTAAATAGCCCTGCCATCATAATGGCAGGGCTAAAATAATCATTTCTTTTTATTCTTTTTGGATTTCTTAGTCTCATTCTGGGCTGCCTGAGCTTCTTCCGCAGATTTCTTAAAGCGTGCGAAAAATCCTTTTTTCTTCTTAACCGGAGCGTCCAGGTTACCGCGGATACCTTTTACACCTACTATGTAAAGTCCACTTACTTCAGCTTTGATCTCTTTCTTCACAGGGATAAGGTCGAATACCTTCTCATCTGCGATAAGAATGGAAATCTTCGGTCCAACTTTAGCCTTAACGATCGGCATCTTGGAGCGGCGGAGAAGCTTCGGTGTCTGGTCGATGACCATCTGTGGGAGACCTGATTCCTTAAGTGGCATTCTCTTCTTATCAATAACGAGCATGGAAACGGTCTGTTTACTTGCCTCGATCTGTGCCTGCTGTTCTTCCTGCTTCTTCTGGGTCTTCTTACCAAAGAAATATAAACCAACCAGTAATCCGATGAGGATTACGAGAATCACCAGAAGGACGATTGTTACTGGATGCATACTTATCCTCCTACTATATTATAAAGTTTCTTAATAACTATTCAGCCTGCACGGTTCCGCAAAGCGTGTGACCGTGAAGGTTACTGTTCGTTCCGTTACCAGTGAACAGTAACCTGTGAAGAAACTGAACAGTTACATTCTTGTTTCACATAAACTACATTTTAACATCATTTTTTGGAAAAGGCAATTGTTTTGTTATCTCCTTTAAAAAGCTTATAAGCTGTGAAAGCATATAAAACCGGTACCGCAAATGCTGCAAGATTCATAAGAACCAGTATAATACTTCCCTTAATATGAAAGAAGTGGGCAATCTGGGGAATAAAGGCCAAAATTCCAAAGATAACGGTGCTCATTCTTCCTTTTTCTGCATTCATCACGCCTATAATTCCAATTGCAATCTGAAGAAGTGTAAATGCATAAGTAAGTGCAAAAGCCTCTGTAGTATCACCATGGCTTACATGTCTGCCCACAATATTAGTGGTTCCGATCCAGAAGCGGGCTGCGATCAAAGAAGCAGAACCCAGGGCTATTTCAAATAGTGCGCTGATGCGCATAATATCTGATCTGTTCATATTTTTCTCTCCTCTGAGTGACGGATAATTTCCGTTATTTCTATTAAATTAGATTTTATCATGTATCTTTTATTTTAACAATAAATGGCAACGGAAAGCAAGGATAATTACAGTGAAAAGGTGGTAATTATTTAAAATATCATGTATAATAGAAATCTACTGGTTACAGAATGGATAGACCTGTCTGATATGGTTATACTATAAGTGCCTGCGGTAACTGGTACTATTTTTACGAGGCATTTGAAGGGGGAGCTAAATAAGGAGTTATACATTATGAAGAAATCAGATACAGAACAGGAACAGCCTGGTCTGGAAGAGAATAAAGTTCCCGACAGCCAGTCCAAGCGGGAGCTTGACAGAGAACTACAGGAACTGGCAGAGAATGAGCGCCAGGAAGAGATATATTACGAAGAACGACGGCGCGAGCGACATGAGCGCAATCTGAAGAGAAAGAAGAGGCAGATACGGAATCGTAATCTGGCTCTTATTATTACTGCTCTGGCAGTGTTGGGCGGTGTTGGATACTTTTATAGAGAGCAGACGGGGTTAAAAGACGGCATGGAAACGCTGGTAGCCAAGGTAAGGGATTTGGTTCCTGATAAGAATTCCGGTAAAGAGAGCAAGGCAGCAGAAGAACTGGCAAAGGCTGACCAAAGCACCGAAAACCCCGAAAGTACCGAACCCCCCGAAAGCACCGAAAAACCAGATATTAATACAGAGGAAGCTGCTGACAGCTCAGACAGTACAGATATACAACCGGAATCTGGTGAAGGTACGGCAGATGACAGTGATGAGACAACTGGAAATACAGATGACAATTCAGAGGATATTGCACAGGATGAATCCGGGAATATGTCTGATGAAGAGAAAACAGAAGATAATTCTTCAGACTCTGTAAATCAGCCAGAGCAGGAAGCAGAGCAGGAAGCAGCCCAGGCGGCGGCCATAGATTTAAATGGGGTTATGCCACAAGCAGCAGCAGCCGGTGCAGGTATCATCAGGAGGCAGATCCGTCACGAGAAGAAAGTACTGACCACAGCCAAGGAGAAAGCTGCCCAGTATGATTATGACGGTGCAATCAGCCTTTTGCAGAAGGACAATGCATATGTAAGAAATGTCCATTTTCAGAATGCTGCAGAGAAATTCCAGAAGAAAAAGGATAAATGTGTAGCCTGGTCTCCGGAACAGGTAACTCACATTTTTTACCATTCCCTGATCGTGGATACTTCCAAGGCCTTTGATGGAGATTACAAGACGGATGGTTATAATCAGGTTATGACCACTATGGATGAGTTTAATAAGATAACTCAGATCATGTATGACGAGGGATATGTAATGGTAAACCTTTATGATCTGGCAGACGTTGATGAAAATGGAAAAATGCAGGCAAAGCAGGTTTATCTTCCTAAGGGAAAAACACCATTTGTCCTTTCGCAGGACGATGTATGTTATTACCACACCCAGGATGGAGATGGAATTGCCACCAAGCTTGTTATAGACGAAGAGGGGAAGGTTCTCAACGAATATGTACAGGATGATGGAAGCACAGTTGTAGGTGACTATGATGTTGTACCGCTGATCGACCGGTTTGTGGAGGAACATCCTGATTTTGCCTATCATGGACATAAGGGAATTGTAGCGCTTACAGGCTATAATGGAATCCTGGGTTACCGCACAGATATCAGCTATCAGACACGACCAGATGATCTGAATGATGATAAAAAGGCGTGGCTTGACGCGCATCCTGATTTTGATCTGGATACAGAGCGGGCAGAAGCGAAAAAGGTCGCAGATGTCATGAAGGCGGAGGGCTGGACTTTTGCCAGCCATACATGGGGACATAAAAACATGTCCACAGTTTCCATGGAACGCCTTGAAACAGATACACAGAATTTCAAAGAGAACATTGACCCGCTTATTGGCGGAACAGATATTATTATCTTTGCTTTTGGAGCAGATATTAATAACGGCGGAGAGTATACTGGCAATGAGAAATTTGAATATCTGAAATCCCAGGGATATGATTATTATTGCAATGTGGACTCTAACAAATATTTTGTACAGATGACGGATGAATATTTCCGGATGGGAAGAAGAAATGTGGATGGATACCGAATGTATTACAATCCGGACATGCTGGCAGATCTGTTTGATGTAAGCCAGGTATTTGACCCATCCAGACCTACTCCTGTACCGCCTATGAATGGTGGCTGATAAGACCAGCTGCAAAGAAGGCATGGATTCGCATGATTTTGCGCTGAGACAAAATAAAAATGATTGCCTCAGTGGGCTTTCTTTTTAATAGAAAATGTGATAATTTTATAAAAGAGTAACTGAAGGGAGTATGAAATGAAAAGAAAAGTATATTTGGCAGCGTTAGTAATGTGTATGGCACTTACTGTAAACGGCTGCGGAAGTGATAAAGAAACTACCAATACAGAGAGTGAGAGCACTGCCACAGAGCAGCAGGCAGAGGATTCGGCAGATGAAGAAGAGGTACAGGAGCCTTATACAGATTCTACCGGTGCGACACGCCTGGTTTCAGTGGATAATGTGGAGAAATACGTTACGATTGCAGACTATAAGGGGATAACTCTTGATAATTCTGTACCAGAAGTGACAGATGAGGATATTGAGAATCGTATCGCAGAGAATCTGAAAGATAATTCAGTGGAAGTGACAGATGAGAACGCTGTCATCCAGAATGGTGATACCGCTACTATTAATTTCGTAGGTACAAAAGACGGGGAAGCTTTTGAAGGTGGAACCGGTAATAATTATGACCTTGTGATCGGAAGCGGCACAATGATTCCCGGATTTGAAGAAGGAATCGTGGGAATGAAGAAGGGTGAGACAAAAGACGTATCGGTAACCTTCCCGGAGAGCTACCGCAACAGTGAACTGGCTGGACAGGATGCAGTATTCCAGATTACCGTGCAGAGCTTTAAGAGACCACCGGAACTGACCGATGACTGGGTTGCGGCGAATACCGATTACAAGACAATTGATGAATATAAGGCTTCTGTTCGCGCACAGCTGGAGCAGGAAGCACAGGACCAGGCTGACAGCAGTCTGCGCAGCACTGCTTGGAATACTGTTTACACCAATTCTGAGGTCGTGGAATATCCGGAGAAAGACGTAGAAGAGGCTGTGAAGACATTTAAGAAACAGGCAGAAGCATACGCGAAGCAGGGAAATATGGAGCTTGAAGACTTCGTAGAGTCTCAAGGCGTTTCCATGGATGATTTCGAAGCCCAGTGCCAGCAGTATGCCCAGGCCAAGGTAAAACAGAATCTGCTTATTCAGGGAATCATGGACGCAGAGGGAATGACTCTGGAGGATGAGGAAAGCCTTGCAATCCAGAATCAGCTGGTAGAGCAGTATGCTTCTGGCGATCTTGCAGTTCTTATCGATACTTACGGCCAAGTTGCAGTGGATGAGAGCATCGGACTTATGAGAGTTCAGGATTTCATTATTGCAAATGCAAATTATGATCAGACAGCAGCGGATACATCTGCTGAAGGTGAGGACGCACAGGCTGCTGAGGGAACAGAAGCAGCAGATCATGCAGATGGCAGTACAACTGACGGACAGAGCACTGATGGCGGGGATACAGAAGAAGAGCAGGAAGCTGGTGCAACCGCAGATACAGGCACAGCAGCGGATGCTTCAACAGATACACAGGATGACGGTACAGAGAATTGACGGTTGCTGTTTATAACAGAAACAGCAGCCAATGAATCTCAGGAGGGAATGGAGTTATGATTATTAAAAACGGAGAAGTTTTTCAGGAGGATGGAAGCTTCAGATTACAGGATCTGTATGTGGAGAATCATAGAATCGTGGCTTCTGAGGATGAGGTTACGGACAAGACGATTGTAGACGCGGCTGGGCTCAGGGTAATCCCGGGCCTGGTGGATATTCACAGTCACGGTGCATTTGGACATGATTTTTCTGATGCTGACCCGGAGGGACTTAAGATTATTCTGAAATACGAAAAGAGTCACGGAATTACTTCCTATTGTCCTACTTCCATGACATTGCCGGCAGAAGAACTGAAGGAAATTTTTGCCACTATTAAGACTGTGGGAGAAATGAAAGCCGGAGCCACTGTTAGGGGAATCAATATGGAAGGACCGTTTCTGGATGCGAAGAAAAAAGGTGCCCATGTGGAGGGCTATATCCGCAAACCAGATGCCGGATTTTTTCGTGAACTGAATGAATATTCCGGAAATATGGTGAAGCTGGTAACTCTGGCTCCTAATGTGGATGGTGCTATGGAGTTTATCGATGAGGTACATAATGAGGTATGTATTTCACTTGGACATACGGCCGCTGATTATGATACAGCAGCGGAGGCCATGAGAAGAGGTGCACACCATGTGACACATCTTTATAATGCCATGCAGCCACTGGCGCATAGAGAACCAGGACTGATCGGAGCTGCATGTGATGATGGGCAGTGTATGGCAGAGATGATCTGTGATGGGATTCACATTCATCCCGCTGTGATCCGCGCTACATTTAAGATGTTTGGACCAGAGAGGATTGTACTGATCAGTGACTCTATGATGGCTACTGGAATGGAGAATGGAACCTACCAGCTGGGTGGACAGGAAGTAACGATGAAGGACTGCAAGGCAACTTTGAAGGACGGTACGATTGCCGGTTCTGCTACGAACCTGTATGATTGTATGCGCAAGGCTGTTTCTTTTGGAGTTCCCCTTGAAGAAGCGATTTTTGCAGCAACACGAAATCCGGCAAAGAGTATTGGTATTTATGATGAAGTTGGTTCCCTTTCTGTTGGAAAGGAAGCGGATATTCTTCTTGTAACAGATGATCTGGAGCTGAGAGAAGTGCTATGACAGAACTTTTTTTGCGGGAAAATTTTTCCACTATGTAACGAGAGATAAAGAGGGAATATGAATGGATAGAAGGGTTTTGCGCGAAAGAATGCGCAGGAAACAGCGCCAGATAAGACGAAGGAAGATTATTAAGCTGGTCACCTATGTTGTGGCAATGGTGCTGGCTGTGATTTTTGTAATAAGAGGAGTGATTTTTCCAATCGTAAGTCGTGTGGGAGGAAAGAGTACTGGAAAATCACAGAGCGTGCAGGCGGATGCAGGTGACGGAGCTGCTTCGAATGCGGATTCCAATTCTACAGATGCTCTGAGACAGCCCCTGAAAGGACAGAGTGATGTGACTAAGGTTTCTTCACTGACTCCAGGCTGGCATGAGGATTCCAGCGGACGCTGGTATCAGAACGCAGATGGTACATATTATACCAATGGTTTTGCAGAGATTGACGGAGTGAAATATGCATTTGATTCCAATGGATACATGCAGACCGGCTGGGTGACCAAGGGGGTAAACGATTATTATTTTAATGAGGATGGTTCTTACAATGCTGAGAAGAAACGCCCTTTGATCGCACTTACCTTTGATGATGGTCCGGGACAGTATACAGACAAGCTTCTGGACTGTCTGGAGGAGAACAATGCACATGCTACCTTCTTTATGCTGGGACAGCTGGTTGGACAGTATCCGGATGAAGTGAAGAGAATGGTGGAACTTGGCTGTGAGATCGGAAACCATTCCTGGGATCATCAGGATATGCTGAATCTGAGTATTGAAGATGTTGTAAAGGAATTCGGCGATACCGATCAGGCATTGATCGATGCCTGTGGACAGGATTCCACGGTGATTCGTCCGCCTTATGGAGACTGCAATGACGAAATTATTTCGGCAGTTGGCAAACCTTTCATTTTGTGGTCTATTGACAGTCTGGACTGGAAATATCTGGATGCAGATCTGGATTACAATGGCATTATGAATGACAGCAATCTGGGAGACGGAGCCGTTATTCTGATGCATGATATTCATGGTCCTTCAGTTGATGCGGCACTCAGACTGATTCCAGATCTTATTGCACAGGGATATAAACTGGTAACGGTAAGTGAGATGGCAGCGGCGAAGAATGTTACCCTTCAGCCGGCAAAATATGCAGAGTTCTGGCAGAGCGCCCTTGATGCCGGTTATGTGCCTGGATATAATGGAAATGGCTCTTCTGAGGACTCTTCCACAGATGGAACTTCTGATGGCAGTTCAGATGACAGCAGTAATGGAGATGAGAGCGACTTCAGTGATGGTTCCGGTGATGGAAGCGACGGCAGTGAAAGTGACGGATACACAGACGGCAGTGAGGATAGCGAAGGGGATTTTAGCAGCGACTCAGGCGAATAACGGAGAAAATAAGAGGCTCTAGAGCCTGTCTGGCATATGTGTTAAGCTTCGGGACTTCCGGAAATCGCAGATGCTGTATAGTGTGAATGATAGTATACGCTTGTACTTATGAGAAAAATGTCAAAGTACAGGCGTATTTTTTTACAGTAAAAATGAATTTTGATGTAGATTTTTTATGAATAATAGACAAGTTTTTGGTGGCATGGAGGAAAAGAGTATGTTATAATGTGCATAAGAATTTGAAAGTTTAGGGAGGTAACTTTCTGATGGGAGAGAAATTACAGTTTACAGAGCTTGACCAGTATCTGTTTGGTCAGGGAACCCATTATGATGTTTACAGAAAGCTTGGCGCACATCCTGTGAAACAAGGGAAAAAAGAAGGTGTTTATTTTGCTGTATGGGCACCTAATGCGCAGGCTGTTTCTGTAATTGGAGAGTTTAATGACTGGAATGAACAGGCTGCTCCAATGAAAAAGGCAGGTCCGATCGGTGTATTTGAGACATTTGTCCCTGGAGCGAAAATTGGACAGCTGTATAAGTTTTTTATTGTAGGGATGAACGGGGAGCATATTTATAAAGCCGACCCTTATGCAAATGAGGCAGAATTAAGACCGGGAACGGCATCCAGAATCACGGATATCGGGGATTACAAATGGAAAGATACCACCTGGATGAAGAATCGTCAGAAATTTGACGAGACTAAGGATGCCATGGCGATCTATGAGGTACATCCTGGCTCCTGGATGAAGCATCCGGCTACAGAGGAGAATGAGAAAGGGAACTGGCTGTGAAGCTTGCCCAATATGTGAAAGATATGGGCTATACACATGTGGAACTGATGGGAATTGCAGAGCATCCGTTTGACGGTTCCTGGGGATATCAGGTCACCGGTTATTATGCGCCTACTTCCCGCTATGGAACACCCCAGGATTTCAAATATCTGGTAGATTATCTTCACAGACAGAAGATCGGGGTTATTCTGGACTGGGTGCCGGCACATTTTCCCAAGGATGCCCATGGACTGGCGAATTTCGACGGAACTGCAGTTTATGAGCATGCAGATCCCAGACAGGGAGAGCATCCGGACTGGGGAACCAAGATCTACAATTATGGCAGACCGGAGGTAAAGAACTTCCTGATCGCAAATGCCCTGTTCTGGATCGAGGAGTGTCATGTGGATGGTCTTCGTGTGGATGCCGTTGCATCCATGTTGTATCTGGATTATGGAAAGAACGATGGCCAGTGGGTAGCCAATAAATATGGCGGAAATCAGAATCTGGAAGCAATTGAGTTTTTTAAGCATCTGAATACAGTGGTTCTTGGAAGAAACCATGGTACTGTGATGATTGCAGAGGAGTCTACTGCATGGCCGAAGGTTACAGGTAAGGCAGAGGATGACGGTCTTGGATTTTCCCTGAAATGGAACATGGGCTGGATGAATGATTTCCTGGAATACATGAAGCTGGACCCCTATTTCCGTAAGTTTAACCATAATAAGATGACTTTCTCCATGACATATGCTTACAGTGAGAAATATGTGCTGGTAATTTCCCATGATGAGGTGGTTCATCTGAAGAAGTCTATGCTGGAGAAAATGCCGGGTGAGCCAGATGATAAGTTTAAGAATCTGAAGGCTGCTTATACATTTATGTTCTGCCATCCGGGCAAGAAGCTTTTGTTCATGGGACAGGAGTTCGGACAGCTTCGGGAGTGGAGCGAGGAGAGAGAGCTTGACTGGTTCCTTCTTGGGGAAGAGAAGCATCGGAATCTGAAGGATTTTGTGCAGACATTGCTGAAGATGTATCGCAAATATCCTGCACTCTACGGAACGGATACGGATCCGTCTGGTTTTGAGTGGATCAATGCGGATGACGGGGACAGAAGTATTTACAGCTTCGTAAGGAAATCCCCTACAAAAAGAAACAACCTTCTGGTAGTATGCAATTTCACTCCTGTAGAACGTCCGGATTACCGTGTTGGTGTGCCGAAGAAGAAACAATACACACTGGTTCTGGATGAAAACGGACAGACTGCGAAAAAGGTATTTAAGGCAGAAAAGCAGGATTGTGACAATCGTCCGTTCTCCTTTGCTTATCCGCTGCCAGCTTACGGAGTTGCTGTGTTCCAGTATTAAAAGCTTCCAAATTCCGCAAGGAACAATTCTCACAGACAATTTTCAGATTGCCGTGATAATTTAGTATTAAAAATACCCAAAGAATGGGGCAAATTCGGGTTTTGTTTGTGACTGTTGGGGATTTTTTTCCAGAAGGTGAAAAACCTGTTGCTATTTGGAAAAAGTTGAGATATAATGAGCCCGAACAAAAAGAAATGGAAAAAGTTGTACATGTTGAAAGGAGAATATTGACATGAAAGTATCTAATATTAAAGACATTCAGAAATTTTTTGACGTAGTAGACAGCTGCGCTGGTAAAGTAGAGCTTGTAACTGGCGAAGGTGACAGACTGAACCTGAAATCTAAATTATCACAGTATGTATCTCTTGCAAACATCTTCTCTAACGGTGAGATTCCGGAGCTTGAGATCGTTGCATATGAGAAAGAAGACATTGATAAGCTTATGCACTTCATGATCAACGGCTGATCTGCATAAAACTGTGAAATTGGGATAAATATATTAGGGGATGTGACTTGGTCATGTCCCCTTTTTCTGGCATAATAGAAAGGGGAATACAAAATGGTAAAGATTGACATTATCTCCGGTTTCCTTGGAGCTGGTAAGACAACTCTTATTAAGAAACTGCTGAAAGAAGCATTTGAAGGTGAGCAGGTAGTTTTGATCGAGAATGAGTTCGGTGAGATTGGTATTGACGGGGGATTCCTGAAAGATGCCGGAATCGAGATCCGTGAGATGAACTCCGGATGTATCTGCTGTTCCCTGGTTGGAGATTTTGGTGCTTCCCTGAAGGAAGTTGTAGAGAAGTATCATCCGGATCGTATCCTGATCGAGCCATCAGGCGTTGGTAAGCTTTCCGACGTTATCAAGGCTGTACAGGGTGTGGAAGAGGATGTTGATATTCAGCTGAACAGCTACACCACAGTTGTTGATGCCAAGAAATGCAAAATGTATATGAGAAACTTCGGCGAGTTCTTTGACAATCAGGTTCAGTATGCAGGTGCGATTATCATGAGCCGTACTGATATTGTAGATGAGAAGAAAGCAATGGAGTCTATGGAGCTTCTTCGTTCTATCAATGAGAAGGCAGCTATTATTACCACTCCGATTGAGAAGCTGGATGGAAAGAAAATCCTGGAGGTTATGGAGCATCCGGTATCTCTGGCAGATGAGCTGCTGAAAGAAGAGCATGAACATCATCACCATCACGACCATGATGACGAGTGTGGCTGCGGACATGACCACGATCATGAGCATCATCATCACGACCATGATGAGGAGTGTGACTGCGGACATGACCACGATCATGAGCATCATCATCACGACCATGATGAGGAGTGCAGCTGCGGACATGACCACGATCATGAGCATCATCATCACGACCATGATGACGAGTGTGGCTGCGGACATGACCACGATCATGAGCATC